>Ga0070658_10004479_pt1 | contig 11368 bp, 7 predicted proteins | sample KBSC13metaG_FD_64664 | JGI IMG/M metagenome (GOLD analysis project Ga0070658, IMG submission 64664) | Corn rhizosphere microbial communities from Kellogg Biological Station, Michigan, USA - KBS C1-3 metaG | ecosystem: Host-associated > Plants > Roots > Rhizosphere > Soil ... | reverse complement strand
TGCATATCCCCGCCAAATGTCGCTTCGGGGTAATGTTTCTCATATACGATCTCTACATTATACCATCTGGATAGCTGGCGCAATACGGTTTCCAGGCTAGCGTTACTGAAATGAAAATAGCCTTGTGTCCAGGATACGGCTGCTTCGATATCCGCTTTTTTGTTCAGTCTGATTGAGCCATCCTCTTTTATCTGTGCCTGCTGACCGGGTACCAGCAATAATCCTGCGTTACCTTCGGATACTTTCACCGATCCTTCCAGCAAAGTGGTGTTCAGCGAGGATTCGTCTGCATAGGCATTCACATCGAAATGCGTTCCCATCACTTCCACTTTCGCGGCACGTGCATGTACGATAAATGGCTTGCCGTTTTTGGCGACTTCAAAATACGCTTCTCCGGTTATGTCTACCGCTCGCTCCGGTCCGTTAAATGTAACTGGAAAATGAATAGAGGAAGCCGCGTTGAGAAATACTTTTGTGCCGTCAGATAATGTCAACGGGTACTGTTGCCCCCTATCTGTGGTCAATGTATTAAAAATTTCAGCGTTCTGTCCACTGGAATTGTTTTCATAAACGACCTGTCCGTTCTTTTTTACAATTTGTATACTTCCCTGTGAAGCAATAGTCCTGCCTGTCAGTGTATCGAGTAATACTGTTGACCCGTCACCCAAAGTGAGCTTTGCCGATGTTGAACCTGGCATTACATCTGATTTCACGTTTGTCTTTTCAACAGCAGCCATTTGCGGCTTGTCTATCGACTTTTGCGTAGTAAAATAAAAATAGCCGATACTACTCACGGCCACCAGTACTGCTGCCGCGGCAGCCCATTTCAATACACGCATCCAAATGACCTTTTTTTCTTTTTGTTCCAGAATATGCTCCAAAATCTGTTCGGCGCGTTTTGCATTCATTGTATCAGCCGGGTCAAAACCAGCCCATGCCTGTTGCAGGGCATCGCGGATCAAGCCATCATCCGGTTGATTATTTATCCATTCGAATAATTCTTCCTGCTGTTCGGGATTGGCCTTTTGTTTTAGGTACAATGATAGTAAATAGCGGGATCGTTCTTCGGTCATACTGCTGTCTTATATCATATAAGACAATCGGCAGGAAAAAAAGTCGTAGTGGTTTAGAAAAAAAATAAAATGGATTTTATGAAGGGTGATACATCCTTACAACGTGCTCTTAAAAAACGCAAAGCCTGAGTCATGTGACTTTTGACGGTAGGTATGGTAATATGCAGTTGCTGCGAAATTTCGTGCTGGCTGAGTCCTACGTCACGGCTAAGAGTAAAAACAAGCTTTTGCTGTGCTGGAAGCTCGGCAATTGCATCACGCACCTGTTGTTCTGTTTCCCGGTACAGGACCGGATCATATGTTGAAGTGGATGAAGTTGGAATATCAGAAAGGATCGCCGCCTCCCTTGCTTTTCTTTTCAAGACATTCAAACAGTGATTATGTGACATTCGGAACAGGTAAGCGGAAAAATTATCAATGGTCGAAAGTTCAGCGCGAAGTTCCCATACTTTGAGGAAAACATCCTGCACAACATCTTCTGCTTGTTGGACCGAATTCGACATGCCTAAGATAAAACTATATAATTTATCTCGATGAAGATTGAACAATCGAGCGAAAGCATCTGTATCGCCTGAGGCTGTCCGATGCAGCAAATAGCTTTCAATGTCAAGCAGTTCGTCATGCATTTCGAAGTTCTAATTATAAACCAAATATAGATAAATTAATTATCAAAAATTTGGTTTTATTGTCACAGGCGCATAACATTTTTCCGGGCTTCAATTCCGGCGTTCTGCCACCGAACAGAAAAGAATGGCCTTTCTTTTTGGTGCAAGGTATAGACTAACGTATAGAAGTTGCCTCACGGATAATTAATAGCGCGTTGGCAAAAATCAGAAATCCCTACTGCTTATTTGATTTCTGTGATCTACAAAGAAAATATTCTGCTGGAATAGGCCAACGTGGTCCGGAATTTACGCCAAAGCCATTGCAGCTGTTGGTAGCTTGGTAGATACTATAAAAGGCTTCAAAAAAAAGCTATCCCATTCTATCTTAGCCGAAAGATCTGAAACCAGTTTGCCGGTGTTTGCCTTATAGTTTTTTAGCTGTATTAATGGCCCTCCGGAAACCCCACATGAAAAAATTCTTTACATTTTTATGCTTCACAACCCTAATAGTGTTTTGCCATCAGGATTCATTAACGAAAGTACATTTTAAAGTAAAGGCTGATCGTTATTGTATAATACAACTTGCAAGTCAAGATACACCTGCTGGTAAAACTATGAAGATCGTTTCAAATAGTTTTTAATAGCAATTGATAAAGAAACAACCGGCTTTTGTATTCTTTGCGGAAAAGGTAAACCGACATAGGATACATATCCATTTTTCTTGGTTTGCCTACAATATTTTTATAACAATTATTCCATCTCAGCAGCTTATGTTCGCCATTCTTTACAAAATCTTTATACCCTTATAACTACTTTTACTGCCAAATAAATAGTAGGTGAAACTTTTCAATACAAGAAAATTACCAACCAAAACGCAATATTTTTTAAGTGCTTTATTGGTAATTATCGTTTCACTGATTTGTTTCTCTTTCAAAAATTTTGTTGGTTACAAAGTAGTGGCATTGATACTGTTAATGACAGTTTCAGTAGCAGCAATGCTCTTTGAAATTCTGCCGGTATTGCTTGCGGCTGTTTTAAGTGCGGTAATTTGGAACTTCTTTTTTATTCCGCCTTTATTCACTTTCAACATCGACAATACGGAAGATGTGCTGATGTTTCTTTTGTATTTTGTTATTGCATTAATAAATGCTGTTTTAACCTTTAAAATAAGGGAGGCCGAAAAGAAGATGAGGGACAAAGAAGAAAAAGAAAAAGAGTTGAAGCTTTACAGTACTTTGCTTAATTCACTTTCACACGAATTAAGAACCCCAATCGCTGCAATACTTGGTTCGGTAGATATATTGAAAGAAGGTAAAGACAAGGTTTCTCCCAGGGGCCAGGCTGAGTTATTAGATGAAATTGAGATAGCAGGTAATCGCCTGAACAGGCAGGTTGAAAATATTCTAAACATGAGCCGGCTGGAAAGTGGAATGTTAAAGCCTAAATCAGATTGGACTGACATGAATGAATTGGCCAATGTCACTATTCAAAAACTTCTTCCCACTAATCAACATAACCTTATTTTTCAAGAAAATGACAACTTGCCTTTGTTCAAATTGGACAGCGGGCTCACAGAACAAATTTTATACAATTTGTTACACAACGCTACTCTATACACCCCAGCAGATACAAACATTGAAATTGATATAAAACACAAGTCTGAGTGTTGTGTGATTGTGGTTGCTGATAACGGCTACGGTTTTCCTGAAAAGGAAATTACATTAGTGTTTGATAAATTTTACCGCTTGCCAAATACAAAAGCCGGTGGAAGCGGTTTAGGGCTTTCCATTGTTAAAGGATTTACCGAAGCTCAAAATGGAATACTAAAACTTGAAAATAAAAAAGAAGGCGGCGCAAAATTCACTATCGAAATTCCTGCTGAAACATCCTACTTAAACAATCTTAAAAATGAGTAAAGCAGAAATTTTAATTATAGACGATGAACCGCAAATACGCAAGCTGCTTGAAATAACTTTGGAAAGCAATGACTACAAAGTATCGCAAGCCGAAACAGGAAAAGATGGATTGATAAAGGCGGCGAATCACCCGCCTGAATTGATTTTGCTTGACATTGGTTTGCCGGATAAAAGCGGACATGAAATTTTAAAAGAATTAAGAGAATGGTATAACAAGGCAATTATTATTCTTTCTGTACAAAACAACGAAACGGATATTGTAACGGCGTTAGATAATGGCGCTACCGATTATCTTGCCAAACCTTTTCGCACGGCAGAATTACTGGCACGTATTCGTTCAGCCATACGCAGAAACCAAAATACAGATGACAACTCTGTTGTTGATGCGGGCGATTTGCAAATTGATTTGGTGGCAAGAACGCTCACAAAAAATAATGAATTAATAAAACTTACATCAACGGAATTTAATATTATTTCGCTCTTTGCCCGCAACGAGGGAAGGGTGTTGACACATCAATTTATTTTGAAAGATATTTGGGGTGTGCCTTATCAAACTGAAACACAATACTTACGTGTTTTTGTTGGTACGCTCCGCAAAAAAATTGAAGAAAATCCCAATAATCCAAAACACATCATTACTGAAAGCGGCGTGGGTTATCGGTTTCAATAGTATTTATAAAATCTTTATTTATATCGTTGTCTTTTTATCTTTTGCATATACAGTTTGTATTTATTTTGATTTGAATCATGTAATTCAATTTTCAACCATGCTATCAAATCAAACAATTCACAGTATTGGCGTGGTGCTACTCGTTATTACTTTATTATTTCTTATGGTAATATCGGTTAGAGAAATGTTCGATGATAAAGCAAGATAAATTTCTTTGGCTGCAGTCTCTTTTTACATGCATCCGCGTTAGTTTTACATTTTGCCTACACCATGCTGTGCACTTTTGTATTATCAATTTTAGATAAATGAAAAAGATAAAAAATGGAATTAATGGCAAAGTAACTGCTGCTTCTTTATTGGTTGCTTTGGGCATTATTTATGGCGATATAGGCACAAGCCCACTCTATGTTTTAAAAGCAATTATAGGTGAAAGGCCTGTTTCAGAGCTATTAGTGTATGGTGGCATTTCATGTGTTTTCTGGACGCTCACTTTTCAAACCACAATCAAATACATTTACCTCACTTTAAAAGCCGACAACCACGGGGAAGGAGGTATTTTTTCGTTGTACGCTCTAGTTCGCAGATATGGCAAATACATGGTGATACCAACCATACTGGGAGCAACTACTTTATTAGCCGATGGAATTATCACTCCGCCCATTTCTGTTGCATCCGCAGTGGAAGGATTATCCATTGTAAAAGGTTTGGAACATTTGCCCACCGTTCCAATTGTTGTTGTCATTCTCTCTGCCTTATTCTTTTTTCAGCGTTTCGGAACTCATAAAATAGGAAGCATTTTCGGACCGGCCATGTTAGTTTGGTTTACCATGCTTGGCACATTGGGCATTTCACAAATTATAAAACACCCAGCTATTTTTAAATCACTCAACCCTGTGTATGCTTACCATTTTTTAGTAGATTATCCGCACGGGTTTTGGTTATTAGGTGCAGTGTTCCTGGCTACCACCGGTGCAGAAGCATTGTATTCTGATCTGGGCCATTGTGGAAGAAACAACATACGTATTTCCTGGGCGGGCGTAAAAGCAGCTTTAATGCTAAGCTATATGGGACAGGCAGCCTGGATAATGAATTTAGGTAACGGAGCATTTTTGCGAGACCGCAATCCTTTTTATGAAATAATGCCACATTGGTTTTTAATTGCAGGAATTATCATTGCTACAATTGCCACCATTATCGCTTCGCAGGCTATGATTAGCGGAAGTTATACCTTGATAAACGAAGCGATGAACCTGAATTTCTGGCCACGCATTGCAGTAAGGCAACCCACAGAATTAAAAGGGCAGATATACATCCCGAGCGTAAATAATATTCTTTGGGCAGGATGTATCCTAATGATATTATATTTTGAAACGTCCACTAATATGGAAGCAGCTTATGGTTTTGGTATTACCATTACCATGATGATGACTACATTTTTGCTGATGCATTTTCTCTTTTACAAATTAAAATGGAATCGATTTTTAGTAATTGCTTTACTAGTGCTTTTTGGAACCATAGAAATTTCATTTTTTATTGCCAACGTGGCAAAAATAGAAGAACGATGGAAGTTCCTGTTTTTTGAGCTTGCCATTTTTACTACCATGTATATTTGGTATTATGCAAGAAAAGTTACCAATCGGCTTACTCACTTTGTGGACCTGGGTAAATACGCAAATCAATTGAAAAAATTAAGTGAAGACACCGATATTCCAAAGTATTCCACGCAACTAATTTACCTAACCAAAGCCAATCAACGACATCATATTGAAGATAAAATTATTAAATCCATTTTGTATAAAAGGCCTAAAAGAGCCGACGTGTATTGGTTTTTGCATATCAACAGAACGGAAGAACCTTATACACTTTCGTATAATTTTTCTGAGTTGGTTGAAGACAAAGTGATAAAAGTGAATATCAATGTCGGCTTCCGCATTCAGCCGAGAACGGAATTGTATTTCAAGAAAATTGTACAGGAACTCATTAGCGACAAAGAACTGAATTTGCACACCCGGCCTGATGGCTTTACGAGATACAACAGTGAACCTGATTTCAAATTTGTAGTAATTGAAAAATTTCTCTCAGTAGAAAATGAATTTTCCTTGCGTGAAGGTTTGCTGCTCAATTCTTATTTCTTTCTGAAACGTTTAGGGCAAAGTGATGAAACGGCTTTCGGTCTTGATAAAAGTGATGTGGTAGTTGAACACATTCCGTTGATATATCTGCCTGTAACAAACATGGAGCTAAAACGTGAGGCGAACGTACAGCTAACATTTTAGAAAACTTTCTTTTGGTGTTGCATGCTATCCCCAATGTAGGTGTTTGAACCGCTGCTGGCATGCGCGCCAACAAGTAAGTAAACTTTCTAAAAGAATTTTTATATTTATTTAATGTGGAAACCAGGCCGTAATGATTCGTTGATAATTATAGAAGACATTGGTAAACCAGTTTTTTATCAATTGGAGGTGAAGAACCAACCATCTATTTAGATATTCCTGGTTTATAACCGAATTTGTGATCCTATTTCAAAAACCTTATGGGAAGGCAAATTAAAATACGTGGTTGGACGTGCAGAATTCCTTCCTAAAAAATCGAATAGGGATTCACGTAAAGGACTCATGCCCGTGTGCTTGGTAATAACTACCGATTCCCTTCCCAGGAAATAAGTAACATCTTCCATATTAATTAGTAATCCTTTTTCTTTAATCGTTTTCAAAACTCCAGGCACATTCACCTCGTCCATGTATCCATAGTTCATAATAAGTCTATTTATATGTTCATCAAGCTTATCTATCTGAATATTCTTTAAAACATCCACATGTGGAACCCGTATAAATTCGATGGATAAAATTATTATTTGCTTATGGATAACTTTATTATGGCTTAAGTTAAAAAAAAATGCGGGAGGTGTACTATAGGGATTTCTGGTTAGATAAATAGCCGTGCCATCTACAACGCATTGAGCTGTTTTTTTATAATACGTCAGAAACTTTTCCAATGAATCTGTGGCTTTATTTATTTGAATAGTCATCATTCTTATACCCCTATGCCAGGTCGTCATCATAAAATATACAATTCCAGCCACGATGAGGGGGAACCATCCGCCATCAGGCACTTTTACTATATTGGCTAAAAAAAAAGAAATATCAATAATTAAAAAAAATAAAACTATAGACACAGCACTGGCAACTTTCCAATGCCATAAATTTCTCATAGTTTCGAAAGCGAGCAGCGATGTAATAACCATAGTTGTACTAACAGCTACCCCATAAGCAGCAGCGAGATTATCTGAAGTTCTAAAATAAGCAACCAAGCCAATAGTGGCGACAAATAGTGTCCAATTTAGTCGGGGTATAAATATTTGTCCCTGCTCTTCATGAGAAGTATGCACTATTCTTAATCGTGGCATAAACCCAAGTTGAATTGCTTGAGATGTAAGACTAAAGGCCCCGGAAATAACTGCCTGCGAAGCGATAACGGATGCAAAAGAAGCAATTACTACTAATGGATATAATGACCATTTTGGAGCCAAATAATAAAAAGGATTTGCTATGAAATTATGATTATCCATAAGCAATGCTCCCTGGCCAAAATAATTTAAAACAAGACAAGGTAAAACAAGGTAAAACCACGCCAGCCTTATTGGCTTTTTACCAAAGTGGCCAATATCGGCATACAACGCCTCGCCTCCTGTCACTACCAGGAAAACAGCGCCTAAGATCGTCATACCAGCTAGCCCGTTAATTTTAAAAAAATAATAAGCATAATAGGGATTCAACGCATGCAAAACTGATGGATGTTTTAATATTGAGTTTACGCCTAAAATTGCCAGCGTGAGAAACCACAGCAAAATGATAGGGCCAAAGATCATTCCGACACTACCAGTTCCCTTTCGTTGAAACCAAAATAATACAAGTAGTATCACGGCAGTAATAGAAATAATATAAGGCTCAAAAAAAGGGGTAGCGATCTTTAATCCTTCTACGGCACTTAATACGGAAATTGCAGGAGTAATCATTCCGTCACCATACAGTAAAGCGGCACCGAATAAACCCATTGAAAGAATTATAAAATATTTTTTTATTTTTTTTTGGGCAGTACTAATGCCATAAGAGCCAGAATACCGCCCTCGCCTTCATTATCAGCTCTTAAAATGATCATTAAATATTTTGTACTGATAACAAGAATTAATGACCAAAAAATCAAAGACAGAATCCCAAAAATATTTGCTTCGGTTACATCCATTCCATGTGGGCCGGCAAAACAAACCCGAATCGCATACAATGGGCTGGTTCCTATATCTCCAAATACAATCCCAAGTGCACTTAATGTTAATTTGAACAAGGTTGATGATGATGTTGTATTGCTAATGTTCACTGGTGAAATATTCTAAGGATTATCGATAGTTATGCTTGTAAATAACGCGTAAAATTTGTAAATAATTAATAGTTTGGAAGAATACTTTTGAATTTCTTTATTTTCAAAATAATCACGCAATGTTAAATAATAGATGCTTACCTATTAATTGGTTTTGTTCGTTACAACGAACCGGCTAAAATAAAACTAATAAGTATGGGAATCGCTTTCTAATTTATAGATTACTTCGAATAGCCGGCGCATTAAGTGAAGTATCAATCAGAAGATTAACTTCTGCCAAAGCAGAATATAACTGTAAGCAGTTGAGACATTTCATAATGAAGTCTGTTTATATCCAAAGATTAAAGTTATATCCTAAACAATAATAATCAGTATCTGCGGCCAGCTTTAGTATGCCATTGTGGAGGCGGAACGGTTGTTACTTTCTTTCAATTATAATGTGGCCACGCTAAGTACCAAAAAAAATGATAAAAAAAGTGGTGATCATTATGTTTGCAACTGCTGAAGGTAAAATCAACACCATGCCAGCTACTTATGGGGGCAGTAGTGCGCCGATTGCTGCGACCAATTGGAACCATCTGTAATTATATAAATCAACCAGTGCAAGTGAATCCTGCTCATTAACAGCGTGTAGCTTACTTGTTAATGGTTTTAATAAAAAAACAAAAAAAAGGGAATGAGTAGAATTTTAGTTCTCTTGTTGGTTGTTTGGTAAGCAGTAAAAGTATTATGCCAAAGCGAAACTATCATCTCTAACTAGACCGCAAAATATCAAAGTCAGAATTTATAGAATTGTGAGTATGATTTGGGACGGAAAATAACTGAATATAGATTATCTGGTCTAGACTGCGTAAGCAAAATAATGAAGGCCATACTGTATGAGTTTGGTCTACGCACTATGCCATGCTACAAACCTAAAGGTTAACGAAACGTTTTATATACTTCGAGCAAGATTGGGAGAATCATATTGGCGACTCTGTAAAACTAAGAGAGAAAATGCAAGAAAGGAGTTTACCAATGCACCGGAAACATTTTATACCGGTAAGGAGCAATGGATTATGGGTAAGTTAGAATTGTATAAAAATAAACCAGAGATTATGATATACACTGCGGGTCAAATAACCGATATTATGGCAGAACCTGTGGCTAAGTAAATTCTTCTAACCCATTTGCTGCGCTCAATGCTCCATAGCCGATATCGCTAGATTAAGGCTATCCTGTGCTCCTGCAAATAAAAAGGTTGTTTTATTATCTTTGGTTCGGGCATATAAAAAGTTTTGTCTTGCACAAACTGGCAGGTGTTGTGAAGATGCTTTGCTTGTGCGTTAATTACCGATACGGTTCTTCTCTTCAATATTGCTTTGTTCAATTTTCTTGGTATTGAATTTTTTACCCGAGCTAAAGTTGTAGCTGAAAGCGAGGGAGAAAGTACGCGTGGGCCTTTTTTGATAAAAATCAATGCGGGTATCTTTATAGGTGGTAACATCCTTTTCCCTGAATGTGTTGAAAATATCCGAAATATAAAATCTCAGCCTTCCTTTATTCTTAAGTACCTTTTTTGAAATTCCAAAATCAACGTAACTAATATAAGCAACTTTGGAGTTGGCATTCACGTAAGGCGAGCGATACTCACCACCAACATCTATATCAGCAATTTTACTAATACTAAAAGTATGCATTGTTTGTATTGCCAAACTATTTTCGTTGATCTTATAATCATTAATAGCATACGACAAGTTATAAAGAGAGAGGCTATTGCTGGTAGACCACCATTTAAAGATTTTTACAGGAGCGTAAAAAGTAAAGCCATATTCGGTACTGTTATTAAAATTTCTTGTCTGGTACTCAAGCATATCATTATTTATAGGATTGGCCAGCTCGGCAATGACATTCTTTGTTGATGAAAAATAAATATTTGCGGAAAAGCCTTTTAAAAAATCATAGCCCAGCTCTATATTATGTGTGTATTGCGGCAGCAGGTCAGGATTGCCGATTATGTATGTAAAATTATCTATTTGCAAACGATAGGGGTTTAAATCCTTGAAAGACGGGCGCTGCAACCTCCTGGAATAATTTAAATGTATAGAGCTTCCCTTTTCTTCATTCAAAGTTTTCAGGATGAATACCGACGGGAAAAGGCCGAGATAATCTTTTGAAAATCGCTGGCCCGAGGTAACCGAATTACCTTTTACAAATGTTTGTTCTGCTCTTAAACCTGCTTTAATGCTAAAGCTTTTTATTGTTTTTTCGAGAGAAGAGTACGCCATCAAAAGGCTTTCGTCATAAATAAAATAATTGCTTTTAGCAGAATTAAAAACCCATTCGCTATTAGAATAATCTTCGTTTATCAGTTTATTATCCCTTTTAGTTGATACATATTTTGCGCCTCCTTTAAATTCCAGCTTTCGCTTCAGCACTTTTGTATAATCAGCCTGCAGGCTATAAATTTTAGTTGTGTTCGGCGTATTATTTCTGTATATCGAATTTTGAGCCGGGTCGTTATAAACTGAAGAAAAATTATTTGTTTCAGTTTTATTGCTGTTGGTATAATCTGCTATCAATTTCAGCATTGAACCCGACGTATCTGTTTTCCACAAGTAATTAATAGTAGTACTGCTTAGGTTCGGATTTCTAAGCCATTCAGAATTAGCGTCCCCGGTTAAAACTGAGCCTGGGGAAGATAAGTTAATCCCTGTAATAAATGATTGGGTGTACCGGCTTCGATTCCCT
>Ga0070658_10004477_pt1 | contig 11373 bp, 9 predicted proteins | sample KBSC13metaG_FD_64664 | JGI IMG/M metagenome (GOLD analysis project Ga0070658, IMG submission 64664) | Corn rhizosphere microbial communities from Kellogg Biological Station, Michigan, USA - KBS C1-3 metaG | ecosystem: Host-associated > Plants > Roots > Rhizosphere > Soil ... | reverse complement strand
AGGAGCTGGCTCGCCGCCAGCGATACGAAAGATCCAGCCTGAGCGCGGATCCGAGGAGGATGCAAAGGCGCAGCTTAGCCCTATAACGGCCAGGAAGGCGGTTGCCGGCAGCACAGTGTGCAGCGCGTGAGTTTCAAGTCCAAGGCGAATGCCAGTGCTCGTGGGACGAAACTGAATCGAGCTGATTGCAACCAGCGCTATACCGGCTCCGGCGTACATGGCCAAATAAATGCGGAGCGTCGGCATGCGCAAGGATTGGTTAAGGAAGTGATAGACGGCTCGCTGATGAGCTGTGCGGAAAATTAATGCGTGCAGTGCCCAATGAAACGGATTCCAGGTGATCCGGTTTGGGGATTCGGGCCCCGGACCTTCGATAGCCTGACGGGTACGCCGCCGGTAGGCGAATGGATAGAAGGCGATGGCGAGCACCACGGCAGCGGCTGTGGCAAGACAGGCGAGGTGAGCGAGAGGTGCGAACTGGGGCAGGCGCGCAGGTCCGGCAAGAATGCACTCATAGAGCCCGAGAAACCAGAGCGGGGGAATCCACCGGGCAAGGGAGAGATGTGCGCTGGCTGCGCTCAGGATGGGAAAGGTTTTTGGCAATGAAAGGAAGAAGACCAACAGAAGCGTGACAGCAACGCACTGCAGCCAGGCTGAGGCCCGCCGATAGCTACGGTCGCGGAGAGTGCAGATGAGCAGACCCTGCAGCGCAACGAAGCTGGCGCACGAGAAAGCCCCGGCAACGAGCACCGAAGTGATATTGGCGAGAAACAGGCGCCGGACGTGCAGCTCGGTGATCGGCGGATAGGCGAATAAGCCAAGGGAGTTTATTCCAAGTAGAAAGAGCACGAGAAACAACAAGGTCGCCAGTACGCGAGCCAGAACCAATCGTCGTGCGGCAATCGGCAGGGGCGAGAGGATGAGCACATCGAGCTGCGCGGGAAATAAGAGATCGGCCTCAAACACGGTAATGAGTCCCATGCCGACCATAGAGTAGACGATGTAAAAATAATGTTCGCAGACCTGTGTCCAGAAGGACGGCACTGGGGGACGCGGTGGAAAGGCGTGATAGGAGGGGAAGAGAAACACGGCAACAATCAGGGTCGGGACCGCGAAGACTCCAGCTGCGGTGAGGATGAGCGGCAAGATCTCTCCATCCACTGACAACATTTCGTTGTTGAAAAACCGATGCAGCAAGTGCTTCAGGAGCAGGCGCAATTGTGTGGGCGGGGCGAGTTCAGGCATGGGTTACCTTCATGACGTCGATCAGTTCTCGGGCGAGGATGGCGGTGTCTTCCTGCTTCACCAGTTCGGCGAATACACCTTCGAGGTTGGGCAGGCGCATGAGTTGCGTCAGCTCGGACGGAGGAGCGTCGGCGACGATTTTGCCCTTGGCGATCACGATGACCCTGCTGCAGACCTGCTCGACTGTTTCCAGAACATGGGAGATGTAGAGGATGGCTTTGCCTTCGGCTGCGAGGACAGGGAGCAGGTCCTTGAATAGGCGCGCGGACACAACATCGAGACCGGAGAGAGGCTCGTCGAAGATGAGCAGAGTGGGGTTGTGCATCAGGGCAGCGGCGATGAGCACTCGCTGCTTCATCCCCTTGGAAAAAACAGAGATTGGAGAATGGCGCCAAGAAGCGAGAGCGAGGAGTTTGAGGAGCTGATTCGCCTTCAGCTCGATAAGCTTTTCCGGCATGCCGCGCAGTCTGCCCACGAGTTGCAGGTACTCAAGCGCTGAGAGGTACGTATAGACGTGAGCCTCTTCCGGAACGTATCCGAGGGCTGCGCGAAAGGCGACCATGTCCTGGCGAATGTCGCGGCCGTGGAAGAGGACGATTCCTTCACTGGGTTCGAGGACGCCCGTGATGATTTTGACGGTAGTGGACTTGCCTGCTCCGTTTGGTCCCAGGTATCCGACGACTTCACCTGGCCTGATGGCGAAGCTTATGCGCTCAATGCAGGGTATGCCCCGGTAACGCTTCCAGAGATTTCGGAGCTCGAGCACAGGGAGGTCGCATTTCATGTGACCTATGTAGCAATCTACAGCATCGCTTGTCAAGTAGCCTTCTACATAGGTAGAATTCCGCGCATGTCAAGCGAGACCAAGCTCTCCCACACCGCTGCTCTGATTCTTCAGTCCATCCATGTGGGATATATCTACGGCTTCAGCGTGATGGAGGTGACGGGCCTGCCGAGCGGGACCGTTTACCCGGCCATGCGGCGGCTGGAGAGGGATGGGCTGATTCAGTCCCAGTGGGAGCAGCAGGCGGCGGCAGACGCGGAGAAGCGGCCGCCCAGGAAGTACTACAAGCTGACGCGCTCCGGGAAGACGACGCTGGAAGCGTCGAGGAAGCGATACCCGCTGCTCAATAAGCTAGCGGCTTCGCCGGAAGTGAACGCATGAAACCCGAACGAGATATGCGTATTCCGCTGAGTGCGATGGCGCTTCTCAAACTTAGCTCTGCGCTAGTGCCTCCGCCACGACGATGGGAGTGGTCGCAGGAATGGCACTCGGAGCTGTGGTACGCGCGGCGGGAATGGGCGCACCAAGGCTGCTGCGAGGGGCAGGCCTGGCGCCGGTCGGTGCAATTTTGCCTCGGCGCATTCAGCGATGCGCTCTGGCTGAGAAGAGATCAGTTTTCATCCCCGGTGACTTTGTTCGATTCGGCACAGCGCAATGACGCTTCGCTCTTATGCCTTTTGGCGATGGTCGTATTCCTGGCGTTTGCGTTGCCGGGTAGTCGGCGGGCGATGCTCACATCGTCGCGCCATCAGCAGGCGAATCTCGTCTCGATCTCCAGGTCAGGAGTCACGAAAAGCGATACGCCTACGATCGCTTTAGCGGAATACCGGCGCTGGGAGAAACGCGGCCGGAATCTGTTTTCGGAGATGGCCTTCTACACAGTGGTTGAGGCAAACGAAGCGGCGATTGGGCCGAAATCTGCTTCGATTGGCGTTGCGAGCACCGAGTTTGCGAAGCTGGTGGACTTGCAAACATCAAGCGATGTGATGGACCGGGCGAGAGCAGTGGTGGAACCCGTACTCGTTGTGGCAGAGTCATACCGCACGACCTACATGCCAGAGGTATCGGCTGGGGATGAAGTGACCATGCTTGGGCGCCGCGTGCTGTTTGCCGGCGTAATACCGGACCACGCGCCAGGGCTTGCGGGACAGCAGGATGCATGGTTGCTGGTGGATGACACACAGCTGGAGCAGGTTACCGGCAGCAATGCGGGTTTTGTGGTGGCTCAGGTTTCGGCTAAGCAACGAGCCGCGGGCTACACGGGTCGATGGGGCTTTTCGTCGGTTGAGAATGGCGATTCAGCGAGCTTCGATTGTGTGCCGCTGCGCAATACGGCGGCGCGGCCGTCGGCGACATTTCTGTTCGCTTTGTTTCTCGCGTTGCTGGCTTTGCCTGCTACGACTCCGTTACCACTGGGCGAGTATCCGGCCGCATCGCATCCTCTCTTCCATCGAGTGCGTTGGCGGCGATGGGTCTTTCTTGGAGTGAAGATTGGGCTCTCGGTTGCGATCGTTTACTTCGCATCGATGCTCCTTGCCTTCGGAATCATCAACGCTGGGTCTGAATCGTCGGAGTTGATTCAACTCGGCTCGTCCTTTGTGGGCCTGCTGTTTTCTCTGCGGTGGGCGCTGCGCGATCAGAGGCTGCGTTGTCCGGTATGTCTGCGGCTGCTGAGGAGCCCGGCTCGGGTCGGATATGCATCGCGCAGCTTTCTCGCCTGGCATGGCACGGAGTTTATGTGTGAACAGGGACACGGGCTGCTTCATGTTCCGGAAGTGGCGACGAGTTGGTTCAGCACGCAGCGATGGCTGATGCTGGACGCTTCCTGGGTTGAACTGTTTTCTGGTGGCTAGCCCATGTCAAATTGGGAGTCCACCTAACATTCCGGTTCTGAGTACGTCCATTAGAAAAATCACCGGGCCAAGGTTACCCACGCAGCGCATCACGGGAGGCCGTTTGTGCAGAAGATGGTTCTGGCTGTTGCCTGTTGGCTCACCCTATGCTGTCCTGCCGCGGTTTTGAACGCGCAAACAGCGGGCGGTTCGCAGTCCTCAGCCGCGATTCAGACGGTACCCTGTGCACTCCGGGGCAGTATTTTCGATCCAAGCGGCGCGGTGATCCGCAATGCACAGTTGCTGCTGGAGACGCCAGGCGCACCTACTCAGCAGCAGTCCTCCTCGGCAGAGGGGCGCTACTGCTTTGCGGCTGTTCCAGAGGGCGACTATACGCTGGCAGTCACCATGGACGGCTTCGCCACTGCACAGGAGCAGATCCATATTTCGCCGGGTAAGCCGATGGTGCGCGATGTCCATCTGGCGATCGAGGTACAGAACATTCAAATGGATGTGTCGAGCGACTCCGCAGACCAGACGGACCCGAACAGGAATGGCGATGCAATTGTTCTGAAGGGGAGTGCGGTGGATGAGCTACCCACGGATCCGTCGCAGCTGCAGCAGGAGCTGCAGGGTATGTCGGGCGGGGATGCACCGGCTATCTATGTTGATGGTTTTTCGAATGGAACGTTGCCGCCGAAGAACACCATTCGCGAGATCCGGATTAATCAAAATCCATATTCCGCGCGAAACGATACAGACCCTTCGGGCGGGATGATTGAGATCTTTACCAAGCCGGGGACGGGAAAGATGCACGGGGATCTGTGGCTTCTCGGCAATGACTCAACATTTAATACGCAGAATCCATTCGTGAAGGCGCAGCCGCCGTATCACAGGCTTGAGATCAACGCTGACGTAAACGGGCCGATCAGCAAGAAAGCCTCGTATGCCCTGGAGTTCACGCGCCGCAGCAATCAAACGAATGCGGTGGTGAACGCCGTGACGCTTGATTCGGGTAATCAGAATCAGATCACCTTCACTCAGGCGATTCCAAGCCCGACTACGCTCGACAGGTTCGGCGCTCGCGTCGACCTTCAGGTGGGCGCGAAGAGCACGATGACGGGACGCTACACCTACACCAATTCGCAGCAGGTGAATGGGGGCGTAGGGCAGCTGAATCTAGCCAGCCAAGCCTTCAACAGCAGCGCAGTAACCCAACTGCTCCAGTTCAGCAATTCGCAGGTGTTTGGAGCGAAGGTCGTCAACGACACTCGCTTTCAGTACGTGCGTACCCGAACCAACCAGACACCCGCAACGGTGGCCCCTACCCTGGTTGTGCAAGGCGCGTTCACCGGCGGAGGAAATAATCTCGGTGCATTCCACGACAGTCGTGACAGCTTTGAGCTGCAGAATTATCTGTCCATCCAGGCCGGAAAGCACTACCTGAGCCCGGGTGTCCGGCTGCGCGTGAACCGTGATGCAAATCTTTCGCGGGCAGGTTACAACGGTGAATTCATATTCTCATCTCTGGCGGCATACCAAACCACCGTGAATGGTATGGCTCTGGGTTTGAGCCAGGCGCAGATTGCCGCGAATGGTGGTGGCCCAAGCCAATTCAGTCTTGCGGCGGGAACGCCGAGCGTGACGATCAGCGTGGTCGACCTGGGAGCTTTCTACCAGGACGATTGGAAGATCAAGCCGCACTTCACTCTCAGCTATGGCTTGCGATACGAGATTCAGAACTACATGTCAGATCGCAGAGACTTCGCACCGCGGTTGGGATTTGCATGGAGTCTCGGCGGGAAGAAAGACAAGCCCGCCAAGTTCGTGATCCGCGGTGGATCGGGTATCTTCTATAGCCGGTTGCCGGCGACAAACATCCTCACCGCGAAGCGGCAGAATGGAATTCTGCAACAACAATACGTGGTCGGATTGCCTGAGTTCTACCCGAATATTCCGCTGCCATCCAGCATTGGGCCGCAGAGTCTGCCTACGATCTATCGCATCAGCCCCAACTTTCGCTCCAATTACGGCTTCATGAGCAGCATCGGAGTGGAACATCCATTTGGCAGCCGCGGAGCTATCTCCGTGCAGTATTTCTACAATCGCGCTGCTCATGTGCTTGTCACGCGCAACATCAACGCGCCGTTGCCAGGCACGTACAACCCTGCCGACCCAACCAGCGGTATTCGGCCGCTAGGCACGACACAGAACATTTACGAGTATGACGCCGCTGGGGTGGCGAACTCCAAACGGCTCTCTGTGAATGGGAACTTCCGCGCCAAAAACCAGTTCAGTCTCTACGGGTTTTATCAGTTTCGCCATCGCAACTCCGATGCGAACGGATTTGCTTCCAACAGCTACAACCTGGCTGCAGATTACGGGCGTGGAAACCAGGACGAGCGGCATACCGTTTTCCTCTCGGTGAACTCGCCTCTGCTGTATCGCCGGATTCATTTAAGCTCATACATGTTCGCGAACTCGGGTCTTCCTTTCAATATCACGGTTGGGAAGGACCTGAACGGCGACTCGCAATTTAACGACCGTCCGGCGTTTGCCACCGATCCGACGCGACCGAGCGTGGTGCGGACCGCCTACGGTGTATTCGACACCAGTCCTATCGCGGGACAGGCGATCATTCCGGTTAACTATGGACAGAGTCCGAGCCTAATTTCGTTGAGTGCGGAAGTGTACCGGGAGTTCACGTTCGGACCGGCAGAGCCGTCCGATGCTAAGGAGAAGCCAGCCTCAGCTCCGAGCATTAATGCGTACGTCCACAGGAGATACAACCTGACGTTTCTTGTCGAAGCTGAAAACGTGATCAATCACGTGAATCTGGCGCCACCGGTGGGAGTGCTGGGGTCGCCGCTGTTTGGCCGGTCGAATGGGTTGAGCGCAGAGTCCGGTAGTCCGAATGCGAACCGCATCGTCAACCTGGTCCTGTTCATGCGCTTCTAGAGCGCTTTGCGCTCGCCCCTCCAGCGTCCGAGCCTGCCTGATAGGGTGGTGAGAGGAGTTTGCCGGGATGCAGTTTGAGTTTGTGAGTGTGGCCGAAGAGATTGCGCGAGAAGCGGGGGCGCTGCTGCGTGGGTTTTATGAGCGCGGCGTCGCGACGGAGTACAAGGGCGATGTGGACCTGGTGACGGAGGCGGACCGCGCCAGCGAGGCGCTGATCCGCGATCGGCTGACCAAAGCCTTTCCGCAGCACGGCATCTACGGCGAAGAAGGAACGCGCGACCAGTTGGAGAGCGAGTTCCGCTGGTATGTCGACCCGCTGGATGGAACCACAAATTTTGCTCACGGGTTTCCGGTGTTCTGTACGTTGCTGGGGCTGGAGCACAGGCCCAAGGGGTTGGCTAAAGATGCAGATGGCGACATGATTGCCGCGGTGACATACGACCCGCTGCGGGATGAGTGCTTTGTGGCCGAACGCGGCAAGGGCGCGTGGCTGAACGGGAGGCAGATTCACGTGTCCAAGACGAAGACCCTGCAGGAGTCGCTAACGGGGACTGGGTTTCCTTCGCACAAACGGCACTCGTCGCCGAACGTGCATTTCTACCAGGAATTCACGCTGCGATCGCATGGAGTTCGGCGCGCAGGGTCGGCCGGACTGGATATGGCGTATGTAGCCTGCGGACGGCTAGACGGGTTTTGGGAGTTCCATCTGAACCCATGGGACACGAGTGCGGGCTACCTGCTGATTGAAGAGGCGGGTGGCACGGTGACCCATATGGACGGCGGCAGGTTCACGCTGGACTCGTATGAGGTGCTTGCGACGAATCGGCTCATCCAAGACGAAATGGTGCACCTGTTTGAGGACTTGTTCGCGGGTCGCGGCCTAGACGCAATACCGACCCCGGCGGAGTTTGCGGCTAGACGGAAAGCGGCAGGAAGATAGAGAACTGGCCAGAGACAATTTGCGTTATGCAACCAGTAGTCGAGTCGACGGAGGCGGCGCCGCCCTCCTTCTTTGGAGCGGTGCAAGAGCAGTTTGGGGCTCAAACTGATCCCCGCAGAGGGAGCGGTGGACGTGGTCGTGGTGGAAACTGTCCAGAGGTCGTGGGTCAATTGAAGCCGGAGATGCAAGGGTGAAGGCCCGGCGATCGGCACGGGTGATGGTGTTTGACCTTGCGGGTCGGGTACTGCTGATTCAGTGCGCAGTGGTGCGGCGGGATGGCAGGGAATTCGTGTTCTGGCTGACCCCGGGTGGGGAGATTGAGCCGCGCGAGGAGCCATTGGCGGCGGCTCGACGCGAGGTTCGCGAAGAGCTCGGGCTCGATCTGGACGTGCGCGGACCGGTGTACACGGAGCACAACCAGTTCGAGCATATGGGAGAGATGCGCGACAACACGGATTTCATGTTTGTGGCGCGCTGTGCGGCGGAAGCTCCGCGAATGCAAGGCGTGACTGCGGATGAGATCGCGATCATGCGGGGGATCCGATGGTGGACGGCGGAAGAGGTTGAAATCGCGCTGGCTGCCGGACAGAATATGTTCCCCGTTGACCTGCCGCAGAGAATGCGCGAGTTTGGCGCGACCCCGGGTAGATCCATTACTGCTGAGTGAGGGGTTGCTGGGAAGGCGGCGCCGTTGGGTCCGTGTGTTGCATGACGAGCATATTGGCCGGATCGGTCCCCAGCGGGATGCCGGACTGCTCAAAGGCCTGGATAACGCGACGGCGCAGTTCGCGAAGAATGGCGTCTTTCTGGTTGATGCGAACGCGCATGAGGACAGGGTAGGTGACCACGCGCCCGGTGATCGCGTCGACACCGGGGACGTCCGGGTCAGCGAGGGCGATTCTTTCAAACCGCGGATCGTTGCGGACGCCGAGGGCGGTCTCCCGCAGCACGCGGAGGACCTTGTCCGGATCGGCGGTAGCGTCGACAGTGACGGAGAGGGATGCCACGGTGAAGTCGCGCGAGAGGTTCGAGACGGTGGCGACCTGTGAGTTGGGGATGAAGTAGAGAGTGCCGTTGCCGTCGCGGACCTTTGTGGAGCGAAGCGAGAGATCCTCGACCGTGCCGGTTACCGAGGCGATGGCGACCACGTCGCCAACGTTGTACTGACCTTCGACCAGTATGAAAATGCCATTGAGCATGTCCTTAAACAGGGATTGGGCACCTAGGCCGATGCCGACGCCCACTACACCGGCGGAGGCCAAAAGGGTTTTGGTGTCGATGCCAAGGAGCGAGAGGACGTTGATGAGAACGATGAAGCTAATAACACCGTAGGCAGTTGCTCGAAGAATGGCGGCCAGGGTACGCAGCTCGGAGGCCCGCGCGGGGTTCTCGCCGGCATGACGGTCGGCAAGGCGGCGCATTCGCTTTACGAAGAACGCCACGATGCGCATGAGGATGAAAGCGATGAACAGGAAGAAGAGGAGCTTGGGCAGATCCTTCTCGACAAAGTTAAGCGCATCCTGGTGCCAGCCGCGAAGGACGTCGGCGAAGTGCAAATCATCTTGCGTAAGCGGGTTTGGAAGGCCCATTATGGATACGTCTCCGTGCCGGTGTTCGGCTCTTGAAACCAGTATCTCTCGATTTTGGTGTTGGATGCGGAGCAGCGGTCCGAAGGAGGAAGCGATGAAAGATCTTCGATCGATAGGACTCTGGATGGGAAGCTGCGTGCTGGCTGTTGCAGCTCCGGGCGCAATAGCGCAGATGCAGCAGATGCCTTGCACGTCGCCGAGCTGCTCAGCGGATCCGATGGGCATGCCTGCCGGGCGCAGCGGGCGCCAGCAGATGCCGCAACAGCAACTGCCGCCGATCGCGCCGGAGCGCTTGCCAAATGATGGCAGGATCGAGCATGACCAGGCCAAGCTGCGAAATGCAGATCGTCAGCGGCAGATTATAGCGGATACGCAGAAGCTGGTGGAGCTTGCAAATCAGTTGAACGCGGCAGTCGAGAAGTCGAACAAGGACATGCTGTCGCTGGATGTGGTTCGTAAGGCGGATGAGATCGAGAAGCTCGCGAAGAGCGTCCGAGAGAAGATGAAGGGCAGCTAGCTGCTGGCGCACCTACGGCACACGTCAGCGCGGCCTAGTGCCACTCGTCTGCACTTGGACCGTAGATGGCCGGCACCTTCGATTCCTTCAAACGCAGATAGACGGTTAACTGTCCGCGATGATGAGCGAGATGGCTCAGTGCGCCATCCGCGATCATGACGTAGCGGGGACCTTCGGTCAGAACCTGATCGCCAATCTTGAGGCGCCAAGTGGTGTTAAGGTGCGCCTCGTTCGTGTTCTCGAGTGCCTTCCGCGATTTCGCCAGCCCATCCTCGAGTTGCTGAAGCAGCTCCGCCCGGGAGGCAGCCGGTTTGGTGCGAAATGTGGCGCCAGTCGGCGAGTCGAGGTCCAATTCGTCCAGTTCGACCATGAGTGCCGGCCATCCCGGCATGGTTGCGACCAGCCCGGCGAGGTAGCCAAGCTCCATGGATCGCTCGTGCGGTTTCCAGCTGTTTTCCCCTTCCGGAGTGCGCTCGATTGCCTTGCGCGAGGCTGCGGCCTCACGCTCCAACTGCTCTAGAAAGAATCGCTTCAGCAACATTCGCCAACACCTTTCGATGACAAGATTCGGTCTTGAAACGAAGCTAAACGGGTATACATGACATCTGCTGTCATATTTGAGAAAAGATCCTTGTGGGCAGGCAAGGAGATGCTGGCGGATGAAGGCGACTCGACTGCTGTCGGAACTGATGCTGCTGCAGGCGCACGGCCGCCTGAGCAGCCGGGAACTGGCGGAGCGGCTGGAAATCTCGGAACGCACCGCGCACAGGGATATGGAAGCTCTGAGCGCCGCGGGCGTTCCGGTGTTTGCGCTGCGAGGGGCGCAAGGCGGTTGGGAGCTTGCCAAGGGCTGGCGCACCAAAGTGCCGGGGCTGGACGAGGCCGAGCTGCGTGGGCTGCTGATGGCGCAGCCGAGCGCGCTGGGCGATCCACGGCTCGCCGCCGCTGCAGAAAGAGCATTTGGAAAATTGATGGCTGCGCTGCCTGGCTCGATGCGTGAGCGGGCGGAATCGATCCGGGCCAGGCTGCACATTGATCCGAGCGGCTGGCGCCCTTCGTCGGAGGACATTTCGGCGCTGCCGATTGTGCAGGAAGCAGTGTCCCGCGATGTGAAGCTCAGCTTCATGTACACCAAGGCGGACGAGGAGACCGCGCCACGCACGGTAGATCCCTTAGGCGTTGTTTGCAAGCAGACGGTCTGGTATCTGGTTGCTCGAGCGCCTGCCGGTATGCGCAGTTATCGCATATCGCGGATGTCCAAGGTGGTCGCGCTTGCGGTGCCGTTCAAAAGGCCAGCGAACTTCGATCTCGCGGCCCATTGGAATGCTTCGACGGCGGAGCTGAATCGGCAGCGAACAGCGTTTCGCGCGACGCTGGCGATGTCTGAAGAAGCAGTGCGCTCGTTGCGTGGATGGTGCCCGCTGACGCCTGCGGGAGATCGCTGGCCCGCGGTAAAGCTCCCGAGCGGCTGGCGAATTTTTGATGTGGAGTTTGAGAGCGCTTCGATG
>Ga0070658_10004476_pt1 | contig 11376 bp, 11 predicted proteins | sample KBSC13metaG_FD_64664 | JGI IMG/M metagenome (GOLD analysis project Ga0070658, IMG submission 64664) | Corn rhizosphere microbial communities from Kellogg Biological Station, Michigan, USA - KBS C1-3 metaG | ecosystem: Host-associated > Plants > Roots > Rhizosphere > Soil ... | reverse complement strand
AGGATCGAGCACCACCAGCCGCGCCTCCTTCTTAACGCATCGATCGCACTTCAGCCGGCCCGCCGCGCGCCGCAGCTCCACCACGCCAATGATCGTTCCCGCGGCCGGCCCGCTCATCGCATTCGACGCATTCCCAGAAGCCGCAATCGATCCGGAGGTCGCAGCCGACGCGCACCAGGTCACCAGTGGTGCGGGCGTGTTTGTCGACATTCACCACGGTGAGCCCGCCGCGCACGATCCACGCGGCCGGCAGCCGCGACCAGCGCTCCTTCGGCCCGTCGGCGTCCGCCACTCTAGTTACCCGGCACCTTGGTCAGCGCGTAGGCGACCACGGCCAGCGCCATCACCGCGATGACGAACACCGCCGGCAGCGGCTCGACACGCAACATCTCACGAAAGGTCTTCCACATCATTCGAACTCCATCTTCGAGTTGAACGACTTTTGATCGATTAGAACAAAGATGTATCTAGATACAGCTTTTGAAAGTGAGCAGTCACCGGTAGGTCTAAGCAATTGTGTAAACTATGAAAACTTCAGTCGCGTTGGAGTTCATTGACAAAACTTTCGGTTCACGAGCGGGCGGTTTTTCGCGATGCGGTGAACGGAAACCGAGGTTTCCGCCTTTGCCCGATCCAGCGCAGCCATCGGCATAGGGGCGTCGTCCGCCCTGTGCCGGCGAGGTCGGGCGCGCAGTCGTCCCACCAGACGGGGGCCACGCTCCCACAGGGCCTGCTTGACCGCGTCCGTTGCTTCGTGTGCCCCTGGCCAACACTGTCACCGACGCGCATCAACCCAGCCGTCAGTCGCGTGCGCTCGTCCTGCGACAAGTCATCCGCCACACCCGACCGCGCACGACGAATATCGACCATCAGGGATGACGGGGTGTATCATCGCGGTCCTACTAACTGCAGCCGTAATCCCAGATCGTGGCGCGCGGGGAATAACCCTATCGGACACCCAGATGAGTGAAATGACCACGGCGAAAATCATGCTTGCGACGAAGGCATTCGGCGCCGCGCGCGCGGCAGTCCAGGATTGTCGGGCTCAGGTGAACGAGTTCGCCGATGCGGACGAGAACTACCCCGACGACTTCAGCCGCGATGAATACATGGAGGGCTTGGCCGAACGGCTGGCCGAGTTGAGCAGGCGGGCGATAGACGCACTGCGCATCGTGCTCGAACTGCTCGACCTCGACGCGACGCGGGAATCGTTGGATGCCGAGGTCGCAGCCTTTCAGGGGTCCGATTTCACGACGGTTGGCTATTTCGACGAATACGTCGGCGCGAGCAATGTGGTCGTGGACGCTTTGAACCGGCGGCTCGAGCGCATCGCGCCGCTACTGGAGATACCGACGGGCACGGCGAATGAGCGGCGCGTGCTGGTGCGCATGCTTAAGCAGACCGCCCACTACCTCCATTCGATCGGTGAGGTGCCGGGTCGCGAGAAGGACGTTCAGGACGCGCTGCAGCCCACACTCCGGCTTGCGTTTCCGGACGTCGTCCGCGAGCCGCCGATCCCGAAGCAGACCAAGACCTACCGCCCGGACTTCGGCATCGAGTCGATCGAGACTGCAGTCGAGGTGAAATACGCGGACGACCCGCAGAAGGCCAAGTCAGAGGTCGGCGAACTCTACGAGGACATGAAGGGGTATGCCGACAGCGAGTTCACGCTCTTCATCGGCCTCATCTATATGACCGCCCCCTATTTGTCCCAGGAACAGGTCGATGCCGAGCTGAAAAAGGTCGGCACGCCGAAGAACTGGCGCGTCTACCTGATCGTTGGAGCCGGCAAGCCGAAGGGCAAAGGTGGCCCGGCGAAGCCGGCCGAGGCCGCGACCGCATGAGACACGACGAAGTGGCGCCGGGCCTGCGCGAGCTCGCCTTCTACTTCTTCTACTGGTTCTCGCGTTTCGAGTTCGCTCTGAAGGAGAACCGATACCTGATTTCCACCGCGGTTGGGGCCCGCGCCGAGCCGGACTGGAACCGCTTCGTCGTCGAGCATCAGGATCATTACGCCCCCAGCCACGCCGCCCGCGCCCTGATCGCGGCGAATCCGTTGCGGCAGGTCATCGGCGAAGACGGCGGACTGGCGTTCAGCGAGGTTCAGTTCGCGTCGGACACGACCGAGCTGAGGCGCGTGGTCGGACTAGCGAAGACGGTCCGCAACAACCTCTTCCACGGCGGCAAGCACGGAAGCGGTGATTGGGACGATCCGGATCGCATGACCGAATTGCTGACGGTCACGACAACCGTGCTGGCCGACCTCGCTCGACTGGGCGGGCTGGAGGCTGACTACATCCGACTCTACTGACTGCCCCCGCCACGCAGCAGCGGCTGGCTGTCGTGGTCACCGTGTTGGCAAGCGACCGCGTATTGACCGCCGTCGGAAGCTTGATTCGATCAGCATTCGTGTGCAGCGCTCTTCTACTTATCGCTCCGGAGGAAGAGAACGGAATGCACATCGCGCGCATCCAGATCGAAGAAGGCTTTCTCAACGGGTTTGATATCTCACCTGCTGCGGGCCTCAACGTCGTTATCGGGGCGCGCGGCACCGGCAAGACCTCTCTCATCGAGTTGATTCGTTTTTGCCTTAACGTTGACGGCTATACGCCAGAAATCACGCGACGCAGTAGGGAGCATGCGCTCTCGGTGCTCGGTGCGGGCCAAGTCACGCTTACGCTCATTGATGGCGACCGGGAGATCACTGTTTCGCGTTCCGCCAACGAGGAGGCTCCACGCGCATCGGCCCCCTATTTAGCGCCGATCATCCTGTCCCAAACGGAAATCGAGACCGTCGGCCTCCAGCCCGGCGGTCGGTTGAGGCTGCTTGACGGCTTCCTCGGGGACCAGCGTTCGCTTGTCTCAGCGGAATCCGAGGCAATCGCCACCGTACGGTCGTCGACTGCAGAGGCTAACGCTATCCGCAAGGATCTCGATCAGCTCAACGCGCAGATCGCCGAATTGCCGAGCATCGACACGCAGCTTGAGCAACTCGCGCCCCACGAGCAACAGCTGGCGGGCTTGTCGGCGGATGCGCAGACTCGGACCGGCCAACTCAACGTTTTAGCTGGCACCATCGCGGTAAAAGGCGTGGCGGCCGCCGCCGTTCAGCGGTTCCAAGTGGCGGTCGCGGGGTGGAGGGCGGCGCTAACGGCCACGCAATCGATGGGCGCGGTCGAGGCGTGGCCAGCTAATGCCGGCGGCGACCCGCTCGGCGCGCTTCGTACACGTGTCGCCAAGGCGCATGAGCACATCCGTTACGCGCTACAAGAGCTCACCGGAGTCGAAGCTGAAGCCGCACAACTCTCCAGCTCAATCGACAGCGAGAAGATCGGCTTTGAGGATCAGGCGCGACAACTTCGCCGCGACATTGAGAGCATCCAGTCCGGGGCCGGCGAGATTGTGCGGCAGGGTCAGACACTCCGCGAGCGCAAAGCTCAGCTTGAGTCGCTGCGGGGGGTTCAGACCGTACGCACGGCGGCACTCGCCGCCGCAGTGGCCCGGCGATCGGCGGCGCTCGACGCGCTCGAAGCGATCCGTACCCAGCGGTTTGACGCCCGCGCCAGCATGGCCTCGACGCTCAACCAGACCTTAGGACCGCGGATTCGGATCGACGTGATGCGCGGCGGGCAGACCGAAACCTTCTCGACCGCGCTTGTCGAAGCGCTGCGCGGCAGCGGCCTGCGCTACAATGACATGGTCGGTACGCTTGCCCAGCGAATCAGTCCGCGCGAACTGCTCGAGGCGGTCGAGCAAAACGACTACGACCTTGTGGCTAACCGCGGATCGATGACTCTCGACCGCGCCGCCAAAGCCGTGGTCGCGCTAAAGGAGGCTGATCTCGGTACCATCGCGACGGTGCCCGTCGAAGACTATGTGACCTTCTCGCTGCTCGATGGTGCCGATCACAAGGACATCGCCGATCTTTCAACTGGACAGCGCTGTACCGTCATCCTCCCGCTGGTCTTGCGCCATGTCGAGCGGCTGCTGATTGTCGATCAGCCTGAAGATCATATCGACAATGCGTTTATCGCGGACACACTGATTAAATCGATCATCGCGCGTCCACCGAACGGCCAGCTCATCTTCTCTACGCACAACGCCAACATCCCGGTGCTTGGCAGCGCCGATTTCGTTGTTCAGCTGGGCTCGGATGGTCGGCGAGGCTATCCGCTCGTCGCGGCGCCGCTCGCGGCTCCCCAAGTAGTGCATGCCATCACCTCGGTGATGGAGGGGGGAGCCGAGGCGTTTCGCCTTCGCGCGGCCTTCTATGGCTCCCAGCCTAGCGCATGACTCGCGACGAAGCTCTCGCGCAGCTCTCCGCGACCTCGGCGCACGTCCGAGGTCAGGCCGCGCGCGCGCTTGGAACAATCGGCCGCTCGACCGATTTGGCCCGGCTCCGCAAGGCGCAGCGCGTAGAGACCGTTTCGCACGTCAACTACGCGCTACAAGACACAATTCGGCGCTTATCCCAACAGCAGGGGCCACAACTGCTAGCCGCCGGCGACGATGACGTCATTCCAGAGGATGTCCGCCGGCAAATCTACGGCCAGGCCGTCGAATGGATCACCGGCTTCCTTCTCCATGAGATCGCCTCGCCGATCGGTCTGGTGCGCCTTGCGGCGAGACGCGAGCTCCGCGAAGGCTGGGACGGTTCCGAGACCAAGCGGCACCTAGAATCGATCAACCGCGTGTTCGAAGCGATTGAGACACTCAAGAGCGCTGCGAGTGTCCCCCGTCCGCAGGAGTTCGATCTCGCGGCGTTGATCGACGAACTGGTGGGGATTTACCCACAGGAGACGGCCGATTGGATTTCGACCATAGGGTCGCGGCCATTTGTGATAAAGGGCGATCCGTCGCTGATCCGGATGGTCGTGGTCAATGGCCTGCGCAACGCGGTCGAGGCGCAGAAATCGTCGGCTCGGTACGCCGAACCGCATGCGATTACGATCAGCTGGGGCGACACCGATGTCGATTATTGGGTCGCGATCCTGGACCATGGCGACGGCATCGCAGGGCCCATCGAAACCGCGTTCGAGATCGGCAACTCAACCAAGAAAAACCATACCGGCTTCGGCCTCGCGATAGCGCGCCAGGCGGTTGAGACGATGATCGGCTCGCTGGTCCTGGAGCCGGCGAAGGATGGCGGCGCGCTCTACACTGCACGTTGGCGCAAATGACCGCGCAGATCCTAATCGTCGAGGACGATGAGAATTATGTCGCCGAACTGACCGCGATTCTGAGCGACGTCGGCGTGCCCGTTCATATTACCGTGGCTGCGAATCGGGAGGAGGCGCAGGCAAATCTCGACGATCGCTTCTTCGATTTCGCCATCCTCGATTTAAAGATCCCGACCGGAGAGGGAACCCTCGACCTCGATCCCGAGCATGGCAAATGGATCTTCCATTATGCGCGCAAGGTGACGCCAGGTACAAAGCTGCTGGTGCTGACCTCGTCGCCATCGGAGGACTTTATCGCCGATCTGCTGACACAAAAGCACGACGCCGACATCTGGGGCGAAGGCGCCAAAGTCGATACGGTGGAGTTCCTGCGCAAAATCGAGATTGATCGCGCGCCTGATACGATCGCCAAAGTCCTGCATGCTGTGCATGCGCTCGATGGCATCGAGCTGGACTTGCGCGCAGTCAATCTCGACACCGGCGAAGACCGGCTGATCCGCATCTTCGCCAAGCGGTTCGAAGCGCGGCGCTGCGTGGTATCGAAGATCGGCGCTGGCCGTTCCGGTGCCACGACCCTTCGCCTCCAACTATTCGATGCTAGTGGCGCGCCGATCCGCGAAGTCGTAGCCAAATTGGGCTCGCTGGCGAGCATACAAGACGAGGAAGGTCGCTACGAGCGGAACATCGTCCTGCTTAGCGGCGCGGTAACACCACGAAAGATGGCCATGCTCGAATTCGGCGCCGGCCCGACGGCCGGCCTGTTTTACCAACTCGCCGACGGACACGACGATTCGATGTTCGCGACGATGGCGAAGGCAGACGGAAAGGCGGCGGAGTGCGTGGGTGCGACCGCCGCGGCGCTCGCCGACTGGTGCAAGGGCAAGCCAGAGATGACGCGCACGGTCGGCGATGTGCGACGGACTTGGCTGAGCGACGAGCGTGCCGTCGCGTTGCAGGCCGAATACGGACTCGACTGGGCGCAGGACTTCGAGAAGCGCGAGGTCCAGACCCGCTTGTGCTGTGTCCATGGCGACCTGCACGGCGAAAATGTCCTGGTGAACGATGCCGGAGCGGTAATGGTCATCGACTATGGCGATCTCGAAGTGAGCGCGGTGAGCTACGATCCAGTGAGCCTGGAGCTTAGCGCCGTACTCCAAGAAAATCCGACGATCAGCGCGGACTGGCCGACTGAGGCGGTGTGTCGACAATGGCATGATCTCGACGCTTATGTCGTAGGCTGCCCTATGCCCAAATTCATCCGGGCGTGCCGTGACTGGGCTGCGGCGGTTGCCGCGGGAAGGCGTGAAATCGCCGCCTGCGCCTACAGCTATCTGCTCCGGCAGCTCAAATATAGCGACACGAACAAGGCCCGTATCCTCGCGCTGCTAGACGGCGTGCGCGCAATGATGGCGGCGACTTGAGTGTCTAGCCGCTCGCGGGCGCGCTGCCCGCTCAACCAGCTCCGCGTTGAAGGAATCTCGTCAACGACGCGACTGGTACGAGCGTAATCGTTCCGACCTTGATTATCTCGATCTCGCCTTCCCCAATGAGTTCGTAGAGCTTGGACCGGCCAATGCCCGAGAGCCGGCATGCCTCTCGAACGCGAACCGTGATGGGCATTGGCTGATGTGGTTGTGCAATTCCTGAAAGTTCACCCACTTGTAGACTCCTGCGCGACTATCGCAGCCGCGACCGGAGACTGGTCTGGACGCGCCAGTCTTTGCGCGACGAATTCGACGAATTTGCGGTAACGCTGAAGGCCGAGCTGGCCGGTTTCTGCTTCGAACGGCGGTTGGTGCGCAGTCATCGTCAGCTGATGTTGGACGAAGGCGCCCAGCGCCTCCGCAACAAAATCGAGCTTCCTCGCAAGTTGCTCGTCGGCCCTGCTCAGCCGGTCTAACCGGGCGCCGAACCTTTCATCGAGTTCAGTGGAACCGCGGCGCTCCAGCCAGGCGCGGAATGCGGCGGTCATGATGGCGGTCTTGGACGAACCTGGCGCGCCGGCGAGCGCTTCCAGCTTCTCCGACAGGTCGTCGGGCAAATAGAACTGGTGCCGGGTCTTGAAGGTTTTCACGGTCGCCACTCTGACGCTAACGACCGGCCAAGGGCAGATGCCTACGGACGCACGTCGGTCCTGCTCGACGAATCTTGTTCAAATTTCCGGTCCGGAGCGTTGCCGGCCGAAGGTCCAGGACACCTCCCCACCCCGCATCATTCCCGAGACTTCCCGGCCAATCTGACGCTCGAGCACGGGCCGCCAGGGCGCGAGCGTGAATTCCCGCGCGTTCTCGATCAATGCCATCCGTGCCGTCCCGACCTGGACTGAACGGCGATACGTGCCCTCGATCGGAAGACCGGGTTCCGCCTCGGCAAAGTGGACGCCGAGCTCGCGCGAGAGCTGGCCAGCAACGCGCCGCAGCTCGCGGCGCCGAAGGATGTCGAGGCGGTCCGTTTTGTCGGCGAGCCCCTGCTCCACCAGCCACTGCTGGCGTCGGCGCATTGCGTCGACGACCTTCGATCCAAAACTGCCGGGTGGTCCGTGCGCAGCCGAGAGGCTCTCGTCCTCGTCGAGCCAGGTGATGCCGTTGTGCGCCGGCATCTGCTCGAGGGCCATCGCTGCCAGGGGCTCGATCCGCACTGGCTTCCAAGCAGCTCGCCGACGTTCGTATTCGAGCGCACGCTCTACGTGATCGACCGCAATCTTCCACGTGCCGTCGTTCTCGCGTTCCACGGCGCCGGTCGATCGCCGCAATGCTTCCAAGCGACGCACGTGCGTCTGAATGAACCGATCGCTCGCGGTCGGATCGTGGTGGAAATGGATGTCTTCGCTGTACCGGCCCTGGTTAGCCGCTGCGATCTCGGCGACGGTGCGGTCGACATCGCGGATCGCGATCGGGGTCGGCGAGATTCGCACGATGGCACCTTCGCGTGTTTGGTCGCCGCCTAGTCCGATCTCGACATAATGGGCACGTCCGTCGGCGCCATCGACGATCAGATACTCGCGCCCGACCTGTTCGTCGGACAAGCCGCGCGCCGCAATGCGCCCGACGATCGGAGGCGCGTCGGCGCGCGCAGAATCGTAGATCGCATAATCGGAAGGTAGTGCGGCGAGCTCGCGAGCTCTGACTTCACGGTCCAGCGTGGCGATGATGTCGCCGCGCTTGCCCATGGCCCGGAGGGTCGGCTCAAGCTCGCCCGAGAGCCGCCATCGACCCTTGCGCTCCTCAGTCGCCAATCCCATGCGGCCGAGCGTCGCGAGCCTGCCGGCGCGCAGGCTTTGCTCGATGCTGTCGAGGTTCTGCGCCGAGACCAGGCCGTCCGCATCGATCGCCCGCAACAGCCGGCGGTCAATGCCTGTCAACCGCTCCTGTTCGATCTCGCGCAGGTTGGCGCGCATAATCTCAAGATCGGTGGGCGGGCCCAAATCGAGATTGACGAGGTCGACCGCGCGCTGTCGCAGGCCCTTGGTGATGTACTCGCGGGCGATGATCAGGTCCTGGTCCCGATCGTCCTTCCCGCGGACCAGGATATGACTGTGCGGATGGCTGGTGTTGAAGTGATCGACGGCAACCCAGTCGAGCTTTGTTCCGAGATCCTTTTCGGCCTGTTCCATCAGTCGCCGGATCATCGGCTTCAGATCCTGGTATTCGGCGCCATCCTCTGCGGCGACGATGAACCTGAACTGGTGACGGTCGCCGGTGCCGCGTTCGGCGAACGACTTGCCGTCGGCATTGTCGAGATCGGCAGAGTAAAGCGTTCCGCGCTCACCTTCACGCGTCGTGCCGTCACGCTGAATATAGCGAAGGTGGGCAACCGCCGCCTTAGCGCCGCTGCCGGCCAGGCGCACGATCCGAGCCTTGACCACAACCCGCCGGCTTCGCGGCCCTGAGTGACGGTTCGAGGAGCCGAGAATTCGACCGCTCGCCGAGCCTCGGCCTATGCGGCTGCCGTCGAAGCGGCGAGCGCGCTGGCCAGAGCTGCGCTGGGCACCGCCGGCCAGGTTGAGTGCCTTGCGGACCTGATGGCGAAACGGCCGATCCTTCGCGACACGGCCAAGCCAGAGCTCGAAATCGTCGTCGGCCATCGGACACCCTCACCGGCAAAAGTGCCGATGAGGGGCGCCGCAGTTCAGGCTTCAAGGGCCTCCAAATGTGTCTCCCGCACAGTTGGCGGAAGTCCTCGGGAAATTGCTCGGGAGTCTCCCCAATGGAGACAAGTCAGGCATCCTCTCGACCTCATACCTCCACGAAAAACGACGTGCAGGCGCCAATTCTGTGCCGCCTCGGAGGCACAGCTTTCATCTTGCCTTCCCCTGCCTTCCCCTGCCCCTTTGTCCCCAACAATCTTCGCGCCCCAATTCCCTAGGTTCGGGCCGAGGTATATTCTGGCCGGATGAAGCTTCGTTGCCTGCTCGCGCGCCACCGGCCAATGCTCAACTCGATCATCGTTCGGGACGACCGCTTCACGGCGCTCTGCGACCATTGCGGCGCGCCGATCGAACGCGATCAGGCGAGGCGCTGGGTGAGCGCAGCCCCGTTGATCTCAGGCGACAGCAAGGCCGCATAAGGGTCAGGGAGCGACGCTGATCGCGCCGCTCCAAACGAGAATATCCGAAGATCAGCGCGCCCGAGCGAATGCGTCGAGCGCATCCTCGCGCCGTTCGAAGCTCCGCAGCCACAAGAGGTCGACCGCGCATCCGTCGCCATTCACCAGGCAGACTCCGGCATGCCAGCGACCCGCAATCATGCTCAGAAATGCGATGCGCGAGACATCCTCGCAGGCAATTCCTTCGTCGAAATCGAGCCCGAAATGCTGCCCTAGATAGCGCTCGCGCGTGCGTGCCTGCCAGTGGAAGTCCAGCTTCTCGGCTTCGTAAATCCGCTCGGCGAGCGCCGCGATATCGCTGCACCCAAGCTCGTTACGAAGACCTTCGACAAGCCGCGCATAGGCATCGCCGGAGCCGCCGGAAATCGCTGAAATGATGGTCATGACCGTCTCCTGTCCCGCGTCCCCGACATCGAGGACGGCGCTTCAGGGACGGGCGGCGGAGCGGCTGTCAGGGACGCCAAAGGCGCCGCGAAGCGGGGCGTGGGGGAGCCGATTTGCGAAGCAAATTGGGGGTACCGCGCATCCTTGAGAGGCGCTTCGCCGTCCGCCACACTGGGCCACCTCGACAAGAGCCCACCACAGAGATCCGTGACTTGCGAAGGGTCAGATCAGGCCGCGGCGCTCCGCTCAAGCATCTCGATCCGCTCCTGGCAGATCGCCTGGACCACGCGCCCAAGCTCCTCGACGCAGCCGCCGAGCCACGCCAGTTCCTCGGCGGAAATGCGGTAGTGCTTGGAGTAGCGCGCCTTCACATAGGCGTCCTTGAGCTTCTCGAACATTGCCCGTTCCTTGCGCGAATCCATCGGCCAGACATAGGTTAGGCGCCGGTCGAGCCGCTCCGCCTGGGTGCGCAGGAACGCCAGGTTGTGGACGTGCGGCGTGTAGAATGTGCAGACCAACAGCACGCAGTGGTAGAGCCGTTCGGTCGCTTGATGCATCAAAAAGGCCGCGTCTTTGAGCCTGCCCTCAGCCTGGCTGAATTGAGCGGTTTGAAGCATCCCGGCGGCCGCCGGAAACCACTCCTCGAAATATTCCTTCGCCATCGCCAGCGCCTGCGCTGGCGTCTTCGGCTTTGGCTCGGCAAGCTCGCTGTCGTCGCTCTGGTAAAGCGCCACTCCATCGCGCGCGACGTCCATGAAAAAGAAGCGTCCATGCGCCAGACCGTCGTTCACTTCGCGCAGCGAATGGACGATGAAATTGACGGGAGTCTTCAGCGTCTTGGTGATCGCAAGCTCGCGGTTGAGGCGCTCCTCAGCCTTGGCCCAATAGTCGACGCGGTCGGTCAAGCGCTCGTCGTTGACGACGATGAGAAGGTCGAAGTCGGACAGATAGCCCTTGGCGGTATGCGGCTCATCGACCCAGCCGCCCCGCGCGTAGCTGCCGTAGAGGATGATCTTGAGGATGCGGCCCTTCTTCTTCCAGTCCTGGGTCGCAAGGACCCGCGCCTCCTCGAATTCCTCGAACAGGATCTGCACCACGCGTTCGAGCTCGCGCTGCTTGGCGGCCGGCAAATGATCGAGATCGGTGCGCATGCGATGTTCGTCCCCGTTTCCAGCCGATGTTGCAAGTCCGAGCCCCGGCGGCCTTC
>Ga0070658_10004475_pt1 | contig 11377 bp, 10 predicted proteins | sample KBSC13metaG_FD_64664 | JGI IMG/M metagenome (GOLD analysis project Ga0070658, IMG submission 64664) | Corn rhizosphere microbial communities from Kellogg Biological Station, Michigan, USA - KBS C1-3 metaG | ecosystem: Host-associated > Plants > Roots > Rhizosphere > Soil ... | reverse complement strand
CACCAACAACAGCGTACGACTTTGAAAGGTCGAGGTAGCGCTGAGCCAGTTTGTGGATATCGCTAGCGCCGGCGGATCTATAATTGACGTCCATATCCTTGAGCCAGTGAGTGCGGAAAGGCTGCCAGCAGAGATAGGGCATGACGGTTTGCATCCACCACTCGGCGTTGTTTCTGTCGCGCCCGGCAGACTTTAGAACGCTCGCCTTTTCGGAGGCGAGCAGCTTCGCGTCCACATGTTGCCTGGCGAAGTCACCCACCACCTTTTTGATGTCCCTCAATACCTGGTCCCCATTAGTCGACATCACTTTGGCCAGCACATGGATCTGCCCATTGTTGCGGATAGTCTCGCTTGCGGTACACCAGACGGCGACGGATGACTGGTTGCCGTATGTCTTCCGGATGGTTGCCCCCAAGTAGTCGTTGAGGCATCGGGCAACGAGATCGAGATTCCGAGTTCGGTGGATGTCATAAATGTCCCCGGTGGGCCATGCGATGTTTACAACAACTCGCGGAGAGCTGCCCATGGCGGTCACCCTCGTGATTCCTGGCTTGAACCGTTTCGTCGTGAGCAAGCTGTTGCGCGCATCGTCGATACTTGCCATCATAAAATGGGTCGGGACATGGTATGGACCAAAACATCGGACGGCATCGTCCATCGCGTCATCCGGCGTGTCTCCAGCGATGGAAACGGTGAGCTTAGCATCCTTCAGAGCCTTCCCCAACCAGGAGTCGGCGTCATGGAAAGACACTGCTCTTGCCTCCTCAAGTGTCGCGGGGCGTTTCCAGTTGTAGGAGCCCGCAAGAGCTGTAGCCATCTTGAGCTCGACCTGATCGTCAATGTTGGACTGACGGCGCTTAATGTCTTCGAACCACTCACGCTTGACCGCTTTCTCTGCCTCCGGCCGCCAGCCTGATGCGAGACTGTATGCCCGCAGCAGTTCCATAGCCGGCAGAAGATCGCCTTTCTCACACGAAGCGGTATAAGTCAACGCATCGTCGGTGACTTTCACGCCGAGAAACCTCACGCTCGTTTGTGAGAACAGACTACTGACTTGTTCGGCGGAATAGCCTTCGATACCGCCCGGCACCAGCCCCCTTTCGATCAATTCGGACACACCCGGTTTGCGGTTCAGCATGGTCGACTGCTTGTTGACATCGTATCGCAGCGAGACCAATACGCGACCATGCGGGTCGAACATTCGGCGCATCTGGATGCGCAGACCTTTTCGGTTGTTCCACATGGCCTTAACGCCTAGAGCAGCTTCGTCCTGTCGCTCGTCCTGCCACTCGGTGTCCTGCCAGGGAGTCGACTTGTCGGTCTGCGCCGGCGCTAATTGGCCGTATGTCCAATCAATTGTTTTGGCGACGCTGCCCGATGAAAGAGTAACAACGAGAAGCGTCGTGAGTATAAGCAAGCGGTATTTCATAAGGCTCCAGGAAGGAGACTATATGGCTATTATTGCTTTAATATACAATAATAAGCCACATAGCCTCGTTTCAGAATTTAGTTACCAACCCCATGTGCTGAGACCGTTACAGTTACCCCAGCCGTTGGCATATTCCCAACCGCAGCCGATATTCGTCAGGTACCAGTTCCAGTTGAAGACACCCTTGACGGCCATATAGTCGCAGAAAGCGCGCGGATGGATTGTCAGCGAATGGGTCTGGCCGTTTCGCAGGAACGAATACGTCCAGTAGCCGTTGGACCAATGATACGTGTAGACATTCCAACTGCTACCGTCGATGTTCTGGTTCGTCCAAGAGGCCACGGCCTGCCCCTGCGCATTATATTGGCCGCAGATCGGCTGTGTATTCTGCCAGTTGATCCAGATCATCTGCTCCGTGCCCTGCCGACTTGAAACAACGGCGGAGTCGATGAAGTTGTCCCATGTGGCGTCGATGCGGCCGCCGCTGTTCACGCCATGGTTTTCGGAGAAGTATTCGGCGGCCCCGGCCGGAACCTGCCAGATCTGCAGCGGCAGCGGATGATAGGGTGACCAGGTTCCCCAGTCCTGCCCCAGGACCATTTCCATGAAACCGGAACCGCTCGTGTTGGAGTAGCCCCAGTTGCTGTCGTTTACGTAATACGGATAGATAGCCCCACCGGTCGTGAAGTATTTGAAATAGAACGTGCTGGACCCGGCGCTGGCGGAGGTGGCCAGGGCGGTTGCGAGCACAACAGCGACTGCGCATGTCTGCAGAAACATGCCGAGTGTTTTCCTCATCTTTACATTTCTCCTTTGATAACGTCCGTTTCTGTTTGTCACTGAATAGCAACTGTCTCTAGTAACCTAAAGTCCCCCTTTAATGGTTCGGCACTGAAATAGATAAACAATGTTTATCATTAAAAAGAGTATATCATGCGTCCTTAGGCCTGTCAAGTAGTCATGTTAAGATAGATCTGGACGAATAATGACTTATTGTAGTTATGATCGTTCGTAATTATGTGGATATTAGTTTGGAGTGTGTACAGTTTGTGGATATAGCGCGTTAAAGTTCGCGGCTTGTCGAAGCGCGGCGAACGACACTCACAGGTACTGTGATGCGACACTCCGCGACTGGAGTGCCGTTAATCAGTGCGTCGAGCCGTTCAACGGCGATGCGGCCGATGTCGGCGAAAGGCTGGCGAACGGTGGTCAGGCCCCCGCCTATCTGCTTTGCGGCGGGAATGTCATTGAATCCGCATATGGCGATGTCGTCCGGAACGTTTAAGCCGCGTACGCTTAGCCATTGAATCACGTTAAGCGCCAAACCATCCTCGATGGCGATAATCACGGTCGGCGGCTTGGATAGCGCAAGCCACCGGTCCAGGATTGCGCCGATCACCGACGGTGGCCAGTATGGCGCCGGCTCCAACTCCTCGGTTCTATCGCTGGGTTCACATACAGGACCCAACCAGTCGCGTTCGCTAATGATGGCCTCCAACTCAGGGATATATTCCATGCCCGCAGTCGAGAGACCGCTGCGATAGCCGGCCGCGCGTTCGGCAAAGTCTGACGGACCCGTCGAGCCGAGAAAGGCGATACGTCGATGCCCTTGCCCGGCCAGGTATAAGACCATTTCGCGTAGCCCGCCTACGTTGTCGGCCACGACAAATCCAACTCCGGCGGGAACGCTCGACGTTAGCAAGGCCATTACGGGCAACCCGCCACTAACCGCAAAGCGGAGTTGCGCGACGTTCGGCTCCGGCGAAACCCAGAGGAGCCCGTCAATTTGACCGTTCAAAAAATCAGAGCCGGTACGGGTTCGCGATCGATGTGGCCAACCTGTGTACACGAGCACGTCATACCCAGCCCGGTCTGCCGCGCGATTGATGGGGGCCATCAACAACGGCGTGAGCGTAAAGCCAGGGTTCTCGTCCATGTCATAGATTCCGTTCGCCATCAAGCCGATTGTGTGGGTGCGGCGGCGGCGCATGGCCAGTACATGTGCGCTGGGCGTGAAGTAAAGGGCCTTCATGGCGTCGCCAACGCGACGCCGCGTTTCGGGGCTCATCCGTCCCTTGTCGTTGAGATAGTTGGAGATGGTGGAGGTTGACACACCGGCGCGTTTAGCAACGTCGATGATCGTGGTGCGAAGTTTGACCGGCGCTTCCGGTTTCGGAATTGCCGGCACGTTTTTTGTAGATTTCGAGCACCATGTGCTGACGGTCTGTGCGCTAATATTGAGATCCCGTGCAATCTCCCGGATGGACATACCGTTCGCGCGCATCTGGAATGCCTGGTGCTTCAGGTCATCTCCATACGCGTGCGGTCGGCTTCCTAATAGGTAACGCTTACCACAATAACTGCATTTATATCGCTGAGTGCCCCGGGATAAGCCTGCCTTCACCTGACGGTCTTGCCGCCCGCAATTGGGACACCCCGCCGTCACTTGCTCCATCTTGCCCTCGACGTGATGGAAACCACGCGACCCGCGTTCGGGCCGGAAGAGCGAGTGACAGTTCGCCGGCAACCCGCGCGAAGGCCCAGCGCGATCGCCCGCGCTAGTCGATTGGACCAATCTCTCATGTCTTAGAGTATACCTTCCAATCGTTGAGCGGGCTGAGGGCTCGTCGGCGACATTCTCGGAGCGCAGGCGGCGTTCCGTATGTCGCGGTTGATTCAAGATGGCTATTGCGCGGCCGTCGCGGGGCCGGCGCCGGCAGCTCCACCCGGCGCCTGATTACCGCGCTTAAACTCGGGGTGCATCTTGTAGAAGGCGGCGATCTTGTCCGCGATCAACTTGTTGTCGGCTTCGGTTCGCTGTCCGCCGCCGGCCATCGTTTTGACATCTTGCCGGCTCATCGGCTCATTGCCGACATTGCACCCGCCGATCACGGCAACGAGAGCGGCTGCCGCAACAATGGCAAACAGTTTCTTTGAACTAAACATTGCATACTCCAAGGCGCCCTGCGGATAAGCCCGCAGGGCGCGTCGATCTAATTCCGCTATGAACGATTGGCGTTCCAAAGGTTGTCATTCGGACGATTAACAGGATCCGGATTCGTCGCGTACGGGAAGTACGACTTGACATGACCATCGACGAACAGGAAATTCGCACGCCCCTGGTGGGTGGCGCTGACGGCGCCGTTGGGGCCGAGCGGGTAGGCCGCGGTCGAGGCGCGGGTACCGTTGGGTTCTTCCATGGGCGAACACCAATCCCACCCGCCGTTAAAGGTATCGCCATAGAACTCGTCGCCACAGAAGCCGGTTGTCGGCCCTTCGGCGCCCGTCTTCGCGGCATCGTCCATGTGCTTCTCGGCAATAGAGATCGTGTTGGAGGTTTGAGCAATAGCCGCGAGCGACTTGCTCTCCAGGGGCATCATCTGCGAGCCCCAGTCCTGCGACATAGGATTGAAGACACCGGTAACCGTAACAACGCCGGCCGGCTCGATATAGACAGCGTTAGCGGCGTAGGAGATCGGTGTACCTGCCCAGGACTGGGTGCCCACGCCCCAGCCAGCCACGCGAGCGGAGTCATCCGGGCAGCGGAAACAGGCGTACTTGGAGGGAGCATCCGCATTGCCGCCGTTGTAAGCGCTCACTGTCTGTCCACCAACGTAAGGAATAATCGACGCAGCCCAGGAGATCTTCCATTCTTTATCGAGACCAAACGGGAAGTGCTCGTCATTGTCTTGCGTATATTGCAGCAAAGCTAGACCGATCTGCTTCATATTCGATGTGCAACTAATAGCTCGAGCCTTCTCCCTCGCCTGAGCGAAGACAGGGAAGAGAATCGCGGCGAGAATTGCTATAATTGCGATAACAACTAGTAATTCTATAAGTGTAAAACCATTGACTGAGCGCGTGTACTTCATAGTGTTTCTCCTAATGGCATGACTAATGAGTGAGTTCGGCAACATCTCTAATGTTCTGAAGTTGGTCGATAATTATCGCTATTGTAGCGATACCGTCCACTTAATGACCGCAAGCAAGAAACAGGCTTTTCTCCCTTCGTGTTCGATTATTTGCCAGGACGAACTCTTAACGAAATTACAACCAGGCTATGTTAACTCGCCAACGAATATCCATTTGTTTCGCCGGGGTGATGAACAATGTTTACCTGAGTTTGAGCATTATATCATCCGCCTTGGAACCTGTCAATATCTAACTTTTGAGCTAAATATGTACGAATATACTGTCCATAATTTTACATGTAATTGCGTGGATACAATATGACATACCCTAAATGTCCGAATGTGGATATGAACCCGATATGGTGCACTATTGCGGTTGCCGACGTGGTCGGTGTCCAAACGCCCGCCAAATTCGAACTGGGCCCCAACTTTGGACGATCGGCATTACCCAACAATAGCCGAGACGGCACAAGGCCCGCGTCGAGCCCCAATTCTCCGCGCGGGCCTATTCTTTTGATACTACTTAGAAAAGATTCAGCTGGACGCCACGCGACCCGGGCGTCCACGACGCCGACGGCTTATCCCGCTTCGCCACGTCGAACACCACCGGGCATCCCGTCTCGACCGCCACGGTCGCCTTGGCATAGCCGAGCGCGAGCTTGGGGGTGTTATTCTCCTTCGACAGATGCGCCAGCCACACCGTGTATGGCCCATGACTCAAAGCGTGCTCGCACAGCAGCGCCACGCACGCCTCGTTCGAGAGGTGACCGCGGTCGCCCAGGATTCGACGCTTCAGCTCTCCCGGATAGACGGATCGATGCAGACGGTGGACGTCATGGTTCGCCTCCAGCACCAGGAGGTTCGCGCCCCGAATGGCCCGCCGAACCGTTTCGTTGACATGCCCGCAGTCGGTAATATGCGTCATCTTCTGGTCGAGCCCGCGATGGACGACATTGACGCCCACGGGGTCAACCGCATCGTGTGGGACCGGGAACGTGTCGACGTCGACTTCGCCCACCGACCATCGACCACCTGTCGGTAGCACGGTATGCGTCGTCTCGTCGCGGCCTCGATAGATCCGCGCGAGCGTGCGAGCATTGGCGACAATCGGTACGCCATGCTTGCGCGACAGACTGTGCGCGCTCAGCGTATGGTCTCCATGCTCGTGCGTGATGACGATTCCGGAAAGATCGGCCGGCGTAATATTGTGAGAAGCAAGGTGAAGGGCAAGCGCGCGAACGCCGATGCCGGCGTCGATGAGGAATGAGACGTGGCCGGCCTTCACCAGGGTAGCGTTTCCCGATGATCCGCTGGCGAGCGCATGTACTGAAAATGCGGCGGTGCCGGACATGCGTCGATTGTACCCGTGCGGATGTGAATTGACAATGGACAATTGATAATTGACAACGGACAGTGGAGCACTCAGCATTATCCGTTGTCCATCCTCAATTGTCCATTACTACTTCGGTGGTATCATATTAAGGAAATGGTAATTCAACGACAGGGTGTGCGGCAGGTCGACTATTCGGTCATCGCGATCGTCTTATTGATCTGCTTCTGTGGGCTATTCGCCATCAAAAGCGCCACCCACATGTCGCCGCACCCCATGCAGTTCGTCGGGAAGCAGCTCGTGGGAATCGTGCTCGGCGGCGCGGCCATGCTGTGGCTGGCGATGCACGAGTACGAAACGCTCCTCAAGCGCTTTGCGCGGTCGTTGTACATCGTCAACCTCGTTCTGCTCGCCATCGTCATCCTCAAGGGTCACGCCTCTCACGGCGCGGCGCGCTGGATCCAGCTGGGTCCATTCCAGCTGCAACCCTCCGAGTTCGCCAAGCTGATCTTGATCTCGACGCTCTCCTTCTACCTCGTCGGTCACATCGAGACCATCCGCACCTGGCCGACCGTCCTGAAGTCCTTCGCGCACGTCGCCATACCGATGCTGCTCATCGCCAAGCAGCCCGACCTCGGCACGGCCCTGGTCATCATGGCGATCTGGTTCGGCATCATGACCATGGCCGGCGCCAAGATGCTGCACCTTGGGGCGTTTATCCTCGCCGGAGTAGTCCTGTTCGCGGCGATCTGGCACTTCAACATCCTGCTCAAGCCCTACCAGAAAAACCGTCTCCAGGTTTTCATCAACCCCGACGCCGACCCGCGCGACACGGGCTACCATCTGCACCAGAGCGAGATCGCCATCGGGGCGGGCTATATCGACGGCGAAGAGCACGACGACCGGCCGGAACTCCACAACCTGCCCTCGTACGATATTCGCCGCATGCTCAACTTTGTCACATCCCGGTACCAGCGCGGCGCGCAGAGCAATGGCAAGTTCATCCCGGAGCAGCATACGGACTTTATCTTCACCGTGGTGGGTGAAGAGGGGGGCTTCATCGTCTGCGTGGCACTTCTCGCGCTCTATCTGCTCTTGCTGGAACGGGGCGTCGTCATCCTGGCGAACTGCACCGATCCGCTTGGCCGCATGCTCGCCGCCGGCGTCATCTCAATGCTCACGTTCCACATCGTCGTCAACTCAGGAATGACCATGGGAATCATGCCCGTCGTCGGTGTCCCGCTCCCGTTTTTTTCCTATGGACTGAGCAGCCTTATCGTCAATATGTCCGCCGTTGGCCTCCTCTTGAGCGTTGCTGCCCGCAAACATCGAGTAATGTTCTAACGCATCAAACGGTCTGCGGTCCCGACCTGTATCTTAACAAATGCCAAAGTCGAAAAAAAGCAAACTGAGAACCGTGGCGACATTCACGAGCCAGGCGTTCAAAACGGTCGACTTCGAAGACAAACCGCGCTTCCGCGGGACCTTCGGCGACGACGTTGTCCTGTGGCTGATGATGGAGATGGGCAACGACGGCGTCGACATCGTCCCCGGCATCAATCAATCCGACGACGGCTGGTACTACGTCTTCCACATCGGCGGCAGACGTTACATCGCCGCGGTCAATCTTGCCGACCCCGCCCGTGGCCTCTGGCAGGTGACCCTGGAGCGCGACATCACGGGCCCTAGCGCCTGGTTCGGCGGACGTCGACGAGGCGTGAGGTCCCCGGCCGCCAACGCCCTGCACTACGTCCTGCAACGCTCCGACAAAATCACCGCAGTCTGGTGGTACATCGAACGCGATATCCGCGCCGGCCACGAAGGCAAAGGCGCCAGCGAACCCCTGCCCACCGGCTGATGCTCCTTATCGTCGGATGGGCGTCCCGCTGTCGTCCGATAGACAAGCCGCGCAGCGGCGTTCTTCGCGCCCGTAGGGCGCTTGGCGCTTCGCCTGCCAGCCGCGTTTAATACGCGTGGCCCGAACCGATGCCGTAGTCCTATTGCGTGTCATCGCATCGACAGTTGGGAACACTGAATACCATCGCTAATTTCAAACTCGACCGCACCATATGAAAGAACTGACACTTGACTTTGGACCCGCGACCTCCGGCCTGACCGCCGACGAAGTCTACCGCGACCTGGTGGCCGAATTCCATCGGCTAAACGCAACCTACTTCGACAACGGCCTCAAGATGCCGGCGATCATTCTGTCGCGCCGCAAATCCTTTGGCGGCTACTACCAGCCCGCCCGGCATCGGATCGTGCTGAGTTGGCAGGCTTACGAGGAATACGGCTGGGACGAGACGCTCAACACCTTCCGCCACGAGGTCGCCCACATCGTCCACTTCAACCACTCCCGCGCCTTCTGGGAACTTGCCAATCTACTCGGGGCCACCAAGCGCTATGCGTCGAGGCCCTTGAAGCAGCCGCGCACGCCCCACCGCTACGTCTACGAGTGCGCCGTGTGCAGTCGACGCGTCTACCGCAATCGACGCCTCCGACGCGCAAGCTGCGGATCATGCGACAAAGTCTACAACCCGCTCTACGCCCTGCGCCTCGTCAAAGACCCCGCCTCACGTTGACCCTCCTGTCGTACGATAGGCGTCCCGCCCGTCTTCTTCGGCCCGGAGAGGCATTGGCGTCTCGCCTCCCAGCCTCGGGTTTAATACCCGTGGCTCCGACGGGCCCAGGTGAGGGATATGGCCGATTTTCTGCTATAATACGGGGAACCGAACTGGTAATGAAAGCGGGCGGCCAAGAGGAATTGCAGGTATCGACGGTAACCGATCGGGCCGGATTGGAAGCGCTCGCCGATGAGTGGCGCGGTCTCGCGGACCAGTGCCCCACGGCAACCGTCTTCCAGACCTATGAGTGGAACGCGGCCTGGCTCCGTCACTTTGGCGGCGGCAAGCGCCTCCATATCGTGACCTTTCGCGACGGCGACACCATGGTCGGCCTCGCGCCCTTGATGACGACCTTCTGGTACCTGTCGCTCTGGCGAAAGCTTTCGTTCGTCGGACACGGCGCCAGCGACTACCTCGACATCCTGGCCGCGCCCGGACACGAATCGACAGTCGCAGACGCCCTCTATGCACATCTGAAATCGTGGGCCGGCTGGCAGATCGCGGACCTGCAGCAACTGCGCGAAGGCTCCCTCCTGCGGGCGCATCCGCCCCAGTCGCTGTACAGTTACGACGCCCTACAGGAGCCCTGCCCCTACCTGCCCCTCGCGGCGGACTGGCCGGGCGTACTGGCAGGCTTTGGCAAGAAAACGCGCTACAACATCGGTTACTACGGAAGGTCGCTCGAAAAGATACATGAGGTCGACTTCGGCTGGGCCAACGACGACGACCTCGACGATGAGATGGCGAACCTCTTCGAACTCCATCAGCGACGTTGGAACAAGCGATGGCTGCCGGGAGTATTCGGAGGAAAGCGCACGCAAGCGTTTCACGTCGACGTCGCCCGCGCCCTGCTCGGCCGCGGATGGCTGCGCCTCTTCTACCTGAGGCTCGACGGCAGCACCGAAGCGTGTCTCTACTGCTTCTCGTACGGCCACCGGATCTGTTACTATCAAGGCGGCTTCGAACCGACACTCGCCAAGCTCAGCCTCGGGACAGTCCTGACCGCCCGGGCCATCGAAACCGCCGTTGACGAAGGCAAGAGCGTCTTCGACTTCCTGCGCGGCGACGAGCCCTATAAAGCCAAGTGGACCGGGGACAATCGCCGCAACGCACGACGTCTCATGGCCAAATCGATCTTGCTCGCGCCCCTGCTGAACTTGGTGCAGGGCATCGAAGACGCCGTCGAAACCCGGGCCAAAGCCTTCGCCCGAAAGCTCAAATGAGTAAGAAGGAAATTTAACATCGATATACAGGATGAACAGGATACGATAGATCATGTCTGAGTGCCGGGTGCCATGCCTATAGCCCTGGATAGGCATGCTGTCCCAAGACCGGCTGCCTCAAGAATGCAGAATGCTGGGCTCATCCGCATTACTCCTAAAAATCCTGTTCATCCTGTCCATCCATGTTAAAATTTCCTGACGTTGTTATAACATGATCCGACGCTTCTTAGGATTTCTACTCACCGTGGCACTCGCCATCGGCTGCGGCTACTTCGGCTGGCAGGCGTTCCAGCTGCGAACGCAGGTCGCTCAACTACAGGTTGAGAACGCCCACCTGAAGAAAATCGAAGCGTCGAGGGCATCGACCGGCCACAAGCACAAGGGTCAACAGACCGCGTCGAGCACAGACGAATCCGAGGACAACGCCGCGGCCGAAGGCTGGATCGCCCTTGCCAACCAGCACGCCGACAAGGCCAAGGCGGCCTTCGACCGGCACGACTTCGGAGTCGCACAGACCGAGTTCACGCAAGCGGTCGACGATGTCCGCCGCGGAACGGCCGAGCCCGTCCACGCAACCGAGTCGACACTCGCCCAGGTCCGGCAAAAGATCGCGCAGCTCGAAGGCGGCATGGGCGACATAGTCAACCGCGTCAAGGGACAATAATGATCCGATCTTGTCCCCCATTATTGGGGCTAGGGGCAACAAACCAATCCGGTCCCCCACTATTGGGGTCAGGGGCCAGTATGACGAGACGTTTCGCCATCTGCGCTCTGGTCGCTGCGACTTTGACAGTCAGCGGCTGCAAAGAGGGTGGCCTCGGCGGACCGATGTCGACGCAGCAGGAGAAGGACGCCGGCTC
>Ga0070658_10004474_pt1 | contig 11377 bp, 9 predicted proteins | sample KBSC13metaG_FD_64664 | JGI IMG/M metagenome (GOLD analysis project Ga0070658, IMG submission 64664) | Corn rhizosphere microbial communities from Kellogg Biological Station, Michigan, USA - KBS C1-3 metaG | ecosystem: Host-associated > Plants > Roots > Rhizosphere > Soil ... | reverse complement strand
TTTAGAAAAACTAATCAAGGAGAGTGACATCATTTTTTTGTCTACAGACAGCAGAGAAGGACGTTGGTTACCGCTACTACTTGCACAGTTACATAAGAAGCAAGTCATCAATATCGCTTTGGGCTATGATTCTATGCTGGTTCAATACATATCCGAAGATAATGGCTGTTACTTTTGCACGGATCCAATAGGACCGCGGGATACAGTCTCTACGAGGACGATAGATGAAAAGTGCACAATTACAAAACCTGGCATTTCCTATATCGCATCTGCCATAGCGGTAGAATTTTATGTCAAGATGATGATTACCGGATCACCAGAACATCATATGATTCGGTTTACGTTATCGAATATGGACTTTGTATATCACCAAACGTACAAAAATCCTTTGTGCCCATGTTGTTCAACAGAAGTTGTCAACGAATTGGCTGAATGCGGTTACAATTTTGTGCATGAAGTTCAAATCAGTCCAAGTACTTTGGAATATACTTCAGGTTACATGGATTTCGGATCCCATAATCTGGACGAATTGATTAGCTTGGATGGAGATGAAGATGATGGCAAAGATAGAGATGAAGTTGAAGCTGGGGATAGCAAGGAGACGGAGCAAATCAAAGATTCACTTACTTGAAGTGTGAACTTGGTCCCATAATGTAGGAAGGAGTATGTCTGTAGTCGGCTGTAATCTCAACTCCAGGTCGAATCAATTCTTTAGCATACAAGTTATGAGTTCCTGTACTATAATCAAATCTCAGAACTGAATTGGGATTGTATGAATGGTTGACTTTGCTACCAAAATAAGTTACAATTGGAACCACATGCAACATTGTTACTATTGCAACTCCAATCATTTCCCCTTTCTGTATATTTTTTGCCGCATGCACTCCTTCTCCTTCGATCTGTGATGGGAGTATTAACCAAATGTCGTTTTTTCCATATTCTTCCGAGATTGAAACCATGTCTATATTACTTAAGGGTTAAAAAAAGAACATTTTGAGACAATGAGAACTATTTTGGGTGCCGATGAATTCCTGTGTTACTATCGATAGAAATGGATCTCTATGTACCGGAAATGTCTATTATATAATGTGATGGCAATTGAAATTTGATTATTAGTGACAACAATAATGACATCTTTATACGTATCTGGATTTCACGTCAAGACTCGAGCTCGAGATCTCGCACTGTTTGTTGAAGAGAATGTTGGAAGAATTCGGGACCTTGACATTCCTGTTATTAAAAAACCAACCGAAGGCGGTCCTGTTCAACCCTACGCTTTTGTTAAATTACAGAACAGTCAGCTTTCAAGAGAAGCAGTACGAAAGCTTCATAACACTATCTTCAAGGGAAATCGTTTGCAAGTAACAATATCTTATGGGAAACGCAGAGGTGAAGGAGATCGAGATCGGAACAATCGCTTCGTCCGTGATGGTTTTGAAACTCGGAGATTCGATGAGAGACGAAACTTTGGAAGAGATCGCGGTTATCGCCCTGAATTCGTCAACAGAAATGATTTACGAGATCTTATTCCGGAATACAAACGCGATTACATACAACAACGTACCGGAGTAGAAAGATCTCGTACGCCTGTTCAGTCCAGGTCAAAGTCGCCGATTAGACGCGAGAGGTCTGAAACACCAAGATCTCGTTCAAGATCTGGTTCGAGATCAGGTTCTCGTTCGAGATCCGATTCCCGCTCAAGATCCGGTTCTCGTCAAACGCGTTCAAGATCATCTAGTATGGAAGCTGGGGAGATTAGGGAATATGATAAGGATACTGGAAAGGGACGCAAAGAGGGAACTGTTGAAACTGTTGCAGAAGTTGCAAAGGAGTCGGTTGAAAAGATTGCTCCTATAGAAGCTATGGAATTTGACGAATTGGACTTTGATTTAGATATTGATGATCTTTCTTTCGATCTTTAGCGATCTGTTTTTGGCATTTACTTCACATGTACATGTTTTGGAGTCGCTAATTCTACACGAGTAGTTAAGAACTTAAGCCCAAAAACTTGAGCTCATTGGACCATTTATCGATAGTTAACTTTTACCGCAATTGATGAAAAGATGAAAAGATGCAAAACATCAGATAGGCATATTTACTTGCCCAAAGGATGCAAACGCATCAACCGCATGTTGGCATCCCGGCGGCAGAATAATCCCGCTTAAAGAATCATTTCGGAATTATAATATCACTTACGGAAATTGATGTGTGGGATTTGGAAATAGAAGTCTAAAGTTGTACAGCGCAATATAGATATCTATCGATAGTAATGTGTATATATACTTTAAAATCATAATGACGTGAACTGCATATAAAGTGACCTCAACAACATATCCATTTCCATTTACACCAATTCTGAACCTTTACTTTATTTCATCTCCAACGCAACACAGCAACATGGCTAGAGATCCCGAGTCGAGGATTGTTATGCACAGAGGAGATAGTGTATCTCGCAAGATTTGGAAAGGATGTACTCTGTTTCTCACTTGGTGGATACCGGAAGTCGTTCTAACCTACTGCTGTGGAATGCGTCGCAAGGATATTCGACAAGCTTGGAGAGAAAAGACGGCTCTCTTCATTCTATTCGTCATGGCTTCCTGTACCCTCCTGTTCTTCATCATTGGTGTACCGCGTTTGATTTGTCCGAAAACGAATATCAAGAATCTTTACGAAATCGAGTTGATGAATGGAAAGGACAATCCTTACGTTGCAGCATACGGTCGGTACTACGATATCACCGACATCTTCAATGGTCACTCGAGCAAATATGGAGAATCCGATATTCTAAAAATGCAGACGCTTTTTGGAAAGGATGTTTCACAAATGTTTTTCCCTGCAAGGTCTTGGGATGCAAACTGCCCTGGAATAACAAACCCTGGAGCCAGTTGGGACAACATTCTTGTGAGAGATGACCTTCGTTATCCTCCACACATTGGAGTTAATCCAGATACGCAGCAACCTGTCAACTATCTCGGGTATATGGGAAAGTTTTCTCGAGGCAGAATTGGATGGACTCCGGAAAGAATTGCGCAGATCGGTAGTGCCACCATGAAACCCATCATCATGTACGGAAAAGTTTACAACGTTGTTTCTTACCTTAATGGTCAGACGAAGCCTGGTTTCTTTGATGACAACATGTACAACATCTTCACCAAATTCGAAAATGGTGGTGATGCTACAAAGTTTATGAATACTCTTCGTGCGCAGAATCCGGTTTACTACAGAAACGTTGTCAACTGCATGGATAACTTGTTCTACATTGGAGTTGTCGATGAAAGAGGATCTATGAAGTGTACCTTGGCGGATACTATCATGTTCGCCGCTTCAGCCATCGTTTGTTTCGTATTGATCATCAAGTTTTTTGCTGCGTTTAGTTTTGGTGAAGGGACCAATCCTTCTCAAATCAACAAATATGTCATGGTTCAAGTCCCTTGTTACACTGAAGACAGAACTTCCCTTGAACTCACTCTCAACTCTATTGCCACAACTCAGTTTGACGACAATTACAAGTTAGCAGTCGTCTTGTGTGATGGAAACATTACTGGAGGTGGAAACAGCAAATCGACTCCGGATATCGTTCTCGAGATTCTATATGGAAGTGAAGAGGCTGCAGATGCGGCTAAGGCTGAAGCAAGACCGCCTATGAGTTATCATGCTGTTGGAGAAGGAAGAAAGGCGGAAAACAAAGCCCAAGTATTCTCTGGAAAGTACGCTTGTGAAGGTCACAATATGCCCTTCATTGTTATCGTGAAGATGGGTACTGAAAGCGAACAAGGGAGACCCAAACCTGGTAACCGTGGTAAACGCGATTCCCAAATTTTGCTCATGAGGTTCCTTCACAACATTTACGCCAGGAACGCACTTACTGAGATGGAATATGCTCTTTTCTACGAGATGAAACATGTCATTGGAGTGTCTCCGGAAAAGTACGAGTTTATGCTCATGATTGATGCGGATACTTACATCACCAGGGAGAGTATCACAAAACTAGTCTATCATATGATCAAGGATGAAGAAACTGTTGGTCTTTGTGGAGAAACGCTTGTAGCAAACGAAAACAAATCTTGGGCTGCTAGGATTCAACCTTACGAATATTTCATCTCTCACCATCTGGCTAAGGCTTTCGAGAGTATGTTTGGATCGGTCACTTGTCTTCCCGGTTGTTTCTGCATGTATCGAATCAGAACCGAGAAAATGGATCCAATCCTCATTGCACCGGCTCTTATTGAAGATTACTCGGAATGCAATGTTGACACCTTGCATAAGAAGAATCTTCTGTCACTCGGAGAGGATCGGTATCTTACAACATTGATTCTCAAGCATTTCCGTGGAAGGAAAACTCGATATACTCAAGACGCTCAATGTCATACTAATGTACCGGATTCGTTCGGAGTTCTTCTTTCTCAACGTCGTCGATGGATCAACTCCACAATCCACAATCTTTTGGAACTTGTGAATCTGGAACAACTTTGCGGTTTCTGCTGCTTCTCCATGCGTTTCGTGGTGTTCCTTGATCTCATCTCAACAATCGTCGCTCCAGCAGCCGTTGGATACGTCGCTTATCTGCTCGTTACCATCTTTTTCGAACACTCCTCGGTTTATCTTGTTTCCTTGATCATGATTGGAGCAATCTACGGTCTTCAAATGATCATCATCATACTCAAGATGAAATGGGCTTTCATCGTTTACATGATCTTCTACATTGTCGCCATGCCTTACTTTTCCTTCTACTTGCCACTGTACTCCTTTTGGCACATGGACGACTTCAATTGGGGTAACACTCGTGTTGTACTCAATGATGGAAAGGAAGAAGATGTATTTGAAAGTTTCGACACCAACAGTATCATCAGGAAGAAAATCGCCGACTGGGAAAAGGTTTTCAAGGCTGGAGATAATGAGGATGAACGTGCGTTTAGAGATTGTGCAAAAAGTATTAAACCTGTGGAAAGTTACGCCAACCTGCATCACTTGAGTCAATACAATACTATTACACCACAAGATCCGATTACAACACAGATGGCACCTTTCCCTCAAATGACTACGGTTCAACCTCAACCTCAACATCAATTCACCGCTCCTCCTTCTTTCCAACCCTCTCAGTTCTTCCCTCCACCTCCTCGCTCTGTCTACATGGGTGGCATGCCTTATCCACAAAGTCATTTCGGCGGAAGTCAATACGGAGGTCCTGCCCAGATGAGTTCCGTTATCCCTCCCACGTCTTATGCACCGAGTCACGTTGCTAGTTATGTGGGTAATGTTTATCCTCCACCAAGCACTTATGCTCCATCATCTTACGGAGGTGATGTCAAGAGCGATATCATGGATGCAGAAGACGTTGCTAGAGAAAAAAGAGAAAGAAAAGAGCGTAGGGAAAGAAGAAGAAAGAGAAAGGCTGAAAAGGAAGCGAGAAGAGCAAGTGAAGAAGCTGAAGAACAAGTTGAAGAACGAGTTGAAGGAACCGAAGAACCTGTTGATATCAATTTACCACAAGTTGCTCCTGTAGATAATGGATGGGATGATATGCTTGATGGAATGTTTAAAGATGCCAAAGCTGATGGATCTAATTAGAAAGTAGCCTAGTAGCCTAGTAGCTTCAAGTTTGTTATGTATTGCGTTTCATTTGTTTACGAATATGTGTATATACAGAGATAAGTTTATCAAGTGAAAATAATGAGAAAAGTTGTTCTTGTAACCGGCGGCACTGGTTTGCTCGGAACTGCAATGAAAAGAATGTTCTATGATTATCACGATAAAGATGACGTAGGTTACTTTGTTGGTAAAGAAGTTTGTGATTTGGAGAGCAAAGAGAAAACGCATGAATTGTTTACGAGTTTGCGACCAACTCATGTAATTCATTTAGCGGCAATGGTAGGGGGTCTTTTCTACAATATGGAAAACAACCTCGATTTTTTTGAGAAAAACGTCTCCATGAACATGAATGTCTTGCACGAATGTTATAAGAGTACAACTGTTAAAAAGGTTATCTCCTGCATGTCAACTTGCGTGTTTCCAGACGGTATCGAACTGCCTTTGACGTCCGAAAAAATGCATCTCGGATTACCTCACCATAGCAATATTGGATACTCCTTTGCTAAGAGAATGATTGATGTCGAGAACAGGATGCTATACACCGTTAAGAAGCCTTTCATTGGGATCATACCTACAAACTTGTTTGGACCTGGCGACAATTATGACATTGAACAGGGTCATGTCATTCCTTCCTTGATACACAAATGTTATCTTGCGAAAAGAGATGGAACCGATCTCTTTGTAAGAGGGTCAGGAAATGCCAAAAGACAATTCTTGTATTCAAAAGATGCGGCGCGTTTGATATGGAGGATTTGCAGCAATTACAATGGCTCAGAACCATTGATACTTGCACCACCTGAAGAGTACAGCATCAAAGAAGTTGTTGATATGATAGTTGAGATATTCGAGTTCAAAGGAAATGTAAGGTATACCGATATGTTAACAATAGGGAATAGTTCTTTACAAGATGGTCAAGCGCGGAAAACGGCAGATGGAAGCAAGATTCTGAAACTTTACACAAATTTCCATTTTACAGATTTTTATAATGCTTTACAGGAAACTATACGTAATTTCATTACTATGAAAGAAACTATTGGAACTAGGAGCGATACTAGCGGCTAGAGAGGAATGCCTACGACTAAAGTGGCGCCATCTTGTATTTTCAAATCTTTCAAAGTTGCATCAGGATCAATGTTCCTCATCTTGTAAAGTAGCAACCTTTTTTCGACCTATCTGCTAATCTATATCTTTCGATAACGTATTTTCTTTCAAATGGTACATTATTTCAGGATCTATAACTTTTAGCTTAGCCTCGATTTGCACGCAAGTATCATCAGGTGAGACTTCTACAGTATACTTTTGTCTTGTCCCTTGTACATGAATTAGCATCTTTCTTTCTTCTCTGCAGTGAGGTATGTTGAGAACTGCGTTTTGAAACTGTCCTTGCATCCGTCCTGCACATCCATGGCGCCCAACCCGGTATAAATAACGTACTTGAAGAATCCAACTGATGCATTTATCGATAGTTAGCTACTGAAACATGAATCGCGCAGAAGGATGAAAAAGATGCCAACAGGCATAATACATGTGCCCAATTGCATCCCTGCACATTATTGGCGACCAAACGCGTTATAAAAAACCCACTTAAAGGATCTCACTGGGATCTTTTGTCGCACGTGTTCTACTCAATATATATACATACTTTATTTACATTCAAGTTTATTAATTTTCCACCACAGGAGCACATCAAGATGTCCTTTATCCGTCGCTAAATCCATTGCTGCAGTGCTCCACTTACATTCAAAGCCACTGTTTCTCCACCATTGTAATGAGTTCACGTGACCATTTTTTGATGCCCAATCCATTGCATACAAACTCCATTCGCATTGGAGTCCGCTTTGTTTCCACCATTCAAGGACATTTATGTGACCCTCAATAGAAGCCCAATCCATTGCAGCCGACCATTTGCATTCCAGTCCGCTGTTTTTCCACCATTCCAGGACATCTACGTGACCCCCTATTGAAGCGGAATCCATTGTAACCGAACTCCATTTGCATTGGAGTCCACTAATTTTCCACCATTCGAGAACATTCACGTGACCGTTACCAGAAGCGTGATCCATTGCAACAGAACTCCATTTGCATTCCAATCCGCTGTTTTTCCACCATTCGAGAACATTTATGTGACCCTCACGCGAAGCGCGATCCATTGCTTCCTCGCTCCATTTGCATTCTAACCCACTCTTTTTCCACCATTGTAAGACATCTACGTGACCATTACGCGAAGAGCGATCCATTGCATACAAACTCCATTTGCATTCGAGTCCACTTTCCTTCCACCATTGTAAGACGTTTACGTGACCCTTGATGGATGCGATATCCATTGCAAAAGAACTCCATTTGCATTCCAGTCCGCTTTCTCTCCACCAATTCAACAAGCCGATCTGACCTTTTCTACTAGCCATAAACATACAGGTATTTTCCATCAGTGGGATACATTGGTTTCTGATATGCATTAGTCGAAACGATACTGAGATTTTGTAACGTTTTCCTAATGGCAACCATTTTATGATTTCTTCAACTAGTTCGATTGGTAAACGCAGCACCATTGCTCGGAGAAATTACATGAATGTGGGTATTTCTCGACAAGTAGGTGGGCGCGGAAAGATGAAAGACGAATTAAACGGGCATGATAACGGGAGTGAAAAACCCTACTTAAAATCTCACTAACGCATTTATCGATAGTTAGCTTCTCTAACATAAATCGCGCAGTAGGATGAAAAATATGCTTATGGGCATTATACAAATGCCCAATTGCATCCCTGCACATCATTGGCGCCCAAACGCGTATTTAAAAACCCACCTAAAATATCTCACTGATGCATTTATCGGTAGTTAAGTTCTGGAAACATGAATCGCGCAGAAGGATGAAAAAGATGCCAATGGGCATAATATTTGTGCCCACTTGCATCCCTGCACATCCATGGCGCCCAACCGGGTATTAAAACACTACTTAAAGGATCCCACTGATTCATTTATCGATAGTTGCAACAGCTGAACGAATGTAGTTTTTATATTCTCCGTTAGTTGCTAAATGAGATTTGTACGCATAAACGTTTCCAATAAAAAGTTTTTCCTATCCGAGAAGAACATCCTTACCGACTCTCCAAATCTGTTTACAGAAAGGTTCAGTCCTGAACTGGACAAGAGTTTCAGCAAAGTTAACTATGCCAATCTCAGAATGGCAATAGATAGAAATCCAGAAACCTTTGAATACATCCACCGTTACCTTCAAGGGTATGACATCCCCAGTGTGAACATGTCAGCAATGGAGAAACAGTTTCTTCTCGAAGATGCAAAGTACTACAAGTTGAGAAGTTTAGTTCATAAGTTATCAACAGATCTAAACCAAGACGAATACAAACCCTTAGTAGACTACAGCGACTCTGAAGATGAATTTGAAGAATGTTCCCAAGATGTTACACAGAACGACATTTTCAGACAAGGCGTCGATGACTACTACTTTGACAATTACTATGTCATTGAAAACTATGTTCAAGACTTGACAAAAAAGTTTTGTTAAAGTTCGTTGATGTCATTTTACCACCATACCAGGAAAAGCTAACTATCGATAAATCAACTCAGAACCAATCGTTTCCTCCACCCGCATGCCAAACTGCTAATGCTTTGACCCCTTTGCTTTCTGCCTTTGCTTTCTTGGCATTCATGGAAATCTTATCGTTACTACAATATACCTTCCCTCCAACGGTTTTAAATACTTCTGCTGAAGAGGCATCCCTCGTACCTCCCGAATAACCATTAGCGGCTTTGATTTGGTCCAAAGTGAGAATGGTGATGTCCCATTTACCTTGTGTACCACTGTACCCATATGATGGAATACCAATCACTAGCCTTTCTGCTCCAAACAAAGCCAACATACGTTCACTCCATTCCCCGATCCAAGCAAGAGGAGAGACCGGCGTACCGCCACCATAATCCCATTGCCAATCGTAAATCATGGGTGTCATGTAGTCGATAGGCAGACTTACAAAAGTGTTCCAATTCCACCCACAAGAAAAAGGTGTTTTATCAAAGCCAGAAGTCCAGTTGGGTCCACAAACAGCCAACTTTTTCCCCGCTCCATGCAGAGCGGTACCAAGTGCTCCTAGAAAACTCACGTAAGTATTGTAATCCGCCGACGTCCAACTACCAAATCCTTCAATGTCGATGTCCATACCAGTCAAACCTTGGGTGACAACAAAGTTTTTCAATGTATTGACAGCAGCGGTTAACTTATTTGCAGCCGATGCTAAACCACGAAGTCCTTCATAGTCACCAGACAAAGTAACCAATTGTTCCGAAGAATACGCTTTGATCTCTTTTACATTGGCGACAGAAAACGCATTCTTTGTGCTTCCAAGATCATTCGGATCTTCGTTGATTTGTTGCACTACCCCTGTTGGTAACAGTTTGAAATACTCGACTCGGATGACATCAACTTTGTTGTTTTTATAGGTATTGGAAGCATCTAAAGCAGGCGCACCAGGGTACACCCAAACGTGAAGTTTTGTGCCAACCGTCCCAGCATTTGGAGGCACTGGTGCTGGAGTAGGCGTTGGTATCGGTATCGGAGTATTTGTTTCCAATGCGTTCTCAATCGCGATGAGTTTATTCCTGATATCGGCAATGTTCTTTTTGATGAGAGTTGTATCCATCTTAGAACGTTCTATAAAACAATGGAAGTTTTCTTTAACAACACTTTTTCTTTTACGAAGCTAACTATCGATAGTTACATCCAGTTACGCTGCGCGAATATAGATTTGATAAAAAACGATCGATTCCGCTTATGCATTTGACAATCACCACAACATGTTTTCGTCCTGGATATCATACACAACCGGCGTTTCCCAAGATGCCATTACTATGGGGCTTGTTCTCTTGTCCAATATCGCTATTGCTTACATCTATCAGCTGTTGTTGCCAAAAAACGTACCATTTTTACGAACTTTGGTATCCATTTTCATTAGCGCTTTCATCTACCTTGTCAATTACGACAGCAATCTGTTTTATCATATATGCTTTTCTGCCGTCTACACTTATCTTTTTACTCATCTTCGCTTAGGAAGCCCTTGGTACTTGTTTGTGTTGAATCTCTTACATCTTTTCTTCGTTCAGCTAGGAGCAACGCAATATTTTACAGGAGCCTTCATGATGGTAGTTGTGAAGAACATTATGTTTTCTTGGGATTGCTATAGAACGGTTCCTTTACGAGATGCCGACGTTGTAGATTATCTTGGTTACATCTTTTTCTTCCCAACTTTTTTCACCGGTCCGCCATTTTCCTTCAAGTACTACATGGAGCAAATGTATGATTCGCCAGAGGGCGAAGAGACTCAAGCTGGAACACGGAAGGAATCTCGTCGATGTTTTATTTGGGCACTCGGCGCTACAACATGCTACATATTGCTTTCCGGGTACAAGTACGATAATGCTTTGGATATCTCTTACAGCGCTTATCCCTTCTGGAAACGTTTCCTCCTTTTGCAATTGTATGGGTTCAGTAGTCGAATGCGATACTATGTAGCTTGGAAATTGTCGGAGGGATGTGCACTAGTTGTTGGATTCGGAGGAGAACGGTCGAAAACTGGAGGTTGGAAATTTTCTGCCCTTCGGAATTCAGATATCATGAAGACCGAGTTTTCAACGAACGTTCGAGACTACATCAACAATTGGAACGCCATGACAGCTAAATGGCTTCACGACTACGTATACCAAAATCTTCTCGATTTAAGCATAGGGAAGAGTACGGCAACCATAGCAACATTTCTAATTAGTGCATTTTGGCACG
>Ga0070658_10004473_pt1 | contig 11377 bp, 6 predicted proteins | sample KBSC13metaG_FD_64664 | JGI IMG/M metagenome (GOLD analysis project Ga0070658, IMG submission 64664) | Corn rhizosphere microbial communities from Kellogg Biological Station, Michigan, USA - KBS C1-3 metaG | ecosystem: Host-associated > Plants > Roots > Rhizosphere > Soil ... | reverse complement strand
AGCGGCACAATCCAGCGGTTCAGCAGCGTCGTCGGAGTTACGAGCTGACGGCCAAAGTCATCGATTACGAAGCATCCACCCAGCGCCTTCATATGCAAGGGCGCCTCGTAGAACTTTGAGGTCTCGTCGTATCGCAGGTCCAGCATCTCCAGCGTCAACTCACCACCGGCGATCACGAACGGCCGCTTGCACGCGACCCAGCGCGCGTCCACCGCGTCGCCTCTCAATATCGACGCCAGCGCTTCGGACGGCGAATCGCTCGGCTTGATCGGCACATGGATGCTCGGATCGAAAACGCGGATCACCTGGCCTTCAACCGTCACGGCATAGGGGATATAGACGATATCGGAAAACACATTCGCCAGCCGCAGCGCAAACGTCGTTTTACCGTTACCCGGCGGCCCGAACAGCAGAATTGCGCGACCCGAGTTCAGTGCAGGCCCCGACTGCTCAATCAGCGTATTCTCCATGGCCAGATCGCTGATGTTTGCCCGCACACGTTGAAACGTGATGATCTCATTCGTAATCTTCTGCAGATTTACGCGATCGCAGTACTCCTCCAGGGTCACCGGAGCCGGCCCCGTGTACTGCGAGCGCTGCAACGCATCCATTGCCCAGCGTTGACCTTCTTCGGTCATCGCGTAGTTCATGGCGGCGGCATTGTCCGCACGGACGCCCTTGGCATACAACAGCTTGCGATCCGTCGCCGTCCGGATCAGCTTCATCACCAGATGCGTCGGCAGCTTGATCGCCTCCGAAAACTCCCTGGCCGACTCAAGCCGCCACGTATAGATCAGCTTCATCAGCAGACCGATCAGCTCGGTCTCATCCACACCGGTTGCCTCAATCGTGTCCGGCTCAACCGGAGTCTTGTGGATGAATGAGTCCAGCTTCTCCCGGCTCACGTGGCCGAGCGCAACCAGGTGGTCACCAAACCGGCCGCCTTCCGTCGTTTGCCGGGCAAGCGCCTCATTCATCTGCTCCACCGTGATCACCTTCGCACGGACCAGCAGATGCCCAAGCTCTAATCGAACTGCGATGACGTCCTCCTACGGAGCGCAAATCCGGGGGATCCGCCGCGAGCTCGGCCCGACGGCGCAAAGAACCGCAACCCGGTAGCCTTCAGCGTCTCAAAACACAGCGGTTGCGCGTATACCACCTCCGCGCTATCCCGCTGCAGCGACGATGTATGTCTTGGGGCCTCGGGCCATTCGAGTCACCCGACACGTTTCGCTCAATATCCCGCAAAACTCAGGAGAATACGCGATCCTCGGCTAGGGACCCGTCGTCGAAACCCCGTTTTGTTGCTGCACTTTCATAATGGCGTCTACATTGCTCGTGTCCACCAGCGATACCCCGGTATCGACAAAGGCCGGAAACGGCGTGTACGGATCGAGCCCGTAGTTTTCGGCTGCCTTCACTGGATAGTGGAAAATGTTATCCAGGCCCTTCAGGCCCAGATACGCCATCGTGTACGGCTTCTGCGAAATCGTAGAATCGATCGTTCCATCGGCAACCAGACGTAACGTCCCTGGATCAACATCCATCGCGACCACTACCCGTCGCGAAGCTCCTTCCCTTTTGAGTGCCTCAGCAACACCCTTTCCCGATGTAGATTCCAGGCAGACCATCGCGTCAATCTTCTCTGGCCCGGTTCTCGCCAGATACTCTCTGGCTTTGTCCATCGCCACCCCCGAGTCCCCCCTCATATCGAAAACATCCGCGATCTTGATCTCGGGCGATCCTGCCAGAACGTCCCTATAACCTTTCAATCGTTCCTCCAGGTTCGGCTGCCCCGCAATCGTAAAGAAGACCACATTGGCTTTGCCGTTTAATTGAGCAGCCAGCCGCGCTCCTCCCAAGCGCCCTGCCTGCAAATTGTTCGTGCCGATGAAGTACAACCGGTGGCTCGTCGGCGCATCCGAGTCGATCGTAATCACAGGAACTCCCGCCGCAACGGCCGAGTTGATCTCCGTCCGAAAGAGATCTTCATTGGCCACCGACACAAGAATTCCAGCAGGCTTCCGAGACACCGCGTTCCGAAACTCGGTTAGCTCAGCCTGCGGATCGAACCCCTCCGGACCAAGCACCTCGGCCGTTACACCATATTCCGCCGCAGCCTTTTCAAACCCCGCCTTCGCTGATTGCCAATAGGCGTGCTTCGTGCTGGTCGCGATTAGGTAATAGTGTTCTTTCTTGGAATGCCGTGAACACCCAGCCAGCAGTGGCAACATCCCCGTCAAAAGCGCGAAACAGATACTCTTCCTTAAAAGATTCACGGATCTCCTCCAGCAAAAGCTACCCGCCCACGTCAACTTCAAAAACTTCTGAAAACACCGTAGGTTACATTTTCCTACGCGCGCCAGATGTTACTCCAAAACACCCGCAACCGGCTCTCCCATCACGGATGAGGCCAATCGTTGCGAGGCTGCTTCCGCCATAAAAACGACATGCCTCGTTCGACTTCTCGACATATACAGTGGTTAAGTCGAATGCCGGACATATTGCGCTCTCTTATTCGTGACCTGACAACCTGATGACCCTCTACGCTCTTACTCTCGCGTTCATCGTCCTTACCCTGCTCACCGTCTCGCTCACGCGCCTCGGCAAAGTCCACACACGCGCCGACTACCTCGTCGCCGGCCGCTCTCTGCCCGCTTTTGTCCTCGTCTTCACCTTGCTCAGTTCCTGGATCGGGTCGGGCTCCCTCCTCGGCGGCGCCGAAAACGCTTACAACCACGGCTTTGCCGCACTCTGGCAGGCGGCCGGAGGATGGGCCGGCCTCGCCCTCATCTATTTCATCGCACCGCGTGCCCGCCGCTTCGCCCAGTACACCATTCCCGACCTCCTCGAAGCTCGCTACAACCAGACCGCGCGCGTCCTCGGGGTCATCGCCGTACTCTTTACCTACACCGGCATCACCAGCTACCAGTTCATCGGTGGCGGCGACATCCTCCACCTCATCTTCCCCAGCGCCATCTCCACGTTTCAGGGCCAATGCATCATCGCCACATTCGTCATCGTCTTCACGGCGATCGCGGGCATGTCGTCAGTGGCCTACATGGATGTGGCTATCGGCCTTCTGGCGACGTTCACTCTCTGCGTCGCGCTCCCGGTACTCGTCCACAGGTTCGGCGGATGGTCGGCAGTCCAGGCGGCACTCCCCGCCACCCACTTCCAAATTCTGGGCGATCTCTCGCTTGCTCAGGCGCTCGAGCTTTTCCTCCCTCCTTGCCTGCTCATGCTCGGCAATCAGGCCATGTACCAGAAGTTCTTTTCTGCCAAATCAGAGCGCGACGCCTCTCGTGCCGTCGTCGGCTGGGTCATCGGCACCCTGTTGCTGGAAACCGTAATCGTCGCGCTCGCCGTTGTCGGCTCAGCCGTGTTCCCCACCGGCGAGGTCCACGACCATCCGCGCGAGATTCTCGCCTACATCGGCCTTCACGGCTTTCAGCCTTCGCAGACCGTCACGACCATCCCCAACGCGTACGGCCCTGCGACCGTCATCACCACCTCGCAAACCGGCGCGGCGCCCCACCTGCTTCAGCTCCTCGGGGCGCTCCTCATGGGAGCTATCTTCGCCAAAATCATCTCCACCGCGAACAACTACCTCTTCTCTCCCGCCACCAATCTCGTCAACGACATCTTCGTCCGCTATCTCCGTCCCAATGCGCCGAACAAGCAGGTATTGCTCATCTCGCGCCTCATGGTCGTAGCGCTCGGCCTTTGGGCCCTGTACCAGGGAGTTCACACCGAGTCTGTCCTGAAGAAAGCGCTGTACGCGTACACCATTTACTCGGCAGCCCTTACCCCCGTCATCCTCGCGGCCTTCTACTGGCGCCGAACCACCGCGTCAGCCGCCGTGGCTAGCATCTTCACCGGTACATTCGTAACCGTCTTTTGGGACACCGCATTCGTTCACGCGCACTTCCCTGCCGTCCTCGCCGACCGCGACGCCATCTTCCCCGCCCTCATCGCCTCGCTGCTCTGCCTCGTCCTCGTCAGCTTCGCCACTCCAAAGCCCACCGAAGCACACCTCAAAGCCTTCGCGAGCACCTAGCGAAGCTAGCATGCCGCAATCCCAGCTCTCATTCTGAGAGAAAACGAAGAGTTCCGGCAGCTGCGCAGCCACTCTCCGAACGCGAACATCTCAGCTCAGACCTCGTGCTCCAGCGACTGCAGCAGCCCGCGGATATATCCATAGCAATACGCAAAAGACTGCAGCCCAGCCGGGTCCGACTTCGCCTCCGGCACATGGTCCGGCATCAGCATGTACTCGTAGCCAATCTCCTTGTACACGCGCAGCGCCTTCACAAAGTCCACATCTCCCTCGTCCGGATACACCTCAACAAAATCGTCCCGGTGCCCGCGGATGTTCCTGAAGTGCACATTGAAGATCTTCTTCCGCGACCCGAAGTACCGGATCACATCGAAGATCTCCACGCCCGGGTTCTGCAGGTCTTCCGAAACCGTGCCTTGGCAGAAGTTCAGCCCGTGGTACGGACTCTCCCGAATCGTGATGAACCGCTTCAGCCCATCCACCGTACCCAGCACGCGATTCACGCCCTGGTAGCCCTCCGGCGGAATCCCCGGGTCCTGCGGATGGCACGCCATCCGAATCTTGTATTCGTTGGCCACCGGTATCACGCGATCCAGAAAATAAGTAATCCGCTCCCAGAACGCGTCCGCATCCACATGTCCCGCGCGCGTCAGCGGCTTCTCCGGCTTCGCCTCCTTCAGCTTCCACTGGTGATACATCGCATCGCCGCGTCCCGGCACCCACCCCGTCCGCAGCACGCCCAGAATGCTCATGTTGTATTTGATCGACGGAATTCCCGCCTGCGCGCAGTTCCGAATCAGCGTCTGTAGCTGCTCGATATCGCGATCACGCTCCGGACTCTGCGCAAGCATCACCGCCGGATGCTTCTCCTTATCGATGAAGCTCGATTCCAGGAACGGCGGCGCCACGCAATCCACGCTGATCTTGTACTTCGCGGCCAGATCCGTCATTGCCTTCAGCTCGTCGACGGTCGCATACAGCCGGTTAGCGCCACTATTCGAGGCCCCTATCTCGGGATACCCGCAGACATTCCGCACGCCATACCGCGCAAGGTACGCCAGATGCGCATCCGTCGTGGGCTGGCTCTGATCGCCGAGCTTCATCTTCAGCGGCCCGGGACTGCTCGCCGTCTTCGCCCGTTCTTTCGCGGCCGCTGTAACGGTCTTCGTCTGCGTCGCCAGCAAACCGGCCGCTCCGCTCGTCGTCAGAAACTCTCGCCTGTTCATAGATGACTCATCCTACCTTTTCCATCTATTCACAGGCGAGGCGGTCTCCGAATCCATCTTTACCGCACAGAACGCAACAACAAATTGACCGTTCGTTGACAATTCGCCCTCGCACCCCGGCCATACTCACGGCATGCGGGACGACAAGCAAAATTCCAAGTCCGCTCTCCACGAAACCCTCATCCACGACACCGCAATCTTGTTTGCCGGAACCATTGTGCTTCTGCTGCTTCTGCTGGCCGGCTCAGCCCTCGCCAGCCCTCCTAGCCGCGTCGACCTTTACTGCCACCGCACCGCCAACCAGGACGTGCCCGAGAACACCCTCGCCTCTCTCGACCAAGCCGCGCTCCTCGGCTGCGATGCCGTCGAGCTCGACATCCGCCGCACTCTCGACGGCACCCTCGTCCTCAATCACGACGGCTTCCTCGAGCGCCTCACCGACGGCATCGGCGAAGTTGAGCAAACTTACTACGCCGACCTCCAACTCCGCGACTTTGGTGCTTGGATGTCCCCGCGCTTTGCCGGCTTGCACATCGCCACTTTTGAGGACGCTCTCCGCCTCGCTCGCAAGCGCCACATCCAGCTCATGCTCGACATCAAAACTCCCGGGCTCGTTCCCGAAGTCCTCACCGCTGTCCGCGCCGAAAACATGCTCGACCAGGTCCGCTGGCCTCCCGACTCTGACGAGGTCAAGCGCCTCATCCCGAAGGCGAACATCGGCACCGGTGAATCCTGGGTCTCCTTCAACGTCACCGGTGATGAAGTCGCCCGGCTCCACGCCGCCGGCAAGCGCGTCATCGCCAGCTTTTCCGCCAATGGACACGAGCTCGATCTGCCAGCCATGCAATCTGCCGTGCGTGCCGGAGTCGACGGAATTGACGTGGACTACCCGCGTCTCGGTGCCGATGCGGTAGGACGCCCCGTCGAGCAGCGCCTCGCCCAGCTCATCAGGCAGGCCAACTCCGGCCCCGCAGCCAACCGCACCCAGGCGATTCTCACCCTCGCGCGCTACAGCGGCTTCTATCTCACACCGCACTTTTCTTGCTGGCTCTCCAACAGCGACGACCACGTCTCCCGTGCGGCCGCTATCGCTCTCGTCACCTCGCGTCCCCAACCCGATCTCGCCGTCTTCACCACAGCGCTCACCTCACCGAACCCCTCCGCCCGAGCCAATGCTGCGTGGGCGCTCGGCGAGCTTCGCGCACCCACGTCAACGCTCATCCCCTTGCTCCACGACTCCGACCCGCACGTTCTCGCCGAAACCCTCCTCGCCCTGAGCCGCATGCCCGGCAACGTTCCCGCTCAGCCGCTCCTCGATCTCCTCACCCACGCCGAGATCTCCGTCCGCGGCCCCGCCTCCCTGGCTCTCGCCGCGCACCATCGCGGAATCGCCGCCCGCGCAATCGAGATCCAGCTCAACTCCGAAGTCAAGCTCGCCCGCGTCCACTACAACCGCTGGGCCGCTCAGGGCAAACCCAAACTCGCCCAATCCGAGATCGATATCATCGTCGGCTACTACCGCTGCCAGATGAAGATGGTCCAGGCCCTCGCGCTGCTACGCGACCCCATCGCCACCCGGGCTCTCGAAGCCGAAGCCTTCCGCCCCGACCTCGATTTCTCGCAGATGAACGGCGTCGTCGCCGCCTTCCAGCTCTGGGACCGCGTCGCTGCGGATTCTAGCCCCGCGCTCGCCGCTCTCTCCTCCGCCGAGTCCGTCACCGCCAACCACGCCGAGTGGACGTTGCTCCACGCCGGCCCCGCAGTATTGCCCGCAATCCGCACCGCGCTGCCTAACGCCACTCCCGCCACGCGTCAGCGACTCATCCGTATCCTCGCCTTCAGCGCGGACCCCGCCGCTCTCCCCATCCTCAAATCTCTCGAGCAAACCGACCCCATCGACCGCGACCTCATCGCCTGGGCCATGGACAAAATCGACACACTCCAGCCACAAGTCACGCCGGATCCCATCACCGCCCGGATACCTGGTCCTACATCCCGTAAGTGATTGATCTCACAAGCCAAGCAGCATCTCCGTGTGTCCTCGCGTCATACTGGGCTGATGAGCTTGTCTTTCCCAAAGCCCTCCCCGGCCCACATACTGCGTAACTCCGTCTGCGTCTTCGTGATCGCGCTCAGCAGTGTCCCTGCTGGTACCCAGACCGCTTCCGCACCCGCACAGGATGACAAAGGCATCGCCAGTAAGAGCTCCGCGCAAGCTTTCCAGACCGGCGCTACCCAGGCAGCCAAGGGAGCCGAGCCCGGTCAACCCACCGCGCCCAAGCCCGATACTGCGCTGAGCATCCTCGTGCTCCCCAACCCTCTTCCTGCTGAGATCACCAGCGGAATCGATGTCGACGGGCGTTCGAAAGCCATTCTCGCCCACCTTAGCGAGGTCCTCCGCTTTTACCGGATGAACGTCACCCCGGTGCAGAAGGTGGGCGAGCCCAGCGACGTGATTTACGCGCAGCAGACGCAGGCGCAGTCAACACAGGCCGCCCAGCTCGCCTTCCAGGCGGCGCGGGATGAAGCCGCCCTGCTCGCGCGGATCCCCTCCAAAAACGGCAACAGCCAGCAGCCCGACTCCGAGCGCACCCAGCGCCTTAACCAGGTCCGCGCCCGCGCCGCACAGCGCATCCAGGATCTCCAGCAGCAGTCACAAAACCTCCAGCAGCAGCTCGCCAAAGCCAGGGGGACCCAGCGCATCGCGCTCCAGCAACAGCTTGAGGCAATCCACGGACAGCGCGAGCTCAACAACGCCATGGCCGAAGCCCTCTCCAAGGTCGCCGGAATCTCCGCCGCAGAGGGTGGCACCCGCCTCCAGACCGACATCAATCAGCTTCAGACCTCCGCCCCCGAACTCATCGACACCAAATCCAAGCCCGTCACCCCCACCATCGAGACCATCGCTCCCGCGAGCGGCTCAGGCGTCACCTCGCTTGCCAGCCTGCTCTTCCAGTTGATGACCACTAGGAACGAGATCGACCTGCGCATCGCTGAGACCCAGAAGCTGCACGATCAGGCCACCGAGCTCCGTTCGCCTCTCATCCACATCCTGCGCGCCACCATGGATGTCGGCCAGCGACTCCAGAACGACCCCAACGCCGCCGGCGCTAATCTCGCCGAAACCCGCAAGCGCTACGACGAGCTCACTGACGCCTTCACCGCCATCTCCAAGGTCTCCATTCCCGTCAGCCAGGAAGTACTCCTTCTCGATCAGGTCCGCGCCACCTTACAATCCTGGCGAGCGGCCGTCGATGTCGAGCGCAAGGCTGTCGTCCGGTCGCTCCTCATGCGCGTCATCTTCATCGCCATCGCGCTCGCCATCATCCTCGGCATCAACGAGCTGGTCCGCCGCGCTACCCTGCGCATCCAGGACATCCGCCGTCGCCGACAGCTCACCCTCGTCCGCCGAATCGTAAGCGGCTTCTTTACCGGAGTGGTTCTGCTCTTCGGCTTCGTCACCCAATTCAGCTCGCTGGCCACATTTGCCGGATTCATCACCGCCGGCATCGCCGTCGGCCTGCAAACCATCCTGCTCTCCGTCGCGGCTTACTTCTTCATCGTGGGCCGTTATGGCGTTAAGGTCGGTGACCGTATCACCGTAGCCAACGTCACTGGCGACGTCATCGACGTCGGCCTCGTCCGCTTTTACATGATGGAGCTCACCGGCAGCGGAACCGAGCTTCACCCCACCGGCCGCGTCGCCGTCTTCGCCAACTCTGTCCTCTTCCAGGCCGGAACCCCGCTCTACAAGCAGATGCCCGGCACCGAATACGCTTGGCACGAGCTCACCATCAAGCTCAAGCCCAACACCGACTATCGCGCCGCAACCCAGGCAGTTCGCAACGCCATCAACCAGGTCTACTCCGGCTACAAAGCACACATCGAGGAACAACATCGCCGCGTTGAAACCTGGATGGACACTCCCATCGAGACTCCCGGGATAGAATCCCGCCTCCAGCTTGCCGACGGCCTCGAATTTGCAGTGCTTTACCCAGTGGAGATCCGTAACGCCGCTTCCACTGACGATAAAATCGTTCAGTCGGTCTTGAACGCAATCCACAACGACCAATCCGTCGCGCAGGTAATTGATGGCTCACCGAACGTCAGGGCCGTTATCAAAGGCTAAACAGCAGTAGCACGAAGGTAGCCCCTACGCACCCTCCGTGGCGGCTTCGTCATCTATTAGATATACGCACCGAAATCCTTGTATGCAGTAATTTGCATACTCCAATGGGAAATGAATTGTCCCGCATAGCGGAGGCACGTTAACGCTCTCAGCAGAACCAGTAGCTTGCGGACACGAACCAGCGCAACCAGACTGGCCCCGCAATTGCTTCTATGCAAGGCATTGCAGTATTTGGTCGTATCGTTGCACAAGTCAGCCGGTTCAGGAGACCCAATTATGGCAGCCACCCATCTGTTCACATGCCTATGTGGAGTTCAGAAGAAGACAAGCAATCACTGGATCCTCGCCATCGTGACACCGGGCAGCATCAAGTTCGTTCCCTGGGACGCAAAACTCGCCATGCGTGAGGACGTCATCGTCCTCTGCGGTGAAGGCTGCGCCGCCGGCCTTCTCAGTCGCTCACTCGGTGACTGGAAGGCAGCCGACTACGTCCGTTCAGAGGAACTCGCCTTCGCTGCCGCATAACCACGGTTCAGCCCGTCCCGTGGCATCCAACAATTGATTACCCCATCCTTTGCGGCCTCACCGCAAAGGGTGGGACCTAATCACTGCCATCGTTCTCCGGCTCGGCTTACGCGCATCGGCGACTAACGAAGTCGAAGAACTCCCGACTCATCACACAGCGCTCCTCTGCTCAAAGGGCCTGGTGCCGCCTCTCCCCCGAAAGTCCACCTCACAAATACCTCGCATCCCACTTACACTTACTCCATGTGCGGAATTGTCGGTTACATCGGTCCCAACGCCCCTGTGCCCATCATCATTGAGGGCCTGCGCCGCCTCGAGTACCGCGGCTACGATTCAGCCGGCATCGCCGTGGCCGGCGGCACCCAGGGCCTCGAACTCCGCCGCGCCCCCGGCAAGCTCCGCAACCTCGAGCAGATCATCGCCTCCAATCCCCTCCACGGCTCCTTCGGCATCGGCCACACCCGATGGGCCACCCACGGCCGCCCCACCGAAGAGAACGCCCATCCACACCGCGACGGCTCCGGCACGCTCGTCGTCGTCCACAACGGCATCGTCGAGAACTACCTCTCCCTCAAATCCGAACTCATCGCCAAGGGCCACAAGTTCGTCTCCGAAACCGACACCGAGATCATCGCCCACCTCATCGAGAACGAGCTCAACCTCGCCGCGAAACAGGCAGCCTCCAACGGTAAGGGCGTGCTGAAGGTCAACTCTGAAGACGTGGAGTCGAACTCCTCCGAAGCAGTCCTCACCCTTCCTCGCACCTCTGCGATCCCCCTTGAAGAGGCCGTTCGCCGCGCCGTCAAGCGTCTCACCGGAGCCTTTGCCATCGGCGTTCTCTCCGCCAACGAGCCCAACAAGCTCGTCGCCGCCCGCTCCGGCCCTCCCGCCGTCCTCGGCCTCGGCGAAGGCGAGTACTTCCTCGCCTCCGACGTCCCCGGCATCCTGCACCACACTCGCAACATCCACTTCCTCGCCGACGGCGAGCTCGCCATCCTCACCCCCGACGGCATCCACCTCACCGACTTTGACGGCAAGCCGCTCCCCCTCAACGTCCAGCGCATCTCCTGGGACCCCATCATGGCCGAGAAGGCCGGCTACAAGCACTTCATGCTCAAGGAGATCAACGAGCAGCCCCGCGCCGTCCGCGACACCATCCTCGGCCGCGTCTCCGCCGACACCGGCCAGGTCTTCCTCGCCGAAATGCAGCTCCCCGATCAGGCTCTCCGCGACGCCACCCAGGTCACCATCGCCGCCTGCGGAACCTCGTGGCACTCCGGCCTCGCCGGCAAGTTCATGATCGAGCGCCTCGCACGCCTCCGCACCGACGTCGACTACGCCTCCGAGTACCGCTACCGCACTCCCATCGCCGACCCCCGCGCCCTCGGCCTCCTCATCACCCAGTCCGGCGAAACCGCCGACACCATCGCCGCCCAG
>Ga0070658_10004472_pt1 | contig 11385 bp, 14 predicted proteins | sample KBSC13metaG_FD_64664 | JGI IMG/M metagenome (GOLD analysis project Ga0070658, IMG submission 64664) | Corn rhizosphere microbial communities from Kellogg Biological Station, Michigan, USA - KBS C1-3 metaG | ecosystem: Host-associated > Plants > Roots > Rhizosphere > Soil ... | reverse complement strand
CGCGACGGGCTGCCACATGGACGCCCACCCAAGGTTTTAAGGACAATCGCCCGATCTATGACCGCCGAAGCACCCCTGCTGCATGCCCGCGCCCTTTGCTTCTCCCGTCAGGAAGAGCGGGTGTTCGGCCCGCTGGATTTCGACGTGGCCACGGGCGACATCGTCTTGGTGGAGGGCGACAACGGCAGCGGCAAGACCACCTTGATGCGCATCCTCACCGGCATCCTGCACGCGGAGGAAGGCACCCTGGAACTGGAAGGCAAGCCGTTGCGCAATATCGACGCTGCCGGCCGCATCGTGTTCCTGGGTCACCAGCTGGGCCTGAAGGCCGATCTTTCGCCGCTTGAGAACCTGCGCGTGGCCGAGGGACTGGCCGGCCGCCGTGACGGCGTGAACGCCATGGCCGTACTGCGCGAGGTGGGCCTTTCCGGGTACGAGGACGAACCGGTACGCCGGCTTTCCGCCGGCCAGAAGAAGCGTGCGGCGCTGGCGCGGCTGATGCTGGTCCCGGCCATCATCTGGCTGCTGGACGAGCCCTACGCCAACCTCGACCGCGAGGGCATCGCCCTGGTCAACCGGCTGGTCCAGGCACACGCCGACCGCGGCGGCGCGGCGCTGGTGTCCAGCCACGGCACGGTGACCTTCCTTGGCGGCGAACCGCGCGTGATCCGGATGCACGCATGACGGCGACCGCCGGCGCGGCATGCGCGGCCCTGTTGCGACGCGACCTGCTGCTGGCCTGGCGGCGGCGCGGCGACATCGCCATGCCGGTGCTCTACGCGCTGATCGTGGCCACGCTGTTCCCCTTCGCATTGGGGCCCGAAGAGGCCCTGCTGCAGCGCATCGCGGGCGGGGTGATCCTGGTGACGGTGCTGCTGGCCATGCTGCTGGCGCTCGATGCCATGTTTCGCGGCGACATCGAGGACGGCTCGCTCGAACAATTGTTGCTGGCCCCGCAACCTCTGGCGCTGATGTTGGCAATAAGAATATTTGCCCACTGGGTTACCACCGCCTTGCCGCTGATCATCATTTCCCCGTTGCTGGCGGGCATGCTGCACCTGCCCACGCCGGTGATGGGCGTGCTGGTGGTGGCGCTGCTGCTGGCCACGCCATTGCTTAGCCTGATCGGCGCCATCCTGGTGGCGCTGACGGCCGGAACGAGGCGCTCTGGTATGCTTCTGGCGCTAATGCTGCTGCCCCTGTGCGTCCCCGTGGTGATCTTCGCCGCCGGCGCGGTGGCAGCTGCACAGCAAGGGCTGCCGTGGGTTGCGCCCATCGCCTGGCTGGGCGCCGCCCTGGTGCTGGCCTTGGTGCTGGCCCCCCTGGCCTGTGCCGCGGCGCTGCGCATCGCGCTGGACGCCTGACATGACCCCACGGCGAATCCCCCGCCTGAACGAGACACATGGCTAACTGGATCCCCACCTGGCTGCATCGCCTCGGCTCGCCGCCGACGTTCTATCGCTTTGCAGGCGCCGTGCGCCCGTGGGCGCTGGCGCTGGCGCTCATCACCGGGGCGATCGCCGCCTACGGCGGTCTGGTGCTGGCACCGGCCGACTACCAGCAGGGCGATGCCTACCGGATCATCTTCATCCACGTGCCCAGCGCCTGGATGAGCCTGTTCATCTATTTCGCCATGGGCGTGGCCGCGTTCATCGCGCTGGTGTGGCGGATCAAGCTGGCCGAGGTAGTAGCGATGGAATCGGCGCCGATCGGCGCGGCCTTCACCTTCATCACTCTGGTGACGGGCTCCTTGTGGGGCAAGCCCATGTGGGGCACGTGGTGGACCTGGGACGCCCGGCTCACCTCTGAACTGGTCTTGCTGTTCCTGTACCTGGGCGTGATCGGCCTGTTCCACGCGTTCGAGGACCGGCGCCAGGGCGCTCGCGCGGCGGCCTTCCTTGCGTTGATCGGCGTGGTGAACGTGCCTATCGTGCATTTCTCGGTGAACTGGTGGAACACCCTGCACCAGGGTTCCACCGTGCGCCTGTTGGGTCCCTCGCATATCGATGCGCGCATGCTTTGGCCGCTGCTGACGATGATGGCGGCTACCAAGTTCTATTACGTGGCAAGCCTGTTCGGCCGCGTCCGGGCCGACCTTGTTGCCATGGAAAGCGGCAAGGACTGGGTCAAGGCGCTGGCCGTGGAGGAAACGGCATGAACCAGTTCCTGGCCATGGGCGGTTACGCCTTCTACGTGTGGACCAGCTACGCGGTGTTCGCCGTGGTGCTGCTGGCCGATTACCTGGCACCGGTGCTTCGCCGCCGCCGCAACCTGCGCGATGTTCGCGCCCGCATGGCGCGCCAGGGCGCGCGCCGCCGGAATGAAAACGCATGAATCCCACCCGTAAGCGCCGTCTCACCATCGTCCTTTTAGTGGTGGCCGCCGCCGTCGCCGCCGTAGGACTGGCGGTGTTCGCCCTGCAGCAGAACATGAACTACCTCTTCACCCCCAGCCAGGTGCAGGGCGGCCAGGCCACCCAGTACAAGAGCTTCCGCCTGGGGGGCATGGTCAAGGCCGGCTCCATCCAGCGCGCCAGCGACTCGCTGAAGGTGAGCTTCATCGTGGTCGACGCCGATGGCGCGATGCCGGTGGAATACAACGGCATCCTTCCCGATCTGTTCCGTGACAACCAGTCGGTGATCGCCACCGGCTCCATGGACGGCGCCCGTTTCGTGGCCAGCGAAGTGCTGGCCAAGCACGATGAAACCTACATGCCCAAGGAACTGAAGGACGCCATGGCCAAGGCCCACAAGAACAAGGCCATCGACGAGAAAGCCGACATGGAGACGGCCAAGTGATCCCCGAGCTTGGCCAGCTGGCACTGATCCTGGCCATGCTGCTGGCGCTGGTGCAGGGCGTGGTGCCGGTGGTTGGCGCGTGGCGAGGCAACAGTGCGCTGATGTCGCTGGCGCGGCCGGTGGCCGCGGGACAATTCGTCTTCGTGGCGCTGGCCATGGGCATCCTGGTCCACGCGTTCCTCACCTTCGATTTCTCGGTGGGCTACGTAGCCGCCAATTCGAACCTCGCCCTGCCCTGGTATTACCGCATCACCGCGGTGTGGGGCGCGCACGAGGGCTCGATGCTGCTGTGGGTATTCATCCTCAATGCCTGGACCCTGGCGCTGGCGATCTTCAGCCGGCAGCTCCCCGATGCCTTCGCCGCCCGCGTGCTTGGCGTGATGGGTTTCATCGGGCTGGGCTTCCTGGCCTTCATCGTGTTCACCTCCAATCCGTTCCTCCGCGAACTGCCGATGCAGCCTGATGGCGCGGACTTGAATCCCGTGCTGCAGGACCCGGGCATGACCTTCCACCCGCCCGTGCTCTACATGGGCTACGTGGGGTTCTCGGTGGCGTTCGCATTCTCCATCGCGGCCCTGCTTGGCGGCGAACTGGAGCAGGCCTGGGTGCGTTGGGCGCGCCCGTGGACCAACGTGGCGTGGGCCTTCCTTTCCGCCGGCATCGTCGCCGGCAGCTGGTGGGCCTACGCGGAACTGGGTTGGGGCGGCTGGTGGTTCTGGGATCCGGTGGAGAACGCCTCGTTCATGCCGTGGCTGGTGGGTGCTGCGCTGGTGCATGCGCAGGCCATCACCGAGAAGCGCGGCTCGCTGCGTTCGTGGACGATCCTGCTATCGCTGTTTGCTTTCTCGCTGTCGTTGCTGGGTACGTTCCTGGTGCGTTCGGGCGTGCTCACGTCCGTGCATGCATTTGCTTCCGACCCGCGGCGCGGCCTGTACATCCTGGGCTTCCTGGTCGTGGTGATCGGCGGCTCGTTGCTGCTGTATGCCGTGCGTGCGCCAAAGGTAGCGGGCGGGCGCGCGTTCGCCATCGTGTCGCGCGAAACCGCCGTGCTGATTGGCAACCTGCTGCTCACCACCGCTGCCGCCATGGTGTTGCTTGGCACGCTGTTTCCGCTGCTGGGCGACGCGCTGAACCTGGGCAAGGTATCGGTGGGTCCGCCCTACTTCGGTTTCCTCTTCAACCTACTGATGCTGCCGGTGGTGTTGCTGCTGCCGTTCGGGCCCTACCTGCGCTGGGGGAAGGGCGAGGTTGGCGTGCTCAAGCCCGTGGCGTTACGGGCGGGCGTGGCCGCCATCGTCTGCGCGGTGATTGCTTTCCTTTTCGTCGACGCAAAGCTCAAGGCCATCGCCGGTGTCGCCGGCGCCGTCTGGGCGTGCGTGGGCACGCTGCTGTACGTGATCAAGCGCTGGCGCGAAATGCCGCGTGGCCGCCGCTTCCCCGCGGAGATGGCAGGCATGCTGCTGGCCCATTTCGGCGTGGGCATTTTCGTTGCCGGCGTAATGCTTTCCGAATCGCTCAGCATCGAGCGTGACGTGCGCATGGAGCCGGGCAAGATCGTGCAGCTGGGAAGCTATGAGTTCCGCTTCGATGGCGTGCGCGAAACCAGCGGCCCGAATTGGCGCGGCGACGAAGGCGTGGTGACGGTGATGCAGGACGGCGCGACGGTCGCCACCATGCACCCGCAGAAGCGCACGTATACGCGCGGCCAGGTGCAGACAGAGTCGGCCATCGACGCGGGCATTTTCCGCGACATCTACGTGGCGCTGGGCGAACCAATGGATGCAGGTAACCGCGAGGGTGCGTGGGCGCTGCGTCTGTATCAGAAGCCCTTCATCCGCTGGATCTGGCTCGGTGGCCTGTTCATGATGCTCGGCGGCTTCGTGGCCGCCGGCGAGCGGCGCTTCCGCACGCAGAAGGCGCGCAATGAGGCCGGTGCGACGGTAGCGGAGCCCGCTGCATGAGCCGTTTGCTGCCCTTCTTCGCCTTCCTCGCCCTGGTAGCGCTGTTCGGCTTCGGCATCTGGTGGAACACCCAGCACGATCAGCGCGAAGTGCCATCGCCGTTGATCGGCCGCGCCGCGCCGGAGTTCCGCCTGCCGGTGCTGGACGATCCCAGCCGCATGGTCGCCAAGGCCGACCTCCTAGGCAAGCCGTATCTCTTGAACGTATTCGGTAGCTGGTGCTTTGCCTGTGGCGAAGAACACCCGGTGCTGATGGCTGAAGGCAAGGCGCTGGGCGTGAAGCTGGTGGGCTACAACTACAAGGACGAGCCCGCCGCCGCGAAGGGCTGGCTCGCCGAGCACGGCAATCCGTACGACCTGGTGATCGCCGATGTCGAGGGCCGCACGGCCATCGATTTCGGCGTCTACGGCGCGCCGGAAACATCCCTGGTGGATGGCAAGGGCGTGATTCGCTACAAGCGTGTCGGACCGCTCACGCCGGACGTGATCGAACGCGAGGTCAAGCCCGCGCTGGCTGCGATCGCGAAGGAAGCGCCATGATGCGCCGCGTGATGCTGTTGCTGGCGCTACTGATGGCAACGACCGTCGCCGCCCAGGCGATCGACCCGCTGCCGTTCAAGGACCACGACCAGGAAGTGCGCTTCCAGCATCTCACCGCGCAGTTGCGTTGCCTGGTGTGCCAGAACGAGAACCTCAACGACTCCAACGCCGAGCTCGCCCGCGACCTTCGCCACGAAGTGTTCGACCTGATGCAGCAGGGCAAGAGCGACGAAGAGATCAAGGCTTGGCTGGTGGCACGTTATTCGAAGTTCGTACTCTACGATCCGCCGCTTGATACGGGCACCGCACTGTTGTGGTTCGGCCCGCTGCTGGTGCTTGTGCTTGGCGGCGTGGCGCTGGTGGTGCAAGTGCGGCGTCGCTCGCGCGCCGCGGCCACGGAGCCTGCGAACGCGGTGATCGAATCCAACGATAGTGGGGAAAACTGGTGAAGCCTGCGTTTTATGTGTGCGCCGCGATCATGCTCGCGGTGGCGCTGGCCCTGGTGCTGGTTCCCCTGATCCGCCGCGGACGCCGCGAAGGACGCCCGGTGGGCGTGTTCGCGCTGGCCTTGGCGCTGGCGTTTGTGATTCCCGTCGCCACGGTGGGCGTGTACCTGCTGGTGGGCACGCCGCAGACACTCGAAGGCGTGGCCAAGGCCGAACCGCCGCCGAGCATCGACGAGGCCATGGCCGGCCTTCGCGCACGGCTGGCGCAGCATCCGGACGACCTGCAGGGCTGGCTGCTGATGGGGCAGGCCCAGACCATGCTTCGCCAGTTCACCGAGGCGCGCGATGCGTATGGGCACGCGCTCGATATCGATGCCAACAACGGCCTGGCGATGGTGGGCTGGGCCGAAACCGATTCGCAATCGCGGCCCGATCACCTGATCCAGGGCCGTGCGCGCGAGCTGCTGGACAAGGCTGTGCAGGTGGATGCCACCAACCAGCGCGCCCTGTGGCTGCTTGGCATCAGCGACTTCCAGCAAAACCGCTACAAGGAAGCTTCGGCCACGTGGCGGAAGCTCCAGCCCCTGCTTGATCCCAGTTCCAATGTGGCTGCCGCCGTGGAGCAGCAGATCGCCGCCGCGGATGCCAAGGCCAATGGCAAGGCTGACGAACCCGCGGCCGACGCCACGCCGCCAGCGCTGGACGTCCAGGTTGCCGTGGCGCCGGCCCTGAAGGACAAGCTCGCCGCCGGCGACACGCTCTACGTCTACGCCCGTGCCGAGAACGGGCCGCCGATGCCGCTGGCAGTAGCGAAACTCGATGCCGGCAAACTGCCCGCATCGGTGATACTGACCGACGGCATGGGCATGACGCCGCAGTTCAAGCTTTCATCCGCTGAACGCGTGTTCGTGGGCGCCCGGATCAGCAAGAGTGGCCAGGCGATTGCCCAGCCCGGTGACCTGGAAGGCGACGCCGGGGTAGTGTCCACTTCTACCCGGGATCCGATCCGCATCAGCATCGACAAGGTTCATTGATGGGCGACGCACGCCGCTACCACCCGCTCCCCTCCCCCTTCCCGATGAAGCGCGGCGGCCAACTGCATGGCGCGCGCGTGGCCTATGAAACCTGGGGCCAGCTCGACGACGCGAAATCCAACGCCTTGTTGATCCTGACGGGACTGTCGCCGAGCGCTCACGCCGCGTCGAACGACGAAGATCCGTCCGACGGCTGGTGGGAAGCGATGATCGGCCCCGGCCGCGCCATCGATACGTCGAAGTACTACGTGATCTGCGTCAATTCGTTGGGCAGCGACAAGGGCTCCACCTGCCCGGCCTCGATCGACCCCGCCACCGGCGAGGCCTACCGCCTCACCTTCCCTGAGCTTTCGCTCGAGGACGTCGCAAACGCCGCGCATTCGGCGGTAAGCGCGCTGGGCATCACCCAGCTCGACTGCCTGATCGGCTGCTCGATGGGTGGTATGAGCGCCCTGGCCTACATGGCGCTACATCCTGACAGCGCACGCCGGCACATCAGTGTGGATACCGCGCCGCAGGCTCAGCCCTTCGCCATCGCCATCCGCTCGCTGCAGCGCGAGGCGATCCGGCTTGATCCGAACTGGAACAACGGCCAGTACGACGACGACCACTACCCCGAGCACGGCATGAGCATCGCCCGAAAGCTGGGCGTGATCACCTACCGCTCGGCGATGGAATGGAACGGTCGCTTCGCGCGCATCCGCCTGGAACCGGAAGACCGCGAAGGCGAGCCCTTCGGCTTCGAATTCCAGGTGGAGTCGTACCTGGAAGGCCACGCCCGCCGCTTCACCCGCACCTTCGACCCCAACAGCTACCTGTACCTGTCCCGCGCCAGCGACTGGTTCGACATCGCCGAGCACGGCCAGGGCAGTGTCGAGAAGGGTCTTGCCAGGATCAAGCTGGAGGAGGCCCTGGTGATCGGCGTCAGCACCGACATCCTGTTCCCGCTGGAACAGCAGGAACAGATCGCCACCGGCCTGCGCAACACGGGTGTGCGCGTGGAGTTCGTGGCACTGGACTCCCCCCAGGGCCACGACGCTTTCCTGGTGGATATCGAGAACTACAGCCGTGCCATCGGCGGTTTCCTGGCCCGGTGAAACGCCGGTGATGGTATCATCGGCAACAAGTTCCACCTGAGCACGGTATCGCCATGATTGCCCTAGAATTTCCCGGTGCCCACAAGCTGATCGACGCCGTCGATGCAGCGGTCGCCAAGGGTGACACCCCGGCGATCACCGATGCCCTTCGTAAAACCCTGTGCCAGCTGATCCGTAGCCAGGAAGTGAAGCTGCCCGACTGCGTATTCGAGGCCGCCGGCGACCATTACGCCCGCCGCGAGCTCTACCGCAGCGAGGAATTCGGTTACAGCGTGGTCGCCATGACCTGGGGCCCCGGCCAGGGCACCGCCATCCACGACCACGACGGCATGTGGTGCGTCGAGGGCGTATGGAACGGCGCGTTGGAAATCACCCAATACGAGCTGCTGGAAAAGCAGGACAGCCGCTTCCACTTCCGCCCCGTCGGCACCATGGAAGCCGGCCCCGGCTCCGCCGGCAGCCTGATCCCGCCGCACGAATACCACACCATCCGCAATATCAGCACGGATGCCATTGCGGTGAGCTTGCATATCTACTCGGGCCGGATGACGCATTGCGCCGTGTTCAGCCCGCTGGCGGATAGCTGGTATGAGCGTGGTGAGCGGCAGTTGGGGTTGGATCGGGTGCACTGATCAAGGAGGAGCTTTGCGCTCCCCTTAACTCACCGCAAACCCAACGCGGCTTTCAGTGCCGGCAGTAACAATGGCGCCAGTATCGACGTCAGGGCCACGAATACTGTGGCCGTGACGTATATCCTCGTCAACGAAACCTGTGTCTCGGACAAGCGCTGATCGATCGCCGAAAGCCGGGCATCAATGGCTTCGAATTTGCCTTGGCTGGATTCGAGTTGGCGTCCTATCAATTCAAATCCGCGGTTCATCCCGGTTTCAATCGACTTCATGCGCTCGTGCTGAGCGGCCCCCGTCACCTCGGTGGCAGCAATGCGCAGTTCCATGCGGTCGAGGCGTGTGTCACTACGCTGGAGTCGCTCGTGGATCGTTGCCAAATGCGAGTCAATGCCTATCAAACGACCATCTACGTGCCGCATGTCGCCGCGCAACATGCCTATGGCATTCATGATGTCGGAGTATGCGGAAGCGGCCTTGCCACCGTCCTCGCGCGTTACCAGGTCCCGCGCAGGCACTTGCAACCCAGAAATCGTGGCGTCGTGATCGATATCCACGGAAAAACTTCCTGTCCGAATTGCTACTCATCGTCCTTTAGCGTAGGTCTGGAGACCATCAGAAAACGCCCAATCGTCAGGTAAGTCAGTGCCACACCCAAGCTGAATTAACCGCTGGAACGGCCAGGCTCGACCAGCGGCGCGGATTGCCTCATAATCCGGCGCTTGGCCGGGATGGCGGAACTGGTAGACGCGGCGGACTCAAAATCCGTTTGTGGTGACACAGTGGGGGTTCGATTCCCCCTCCCGGCACCATAATCACATTCACGGTGACTCATTGAATCTCCGCAAGTAGTAAAGAAGCCTGCCTAGAGCGGGCTTTTTCTTGCCCGGCGGAAGCGTGGGGTCGCGGGAAACCGCTGTAGGCCTTACACGTGCAACTTTCGATGACGGGCAACATACTACCCTCGACTAGACGCGAAAAAGGGCAGTGCCCATGCTCACCTGGGAACGGCGGGAATGATGGTGCGCAGAAAACTTCTGACCGTATGCGTTTCAGTGATCGTCCTAGCGGCAATTGCTGCGTTCGCTATATCGCGGCCACCTCCAGTTTGGGTGACCCGCCTACTACTCGAGCGTCGCTTCTTACAGGCACCTGTAGATAAGGTCGTCGCAAGCTGGGGCAGACCATCCGAAACCAAAGTGCTCGATAATGGCGACACTCTCCTAACTTGGACGATCACGTCGTTCACTGAGGTCCCTGATAGCACGCCAGGAGCACTTGAAGGCACGATAGGCACCAAGGCTGGTTTTGGGTTGTTGCCAACCAGTTGCGGATTTGCGGTCAAAACAGACAAGTCCTCCAAATTGGTGGAAGACGTTAAAGCGACTATAAATTCGAATCGGGATGACTGTGAGGTGTTTCTGTATATGGATCAGTCAAAGCCTCGAAGGCCTGGCGAGTTGAGTCACGAATTCCTGCCACCTCCGAGCTCGACAGCTCCGTAGCTCCTACTGCGTGCCCTCAAGAGCCGAACCCAAAGGGCAGACATCACCAAGGCAAAGGCCATGTTGGCGGACCGGAAGCGGCAACCCTAACTCGCAGTCCCTAAGAATCTCAAAGAATCAGCGGCAATGGAGTGCGCAATGATCATGAATTTCACCCGCTTTGATGCGGCTGAGTTCCTCGACTCCGAGGAAACGATAGCGGCATACCTCACCGAAGCACTTGCAGAAAACGACCCCGCACAGGTCATCACGGCACCCCGGACGATTGCCCGCGCGCGGAGCATGACCCAACAACAAAAACTCTAATCCGTTTCGTAATTCGTTGCGATTTCTTGCCCCCACATGTAAACCGCAAATGGCGCTATTTCGAATACATTCACCCGTTTCCACCGGCATATTCTTTTCGTAAGAATTAGCGGTTAGCATGCGCCCCAAGCCACACTCGTCGGGCACAGGGGACATGAAAGAAATCATCGCAGGCCTCACGCTGGTTTCCGGCGCGGGGAGCTTCACCGAGGGTGCCCGGACCCTGTGGCATGGCTATTGGAATATCTTCACCACCGAGCCCGGCGGGCTGTTGACGCTGATGGAGCGCGGCCGCACCCAGGGCGATTTCCTGAACCGCCAGGAGGCCGAACTGGCCGGTCGCCAGGCTGGCGTGGGCGCCGCCGAACTTGCCGTGAGCCGCATCGCAGCGGCATAAGCGAAATCGGCACGCCAGGGGGAGCCAGTTAAGATAGGCGCCTGATCCAGCCACCAGGACTCCCATGGCATCGAAACCGCCCTTCTTCGCCAAATGGGGCGAGGCCCGCGTCAAGACACGCCGGCTCAACGAAGAACTGGACCTGCTGCGTTTCAACCAGGGCGTGATCCTGTCGAAGCTGGATTCAAGCAACGCGTCGCCGCGACTTGCCGACCATGAGTTCAAGGTGTTCTCGCAATGGGGCGAGGACGGCATCCTGCAATTCCTCACGCGCGTCGTACCGATAGCGTACCGAACGTTCATCGAGTTCGGCGTGGAGGATTTTTCAGAATCCAACTGCCGTTTCCTGATGCAGAAGGACAACTGGCGCGGCTTCGTGATCGATGGCTCGGCCGACAACGTGAAATCGATCCGCCGCGCGCCCTATTTCTGGCGGCACGAGCTGACCGCGAAGCAGGCATTCATCACCCGCGAGAATATCCAGGAGCTGCTTGCTGAAAGCGGTTTCGATGCCGACCTTGGCGTACTATCCATCGACATCGATGGCAACGACTATCACGTGTGGCAGGCCATCGAAGCCTTCCATCCGCGCATCGTGGTATGCGAATACAACAGCGTATTCGGGCCTGCCGACGCCATCACGGTGCCCTACCAGGCCGATTTCCAGCGCAGCGTC
>Ga0070658_10004470_pt1 | contig 11388 bp, 4 predicted proteins | sample KBSC13metaG_FD_64664 | JGI IMG/M metagenome (GOLD analysis project Ga0070658, IMG submission 64664) | Corn rhizosphere microbial communities from Kellogg Biological Station, Michigan, USA - KBS C1-3 metaG | ecosystem: Host-associated > Plants > Roots > Rhizosphere > Soil ... | reverse complement strand
CGCGGATCGAGAAGCACGGCCTGAAGTCCATGTCACGACCCAGAGGAAAACCACGTATGCGCGAGACCAGGGAGATCGCCATGGAGGAGACGGTGCCACGTAGGCAGTCATTCAGGAACACCCCCCTACGCGTACTGCGCGCGGTGGGGATGAGCATGCTGGTCAGCATGCTGTTCGCGGGCGTAGCGATGGCCCAGCAGATCGCGGTGACGGGGACCGTGACGAGCCAGGCCGGCGCGCCGCTCCAAGGCGTCACGGTTCGCGTGTCGGGCACCGAGACCCGTGTCCTCACCAATGGGACTGGTCGGTACACGATCACGGCGCCGGCCAACGGCGCGCTGAACTTCACGGTGATCGGCCAGAAGCCGGCGCGTGAGGAGATCGGCGGTCGGACGCGGATCGACGTGAAGATGGAGCCGGTCACCTACCTCGAAGAGGTGGTGGTCACGGCGTACACCGAGCAGCGTCGCGCGGACATCACGGGCGCGGTGGCGAGCATCAACGTGGAGAGCGCTGCCCGCCAGACGGGTTCGAGCGTTCTCAAGAAGCTCGATGCCGTCCCGGGCATCACGGTGCAGACGAGCGGCAGCCCGGCCGGACGCAGCACGGTCCGTATCCGCGGTATCAGCTCGTTCCAGAACAACGATCCACTCTACGTGATCGACGGTGTGCCGGTCCAGGATTCGTACGTCAACTGGCTCAACCCGGCGGACATCACGTCGATCCAGGTGCTGAAGGACGCGTCGGCCGCGTCGATCTACGGATCGCGCGCGAGCAACGGCGTCATCGTGATCGAGACGACGAAGCGTGGTGCTTCGGGCCCGCCGCGGATGACGCTGTCGGCGCGTTCCGGCCTCTCCACGCCGACGAACAGCCTGGGCGACATGCTGATCACGAACGCCATGGACTACTTCCAGGTCCTCAAGGCGGCGTACCAGAACGCGGGCCAGCTGTCGGACATCCCGACGAACGTCTACGGTGATCCGAACAACCCGACGCTGCCGGCGTACATCTTCGCCGGTCCGGTGACCAACCCGGTCGTGAACTCGTTCGGCCAGGTCGTCAGCGCGGATCTTACGAAGTACGCGTATCCGAACGACAAGTCGCTGATCATGCCGGCGAGCGCGGGCACCAACTGGTGGAACGCGGTGTTCGGCAAGCGCGCCCCGGTCGGGGACTACAACCTGAACGTTGCCGGCTCGGGTGAGGATCACACCTACGGCGTGTCGGGCAACTACTTCGACCAGAAGGGCACGGCGATCTACAACGACTTCCGCCGTGGAAGCGTCCGGGCGAACACGCAGTTCAACCGCGGCAAGTTCACCTTCGGTGAGAACGCGGCGATCTCGGCCGAGAAGTCGTACGGCGGCATGGGCGATCCGGGCGGGTATGCCGAGGACGGCATCATGGGCAAGAACATCATGATGCAGCCCGTCATCCCGATCTACGACATCGCGGGCAACTTCGCGTCGGGCAAGGCCACGTCGCTCGGCAACCAGAGCAACCCGGTCAAGTTCGCCTACGAGCGCCGCAACAACATCAACCGCAACAACAAGATCTTCGGTAACACCTTCGCCGGATTCCAGGTGCTGCCGTCACTGGCGCTGCGCAGCAGCATCGGCTTCAACCAGAACAGCTCGAGCTTCAAGGGCTTCAACCCGATCACGCCCGAGAACTCGGAGCCTGGTCTGACGAACTCGTTCAACGAGCAGCAGGAGAACCAGCTCGACTGGACGTGGACGAACACGGCGCGCTTCAACCGGCAGCTGGGTCAGCACACGTTCAACCTGCTCGCCGGACAGGAAGCGAACCACAGCCAGTTCCGCGGCATCTACGGTGGCGAGGCGTCATTCAAGACGACGGATCCGAACAACCTGTATCTGCAGGCTGCCCTCGGCGACGCGTCGACCCTCTCCGTGAACTCGCAGGGAAGGCAGAGCGCGCTGCTGTCGTACTTCGGCAAGGCGGACTGGAACTACCAGGACAAGTACGTCGCGAGCGCCACGGTTCGTCGTGACGGCTCGTCGCGCCTCGGTCCGGATCACCGCTGGGGCACCTTCCCGTCGTTCGGCCTTGGCTGGCGCATCACGAAGGAAGGCTTCCTCGAGAACAACAAGATCCTGTCGGACGCCATGCTGCGCTTCGGCTACGGCGTGACGGGTAACCAGCAGATCCCGTCGGGCCGCATCCTGAACCAGTACGGCGGCGATCGTGGCGACACGTACTACGACATCACCGGCTCGAACAGCTCGATCGTTCCGGGCTACCGTCTGACGAAGCTCGGCAACGCGGACCTGAAGTGGGAGGAGAATCGCGCGACGAACTTCGGCGCCGACATCGCCCTCTTCAACGGCTACCTGAACGTCATCGCGGACTTCTACACCCGTAAGACGAACAACCTGCTCTTCGACCCGCCGCTTCCGGAGACGGCTGGTGGCGTGGGCACGACGGGTCAGCCGATCGTCAACATCGGCAAGATGCAGAACAAGGGCTTCGACCTGTCGGTCGGCCACCAGGGCGACAAGTGGAACGCGACCCTGCAGGGCAGCCACTACAAGAACGAGATCCTGCAGATCGACGGTGTCCAGAACTTCTTCTACGGCCCGGTGTCGACCCGGTACGGCAACCAGGTCATCAACAAGGTTGGCCAGCCGATCGGTGCCTTCTACGGGTACGTCGCAGACGGTTACTTCCAGACGAAGGCCGAAGCCGATGCGTCCGGGCAGCCTGGCGCCGCGCCGGGTCGCATCAAGTTCCGCGACGTGAACGGCGACGGAAAGATCTCGGCGGACGACAAGACGATGATCGGCAGCCCGCATCCGAAGTTCACGAGCTCGCTCGATCTCGGTTACCGCTACGGGAACTTCGACATCAGCGGCACGGTGTTCGGCTCGTTCGGCAACGACATCTTCGACAACCAGAAGGAGTGGTACGTCTTCCGTGAGTTCAACACGAACGTGAAGAAGGACCTTCTGGCCAACTCGTGGTCGCCCAGCAACCCGAACGCGAAGTATCCGATGATCGACTACACGGATACCTACAGCTCCGCGCTCAGCAGCTACTACGTGGAGAACGGCTCGTACGTCCGGATGCGTAACATCCAGCTCGGCTACAACGTGCCGGCCTCGCTGTCGCGCTGGCTCTCGGCGACGCGTGTGTACGTCCAGGCGGAGAACCTCTTCACGATCACGGGCTACGAGGGTCTCGATCCGTCGCTGCCCGCGGCCGATGTCAACGGTGCGGCCGGCGACATCCGCGACCAGTACATGGGCGTGGATCGCGGCAGCTATCCGTCGAGCAAGACGTTCAGCATCGGCATCACCGCTTCGTTCTAATCGATGAGACACCTCAAGGAGAGAGCCGCAATGATGAAGGCATCGAGGCAGCCGATGCTCCTCGGAACGGCGCTGATGTTTCTGGCGGCAGGTACGCTGTTCGGTTGTAAGGACAGCTTCCTGACCGACGCGGCACAAGCGCAGGGAGTGTTGGATTCGAGCGTTCTGGCGAACGCGGCGGGCGTCGAGGGCAACCTCGTCGCCGCGTACCGGTCGCTGGACTGGACCTCGCAACTGAACGTGTCGCAATGCGCGGGCGTCAGCGACTGGTGCTGGGCGAGCGTTCCCAGCGACGACGCCTACAAGGGCACGGAGGCGAGCGATTTCACGGCACTGAACGACATCGAGCTGTTCCACTGGGACACCGGTCTTGCCGACGGTACGCTGAACGACAAGTGGAAGGCGATCTACGAGGGTGTCAGCCGTGCGAACGCGACGCTGAACCTCATGGCGCAGGTGGTGAAGGACAAGCCGAACGAGATCAGCGCCACGGATCAGGCGGGGATCAAGGGAGAGGCGACCTTCCTGCGTGCCCACTACATGTTCGAGGCGTACAAGATCTTCGGAAACGTCCCGTACCTCCGCGAGACGGATACCGATATCCGCAAGGCGTCCGAGAACAAGGCAGCGGTCGGCGCCGACATCATCAAGGACCTCGATGCGGCGATCGCCAGCCTGCCTGACGCGCCACGGAACGGTCAGGTGGGTCGCGCGACGAAGTGGACGGCAACGGCGTACAAGGGCAAGGTGCTCGTGTACCTCGGCCAGTGGGCCGCGGCGAAGACCGCGCTCGAGGCGGTCGTGAGCAGCGGCAAGTACTCGCTGCAGCCGAGCTACGATCAGGTCTGGACGGGCTTCAAGTCGTACGAGAACGGTCCGGAGACGATCTTCGCCTATCAGGCGTCGGCGAACGACGGTGAGCCGAGCGGCAACAACGCCAACTACGGCGAGCGGCTCAACTTCCCGCACTCGGGTAGCCCGTTCGGCTGCTGCGGCTTCCACCAGCCGTCGCAGAACCTGGTCAACTTCTTCCACACGGGCGCTGATGGACTGCCGGTCGCGTTCTCCCAGGAGCCGACTGCCAACACCTGGAACACGGACAACAACGACAACACCGGCACGTACACGGCGAACATGAACCTCGATCCGCGCCTGGACTGGACGGCCGGCCGCAACGGCGTGCCGTTCAAGGATTGGGGTAAGCACGACTCGACGTGGATCCGCAGCATCTCGAACGGTGGGACGTACAGCGCGAAGAAGAACGTGCACGAGAAGGCGTCGGGCGCGCAGAGCAGCGTGGGTTGGGTGAACACGCAGCTCAACTCGGTGAACATCCACATCCTCCGCTATGCCGACGTGCTGCTGCTGTTGGCGGAGACCTATGTGGAGCTGGGAACCCCGCAGCTCGCCGAGCCGCTCGTGAACCAGGTCAGAAACCGCGCCGCGGCGAAGGCCCAGGGTCCGGGAACCAGCTCGTCGGACATCGCGGTGCCGATCAACGATCCGAGCATCACGTGGGCGAAGTACAACATCAAGCCGTGGCCGGCCGCGTTGTTCGCCGACCAGACGACGGCTCGTGAGATCGTCCGCACCGAGCGTCGCCTCGAGCTCGCGATGGAAGGTCAGCGGTTCTTCGATCTGAAGCGCTGGGGCATCATGCCGGCGACGATCGCCGGGTACATGAACGGCGTCGCCGGCGGCAGCGAGAAGGCCCGCCGTGGGTGGTTCTCCGCGGTCACGCTGCCGACGTCCCCGAAGTACGACAACTACCCCATCCCGGCCACCCAGGTCGAGCTGAGCAAGGTTGACGGCGAAGTTCGCGTTCCGCAGAACACGGGCTGGTAAGCACGGCCCAGGCTAGAGCGAACAGGGCGCTGGTCCGATTCGGACCAGCGCCCTGTTTGTTTTTTCGAGATGTGGGGGAGGTTCCTCGTGGAGTGGTGACGATGGAACGCGGGATTTTGAACGGCGACTGTGCGGAAAAGGCCGGATCCCTTTCAAGGGGGTCAGATTCCTTGAAAAAGGGTACGGGCTTGTACCGTCTTTCAAGGAATCTGACCCCCGCGCTTCTGCGGCTCGGCGAACGGCAGAGCCCCATTTGGGTTGTGGAGGACGGAGGGTGCGCCGGTGCGAGCGACTCGAATCGGAGAGCCGTTCTCCGCGTGGCTTCGCGTTCCTCAGCGTGCTCCGCGTGAAATCACCGGCGAAACGAATCGTAGGTGCAGATCCCTCGACTCGCTGCGCTCGCTCGGGATGACAACGGGCTCATTGTGCCAAGGGGTCAGAGCCCTCGGGCTGCGCCCTCGGGGTCTGACCCCAGCATCCGCCCTCGGGGTCTGACCCCAATGTCTGACCCCGGTGTCTGAGTTGTCCGTTCGTGCGGCTCGTTGGGGCTTTCGGCGCTGCACGCGCGGGGGTCAGTGCGAAGAGGCCGTCGTAGGTTGGGCCGCGGCGCGGCGGCGGAGGGCGTAGGCCTGAAGGGTGTCGCCGGTGTTGGCGATGATCAGGGTGTTGCCGAGAGGGGCGGAGGCGAGGGCGATGCCGGATACGTTCTTCGTCGCGAGAAGACCGCTCTGGCGCGACGTGACGGGTGTGAAGTGTCCGTGTCCGTCGCCGCGCAGCCAGAGGCCGTTGCCGGCGTCGGCGCGCGGCATGTTGGGCTCCGTGTCGTACAGGTTGCCGGCGACGACGAGGTCGAGGTGGCCGTCGCCGTCGACGTCGTGGACGACGATGCCACGGATAGGGGAGATCTGCGCCAGGTCAGGCAGCGGTGTGGCGGTGAAGGTGCCGCCGCCGTCGTTGTGCAGCACGACGCTGGCAAAGGTATCGGCCTCGTAGTGCGTCGCCTTCTGGAGTTGCGACGGGGAGAAGAGCTGCGGCATCGTCGCCTGGGAGAAGGCCCCATACGTCGGATACTTCAGCCCGAGGGTGTAGATCGCCTGGCCGAGCGGCACCATGCCGGAGAGTGGCCACTCGGTCTTGCCGATGCGCTGCGTCAACACGACGTCAGTGCCGAGGTTGTTCTGGAAGTCGCCGGCGTAGACGCCGAACACGGTGTCCTTCGACGTCACGTAGCCGTGATTCAACCCGAGGTTGCCGGCGACGAGGTCGGGACGGCCATCACCGTCGAAGTCGCCGACGGCGAGGCTGGACCACCACCCGCGCATCGAGGGCAGCTTCGTCGAGGCGGTGACGTCCCGCAGCCGCGTGCCATCGTTGCGGTAGAAGCGGATCGTGTCCCACTCGCCGACGGTCACGAGGTCGAGCTTCCCGTCGCCGTCGAAGTCCACCCAGGCGGCGTCGGTGATCACGCCGCCTGGCTTCACGAGCTCGGGGCACACCGATTCCGTCACGTCGGTGAAGCGGCCGCCGTCGTTGCGGAGGATGAAGCTGCGGGTCGGGAGCGGCCACTGCCGCGGGTCGAGGCGGCCGCCGACGAAGAGGTCGAGCTTCCCGTCGCCATTGAAGTCGCCCCCGCGTACCGCGGCAGTGACGGTCGGCGTCTTCGGCAACGCGAGCGAATCGCGGACGAAGCGGCCGCCGCCCTGGTTGATGTAGAGGCGATCCTGCAGCAACGGCGAGCTCGTGGTGAGCTGGTAGCCACCGCTCGCCACGAAGAGGTCGGGACGTCCGTCGCCGTTGGCGTCGAAGAACAGAGCACCCCAATCTTCCGCCGATTTGTCTGATTCCCAGGGCTGGGTGGGTGCCGGAGTGAAGCGACCCCCCTTGCCCTGTAGAAAGAGCCGGCCCGGCGTACCGCCGCTGCCGCCACCGCCGACGAAGACGTCGCCGGAGCCATCGCCGTCGACGTCGGCCACGGCGAGCGCGGGTCCCTGGCGCGACGGCATGTACGGGAGCAGCGTCTGAATGCCGTAGTCGCCGAGCTGCGACGCCTTGTGGACGTACGTCAGGCCACTTGCCGAGTCGAGGGGGGAGAACATCGGGTCAGCGGCGGGAGGCGGCCTGAGGTCCCCCTGACGCTTCTCACGGGCGTCCGCCTGCTTGACGACGACGCGCCGGTCGGCCTCGAGGTTGGTGAGAAGCTGATAGCGCCCGTCGGGCCAGACGATCTGCAAGCTGTCGACGCGCCGGGCCTTGCCGAGGCCGAAGTGCGCGCCGTCGTCCATGCTGGACATGAAGCCGCGATAGGGCGTGTAGTAGAGGTACTGCCGCTGGCCCCCCGCGGTGAGGACGAGCGAGGTGCCAAGTCCGCGGTCGTTCGGCGCGTCGCCACGGAGGTCGACGCGGAGCCAGTGGTGGGCGTCGTCGTCGGTCGGCTCGACGTTGGCGTAGATGAACGCGGGGGCGTCGATGTTGTTGACGACGAGATCGAGGCGGCCATCGCCGTCGAGATCCGCGTACGCCGCGCCATACGAGAAGCTCGGGCGGTCCAGCCCCCACGCCTGCGATTTGTCGCTGAAGCGGATGCCCCCTTCGTTGCGGAACACGTAGTTCGGTTCCGCGTAGGCCGGCAGATGGTCGAGAATCTCCATGCCGGCGCGCCGCGAGCCGGCGGACGCGCCCGGCACGAGGGCGCGGGACGCGGTGGTCATGTAGTCGAGATCGTTCACGCCCTTCGGATAGCCGTTGCCGATGAAGAGGTCCTTGCGGCCATCGTTGTCGAAGTCGGCGAAGAGGGCGCTCCAGCTCCAGTCGGTGTGCTCGACACCGGCGATGCGGCCGATCTCGCTGAACACGAGATCTCCCTTCGGCGTGACGCCGTTGCTGAGCTGGAGCGAGTTGGCGGAGTAGTCGTCCGCATAGCCGCGACTGCGCGCACCGGCCATGCTGGCCGAGGTCTGGTAGCCCATCGTGCGCTTCCGACGGGCCAGCGTGTTCGGCATCATGTCGACCTGCATGACGTCGGGCCAGCCATCGTTGTTGAAGTCGGCGACGTCGATGCCCATGCCCGCGAAGCTGGCGTGCCGGAACCAGTCGCGGCGCTTGTCGGTGAAGGTCCCGTTGCCGTTGTTCACGTAGACGACGTCGTTGGTGATGACGTCGTTGGAGACGTAGATGTCCGGCCAGCCATCGCCATTGAGATCGGAGACGACGACGCCGAGCCCGTAGCCCGGCTTGCGCAGGATGCCGGCCTGGTCGGACACGTCGGTGAAGTGGCCGTGGCAGTCGTTCCGATACAGGTGGTTGATGCTGTTCGGCGTGTTCCCGGGAACGCCCGATGGCAGGGTGGCGACGTCGCCGCGGGTGAAGTCGCTGGGCGAGTTGTTGAGGACGAAGAGGTCGAGGCAGCCGTCGCGGTCGTAGTCGAGGAAGGCGGCGTGGGTGGTGAAGCCCGAATCGGCGATGCCGTACTTCGCGGCCTGCTCGGTGAAATGGCCCTTCCCGTCGTTGACGAAGAGCAGGTTGGCCCGCTGGGCCGGCGTGGACCACTCCGGCCCGGAGACGGAAACGTAGATGTCGAGGGCGCCATCGCCGTCGATGTCCACGAGGGAGACGCCGGTGGCCCACGTATGGGTCGAGACGCCCGCCTTGTCGGTGACGTCCTCGAACTTCATGTGCCCTTTGTTGTGGTACAGGCGGCTCGAGACCTTGTTGCCGGCGAAGAAGATGTCCGGGAGGCCATCGCCGTCGAGGTCACCGACGGCGACGCCGGCGCCGTTGTAGACGTAGACGTCCGTCTGGACGTTCAGCGAATCGTCCGTCTTGATGGTATTGGCGAAGGTGACGCCGGTCTCGCTCGGGTCGAGGAGCTTGAAGACGGGGCGCTCGTGCTCGCCGCAGGCGACTGCCCACACGAGCGGGATGAGCGCCGCGAAGCGGCGGATCGGAGGGAGCAGCTGCTTCATGTGGGGTAGCGCAGTGCCGAGTGCGGAAGGTGGGATCTGAATGATACACCGGTGCGCGATGGCTGCTCCTGTCGCCCGGGCCTATATTTTCGCGAATGGACAAACAGCTTCCGATCTCGCGCGTCATCAATCTGATCCCGGACGAAGCGCAGCGCCTCTGGTCGGCCAGCCCTGACGAAGGGCGCCGGCGCCTGCTGGCGGACGACGTGTCCGGGGTGCTCGAGCTGGACGGCTCGTTCGCGCTAGTAGCGCAGGACGGGCAGCGCGTCCTGCTGGCGCGGAGCCTCGACCGGCCGATGCGGTACTTCCTGGCGAAGGCGGTGGACGGACCGGCGCTGATCGTGGCCGAGCGTATCGATGAGATAAGGGGCGAGCTGGCGCGGCGCGGGTGGGCAGGGCAGTTCCACCCGAGCTACACGCGAATGGTGCCGGCGCACCACGTCACGATGCTGCGACTGGTGGGGTGCCCCGATCCGAACCCCGTGCACCGGCGCTTCTTCGACCCGCCGCGGGGCACGCTGCCGGCAGACCTCGACGAGATCGGCCGGCGATACATCGAGGCGGTGTACGCCGAGCTGCGGCGCTGGCTGGCCGTGCAGGATCCGGCGGCGCCGATCGGCGTGCCGTTCTCCGGCGGGATCGACAGCGGCGCGGTGCTGCTCTGCCTGAACGCGCTGCTGTTGAACGAGGGGCAGTCACCGGCGCGGCTGAAGGCGTTCACCCTCTCGGTGGACGGCGACGGCGACGACGCGCGCCAGGCGCGTGAGTTCCTGCGGCGCACGAACCTCGAGATGCTTGGCGAGGCGGTGGATGTGCCATCGAGCGCACTCGATCCGCTCCGGGCGGTGTCGGTGATCGAGGACTACAAGCCGCTCGACGTCGAGTGCGCGGCGGTGAACCTGCAGCTCCTGACGGAGATCAGGGCGCGGTACCCCGAATGGCGCCTGCTCGTGGATGGCGACGGCGGTGACGAGAACCTCAAGGACTACCCGATCGAGGAGAACAGCGAGCTGACGATCCGCAGCGTCGTCAACAATCGCATGCTCTATCAGGAAGGGTGGGGGGTGGAGTCGATCAAGCACTCACTCACCTATTCGGGAGGGCTCAGCCGCGGCTGCGTACGTGGATACGCCGTCGCACGAGAGCTCGGCTTCGTGGAGTTCAGCCCGTACACGCGGCCGTCGGTGATCGCCGTGGCGGAGGCGATCCCGTTCGCGGAGCTGACGCAGGGCTCGCACGAGCGGCTGTACGCCCTCAAGGGGGAGATCGTCGCGCGCGGCATGAAGTCGGTGCTCGGCCTCGAGATGCCGATCTTCCCGAAGCGGCGCTTCCAGGAAGGCTCGGTCTCGGCGGATCGCGTCGCGCGCCTGTTCCCTCGGGACGAGGGACGCTATCGGAGTCACTTCCTGACGCTGCACGCCGCGGCAGTGTGAGCGTGTCGGCCGCCGACCGGCGGATCCGCAGTCTCCGTCCGCCAAAGCCGCACGTCGATCCGTACGTCGCGCACGGAACGGTACGGGAGGAGGAGCGCCGGCCGGACGGGAGGATCGAGCGCGCGCTGACCGTCTTTCTCGCCGGCGCGGAGTGTCCGTTCACCTGCTCGTTCTGCGACCTCTGGCGCTACACGATCGACGGGCCGACGCCGCCAGGGGCGCTCGTGGCGCAGCTGGAGCGCGTGCTGGCCGACATCGGCGCGCCAGCACCCGACCGGTTGAAGCTGTACACGGCGAGCAACTTCTTCGATCGGCGCGCCGTGCCGCCGGAGGATCTCCCCGCGCTGGCGCGACTGGCGGCGCCGTTCGCGTCGGTGACGGTGGAGTCGCACGCGAGCACGATCGGTCCAGGTGTTGGCGCATTCGCGCGAATGCTGCGCGGCCGGCTCGAGGTGGCGATGGGGCTGGAGACGATCCATCCCGTCGCCGCGGAGCGGCTGAACAAGCGCCTGACGCTGGCGCGATTCGATCGGGCGGCGGCGTCGCTCCGCGCAGACGGGATCGACGTTCGCGCGTTCGTGCTGCTCGGCGCGCCGCACGTCGCGCCGGAGGAGTCGGTGGAGTGGACGGTGCGCACGGTGGCGCATGCGGCGGCGCAGGGGGCGGCGGTGGTGTCGATCATCCCCGTGCGCGGCGGCAACGGTGAGATGGAGCGGCTCGCGGCGACGGGTGAGTTCACGCCGCCGACGTTGTCGCAGCTCGAGGACGCGCTTGATGGGTGTGCGCACATCCCGGGCGCGGCAGTGACGGCGG
>Ga0070658_10004469_pt1 | contig 11388 bp, 5 predicted proteins | sample KBSC13metaG_FD_64664 | JGI IMG/M metagenome (GOLD analysis project Ga0070658, IMG submission 64664) | Corn rhizosphere microbial communities from Kellogg Biological Station, Michigan, USA - KBS C1-3 metaG | ecosystem: Host-associated > Plants > Roots > Rhizosphere > Soil ... | reverse complement strand
GAGTTATTGGGCTCGGGCTGAATCTCGGCGCGGAAAAGGAAGCGGGGAGACGCGAGGATGGCGGTGAGGGCGAGGCCGATGCCACTCTCGAAATTTGCCCCCGGTTGTTTCGACCCTTTTTCCGCGAGGGCGACAAGCCGGTTGAGGGTCGCTTCATCCACAGGCCGGCGGTAGGCGCGGCTGGCGAGCCGCTGAAGAATCTTGCGGGCATAGGCGGCGCGAGCCGCAGCGTCCTCCGGGGGCGGACCATCGACGAAAACGCGCGCGTATTCCTTGGGGTACTCCTTGTGGCTGCCGTCCAGTGGCCCATAGACCGTGACTTGCGAGATCACGAGGTTGAGCTGCTTTTCTCCCTCCTGCGGCGGAGCGTCCTGGGTGACGTCGAGGCTCAGGAGATTGGCGCCTTTTTGGAGATCGACCTCCGCGGCCAGCTTGATTTCCTTGCGAAACTCCCAGCCCACCTTGGTGGATTCCGCAGGTTTCCCATTGGCGGCGAGCGCCACCTTCGCCGTGTGGCTGGTCGCTTCGCTGGAGCCCTGCGCCCGCATCGTTACCGTCACTTTGTAGCGCCCGGGATAATCGATTTGTTGCGTGGCACTGACGGTGGCCGGGTCGGCGAAAGGGAGATACTTGCCCGTCTTTTTCTTGTCTTCGCTTCGGAACCGGTCGGCGCTGAGGTAGAGCGTGGGGATGCGCGGACCGGCATCCAGGACGGCGTCCCGCACAATGTCCTGCGCCGCGCCCACATATTTCTCCATGAGCAGCGGAGAGATCGTGAGCACGTCGCCGATCGTATCGAAGCCGTAACCGGTGTCGTCCGCGGGGAAGGCCTCGTCGGCGTCGAATTTTACGCCGAGGAGGTCGGTGACGGTATTCTCGTATTCCTCGCGGTTGAGGCGGCGGATCGTCACGCGGCCGGGATCGGGATTGGCCGGGTCCACTTTGAAGACGGAGCGCTCAATCCATTTCAGTAACTCGGCCCGCTTCTCCTGCGATGGCTGCTGCTTGTCCGCCGGCGGCATCATCTGCGCCTGGACATTTTTCCAGACGGAAAACCAGAGCTCGATGTTGTTGAGATGGCTGTCGAGGGATTTGTAGGTATCGAGGGAAAAATCGCCCTTTTTCGTCCCTTCGCCGTGGCAATCGTAGCAATAGTCCTCGAGCAGCGGGACGATTTGCTTTTTGAAATCAGCGGACGGGTCCGGGGCGGCCAAGGCGCTGGAAGCGGCCGCAAAGAGGCAGGAGAATAGGGCTTTTTGGCAGTTGCGAAATGAGGGGATAGCTTGGACGGGGGCCATGGATAACAGATCCTTAAGCTGGATTGGGGCGCGAATCCAGAGATGGTGCACGGCAGTCGCAAGTGAACGCACGGAAAAAGGTGGCGAGTGGCCGCGGGATTATGGAGTGCGGTGATTTATCACCGCTATGGTTTGGCGCGGAGCGCCGCCGGCCCCTCGCTATCGGTTGTCGCTCAATGGAGAGATGCCGCAAGCAGATCGGCCAGCGCGGCTCCGCCGCAAACCAAAGCGGCGATAAATCGCCGCACTCCACACGCAGGCGCGGCACGAAGCCGGTCCGGTATTCGCTTACGTCTTGGTCCGGCGGCGACGGTTCGCCAGGGCTTTACTCGAAGTCGTAAACCACGACTTTGCTGCAATTCGGCTTGAAGGCCTTTTCGACAAAATCGAGGTGCATCGGGTGCACCTGGTAGTCCTGCTCCGATTTCTTGTCGTCGAACTGGATGTTCAGCGCCACCTGGTAGGTCTGGTCCACCACGTCCCGGTGGCTTTTCACCATCTTGCCGACATGGAAGCTTTTCGCCAGGGGAATGGGCCGCAGATATTTCTCGGCGCCGGCGATGAGTTCCTCGGCGGCATTGGGGATTTCGGGTTTGGTCCAGAAAATGACAACGTGGGAAAGCATGGTTGGGAGATTTATAGATTGAAGGTTGTGGGCGGGCAGTTTGGTATCCCATGCGCCATTCGTGTGGCAATTCCCCTTTCCAATTTCATGAAATACCCGATTGCTGCCGTCCTTCTTTCCACCACCGTCTTTGTGGCCGGGTGCAATTCGCTCGATAATCCGTTGGCCGGGCTGTTCCACACCGGCAACGACGCCCGCGTCTTTAATCCCCAGACTGGCCAGTATGAGTGGCCGCCGGAGCAGAGGAAGCCGCAGCCCCGCGGCCCGGCGACGGCGGGTGGAACCACTCCAGCCCCCGAGCGCCAGAGCGAGGGCCGCTACTACGACCCCCAAAAGAACCAGTGGGTCGAGGCGCGCGACGAGAAGCCAACTGCGGGCAAGCTGAAGAAGCCGGCGTCACCGCCGGTGGTCTTGATGACCACGCCGGTCCCGGTCGGCACGCCGCCGCCGGTCCGCCCGCCACGCGCCCGCGGAGTTTACAATCCCTCGACAGGGCAGATTGAGTGGACCGACTTCAATCCCGCGCCCTCGGCGACTCCTGTGCCGGAAAAGAAGAAGTGGTACTGGCCCTTCTGAGGCGAGTCACTTTCCCGCAAGAGGGAAATGCACCTGTTTTTCGTCGCGGAGAATCCGGGCGATCTTCGCGGCGACTTCCGGAGTCGGTGCACGCGGGTCCCACACTCGGGGGTTGGGCAGGATCGCCGCCAAGGCCGCACATTGGTCGCGGGTGAGCGCTCGCGCGGCCACGTGATAGTGCGCTTGGGCCGCGGCCTGGATGCCGTAGACGCCGTCGCCCATCTCGATGACGTTGGCGTAAAGCTCGAGGATGCGGTTCTTCGAGAGGAACGTCTCCATCCAGAACGTGTAATAGGCCTCGAGGCCTTTGCGGATCCACGAACGGCCCTGCCAGAGGAAGAGGGAACGCGCGCATTGTTGGGTGATGGTCGAGGCGCCGCGCGGCGCCTGGCCGGTGCGTTCGGCCTGCGCCCGGGCGGCGTCGATCTCTTTCCAGTCAAATCCGTGGTGCTGAAAAAAGCGCTGATCTTCGGCGATGAGCACGGTCTTGAGGAAATCGTGCGGAATCTGCGCCATCGGAAGCCACTCGTAGTGGCGTTGTTTGGATGTTTTCCCGGTCCAGCGACCTTCCGTCTGCCGCAGGATCATGAGTGGCGTGATGGAAGGATCGGAAAACCGCAGGCACGCCACCTGGATGACCGGAAGCATCGCGAGCGCCAGGAGCGCGACGAGGAGCCAGAGCCGCCACCGGACCCCTCCGGTGGACTTCGCGGACTTGCGTGGCATTAAAGGCTACGGACCTGGGGAGGGGGAATCACTACGGGACGGACCCGCGGCATCTTGAGTCGGCCTTCTTCCCCGCCAAGAGGGGCGGTAATCTCGGCTTCAGTCGCTTCCGTGATGTCGATCACGTTGGCTTCCTTCTTGCGCGATTCGCGGCTTTTGCTTTCGCGCGACTTGCTCGCGGGCGTGGGCTCGGGCATCGGCTCGGCCTCCACGACTTCCGGCTGCTTCTCGGTGGCCGGTGGCGCCTTCGGAGGCGCGGCGGGCGGCGGAGCGACCGGCTCGTTGTGCTTCATGGAGGTGAACGTGGCCTGGCTGCTCGCTTCATCGAGCATCTGGCGTTGATCGTCCATGACCTTCGCAATGCGGCCCCGGAGCGCATCGCGCTGCTGGGCAATACTGTCACGCTCGCGGCGCATGCGGGCGATCTCGCGCTCGGTCCGGGCCTTCATCTCCGCTTCGGCGGCATTGAGCGCCGCACGGTCGCGCTCGAAGGCGGCCGTCTTCTCGGCGAGATTCTTACGCTCCGCTTCGAGTTGCGAAATGACGTCGTCGCGCTGTTTGACCACGGCCTTGAATTCGCTCGCGAATACGCCGGCCTGGGCCTTGTGCGTTTCGCGGGCCTGCTCGAGCTCCGCGGTGAGCCGCTGCTTGTCGGCCAGGATGGCATCGCGTTCCTGCGTGAGTTGCGTGAACTTTTGCTCGGCCTCGATGGAAACCGCGGCCAGCCGTTCGGCGACCGTGGCGCTGTCGTGCTGCGCACTTTCCCGCGCCTCGATCTGCATCGCGATCTCGGTCGTGTACTTGTGTTCGGCGGCGATGAGAGCGTCCCGGATTTTGTCGCGTTCCAGCGTGAGTGCCGCGACGGTCGCGTTCATCTCGCCGGTCAGGCGGCTGATGGCGTCGGATTTTTCATCCCGCAGGCTGTGGACCGCCTTCTCGTGGGTGGACTTGAGATTGGCGATCTTGTCGTCGACCTCGGCGATCAAGGTCGCCTTGTCGGAATTGAGTTTGGCGATGACCGAATCCTTCTCGGCGGCGAGCGCCGCAAGCACGCGCTCGTGTTTCTCGCCAAGTCTGGCCATGGCCTCGGCGTGGTCCTTGGCTTGTTTGGCGATCGCTTCCTCGCTCTTCTTGAGCCCGGCTTGAGTCTCGGCGAGCGCCGCCTCGGTTTTTCCCAAGCGTTCGTGCAAGTCGTCGCCCCGGCGAACGGCGGCGGCGAGTTGCTGTTCCACTTCCGCCTTGTGCGCGGCGATCGTGTCGTGGCTCGTGTGCAGTTCGGTGATCGTCTTCTCCAGCGAGGCCCTTGTCGTGGCGAATTCCGCCGCGATGGCATCCTTGGCGGCCCGCAGGGAATCGCGATCCCGATCGAGCGCGGCAAAAGCGAGTCCATGCTCCTGCTTGGCCCCGGTCAGCTCGCTGGCCATGATTTCCAGGCGGTTGACGAGGTCGTCGCGATGCTCCGTCACCTCCGCGAGCGATTTCTCCAGCGCGCTGCGAGCGGCGAAGTTTTCCGCCGTCAGCGATTCGCGTCCCGAAACCAACTCGTCACGCTGCTTGCGCAGTGAGTCCACCTCCTTCGCCAGGGCCGTAAATTGTTCGCGGAGACGGTCGCGATCGGCCGTGAGATCGGCGACGGCCTTCTCGTGCGCTTCCTGCGCAGCGCCGGACGTGGCGGCATGCGAAGCGGTCAGCGCGGCAAGTTCGTCCGCGAGCTTCTTCTTCTCGTCCGCCACCTTGGAATAGTTGGCGTGCAGCTCCGCGAGGGCCTTCTCGTGAGCGGACTTGCTCGCGGCTACGTCTGCTTCGTGGGAAGAACGCAGGGACGCCATCTGGGTCGCCAGGGCGTCCTTTTCCGCGGCGAGCCTGTCGAGGCGCGCGTTCAGTTCCGCGAGCGCCTTTTCGTGGGCGGCCTTGGTGGCCGCGGCGGCGGAATCGTAGGAAGACTTGATGGCGACGAGTTCGTCGTTGAGCGCCTTCTTCTCGGCAAAAAATTTCTCCGTCGCCTGGCGCAGCTCCGAGAGCGTATTGGCCTCGGACTCGCGCGCTTTGAGCGCCGCAGCGAGTTCCGCTTCCATCCGTTCCTTGGTCGCCTGGTGTGCTTGCTTGACCCGGTTCAACTCCGCGGTCACGGCATCGCGCTCGGCAATGACCCGCTTGCTACCTTCGCGGATGGAGGTAATCGCTTCGTCGCCACCGGTGCGGGCGGCTTCCAATTCCTGGTTGAGCTGCTCCAGTTCCGACTTGTGACGGTCCTGGGTCTGCGAGAGCGCCTGCTGATGCTGCGCCACAGCGGCTTCGAGATCGGTTTTGGCCCTGGCCAGCTCCGAGTGCGTGGCCTCCTTTTCGGACTTCAGCTTCTCGAAGGCGGCGGCAGCGGCGGCCGCCGCGGTCGCGGCCAGGGCGATCTCGGCCTTGGCTTTGCCGAGTTCCGACAAGACCGATTCCTTTTCCGCCGCGTGCTTTTGCAAAGCGGCGGCCACTTCCGTGGAGCCGGCGGTGACTTGGGCAATTTCGGCCTTGGCTTTGGCCAAGTCCGAAAGGGCCGCGTCCTTCTCGGCGGCAAGTTTCTGGAGGGCGACCGAGGAGTCGTTGGACGCTTGCGCCAGTTCAGATTTCGTCCTCGCCAGCTCGGCCAGGGCCGCGGCTTTCTCCGACTCCAGTTTCTGCAACGAAGCGGCCACTTCCGTGGAGCCAGCCGCGACCTGCGTGAATTCGGCTTTCGTCCTGGCCAGTTCGGATTCCGCCGCTTCCTTCTCGGACTTCAGCTTCTCGAAGGCCGCGGCGGCTGCCGCCGCGCCGGTCGCAGCCAGGGCGATTTCGGCTTTGGCCTTGGTCAGTTCCGACAGAACCGATTCTTTTTCCGAAGCGTGCTTCTGGAGTGTGGCCGCAACTTCGGTGGAGCCGGCGGTGACTTGCGAGATTTCGGCCTTGGCTGCGGCGAGTTCGGCGAGTGCGGCTTCCTTCTCGGAAGTGAGCTTTTGGAGAGCGGCGGCAGTCTCGGCGGAGCCCGCGCTGGCCTGGGCGTATTCGGACTTCACCCTGGCGAGTTCGGCGATCGCGGCCTCTTTCTCGGCGGTGAGCTTCTGGAGCGCCGCGGAGGCATCGGTGGAACCCGCCGTGGCCTGCGCGATCTCGGCCCGGGCCTTCTCGAGGTCCGCCAATGCCTGGTCCTTTTCGGCGGTGAGCTTCTGCAGGGCCTCGGCTGTGGCGGCGGCGCCGGTGGTAGCTTCCGCGAGGCTGGCGGCTTTGGCAGCCAATCCATCCCGCTCCGCTTCCAGCGCCTTGACTTGTTCCTTGAGTTTGTCGTTCTCCGAAACCAATTGGATCGCATCGCCACTGGGTTGCGAAGCCGCGTCGGCTTTGGCACGGGCTTCCGCTTCGGCCTTCGCCAGCGCTTCTTTTTCCTCGGTCCGCTCGGAGAGTTCCTTCGTGCGGGCGATCAGTTGTTCGGAAAGCTTTGCCTTCTCGCCGCCCAGGGCGTCGCGCTCCTGGAGCAGGTTCTTGATGCGTGCGCGGTAGGACTCGATATCCGCCTCCAATTGAGCGGAGGCCCGGGCCTCCCATTCGGCTGGGGCGGCCGCAGTGGCGGCGGCGGCGGCGGCCGCTTCCTGGGCGGAAGCCAGTTGCTGGCGGAGCTCCTGGGATTCCGCCTGGAGGGTTTGATGAACGGACTGGTGCGCAGTAAGCTGGTCCTGGAGTTCCTTGATGGCACGGGCGGCATCCGCTTCGCGTTTGGCCAGGGCGGCCTCGTGTTCGCGCTGCCAAGTGGCCTGCAGTTCCTGGACTTTCGCCACGGATTCCTGCTGCAGACGGTCAGCCGTTCCGAGCTGGCGCTCCAATTTGATTTTCGCTTCGCGTTCCTTGCCGAGTTCCTGCGCCGCATCGCGCTGGCTGGTTTCGAGGACGTTGATGCGCCGCTGCAATTCGTCAATTTGCCGTTGCGCAGCCGCAGCGGCGGTGCCAGCGGCCGCAGCCGCGCCGGCGGTCGCGACCTCCGCACCGAGCATGGTCGTGCCGATCTTGCCGCGCTTTTGGAATTCGGTGATCTGCTTGGAAAGATTGGCCTGCTGCTGCGCCAGCGCATCGCGCTCGGTGATCAGATCCTTGATCCGCTGTTCGTTTTGCTGGTTGAGCTTGTTGAGCTCGACCTTGAGATTGGAAAGCTCGATCTTGAAGGCGTCCCGCTCCTGCTGGGCCTTGGTCAGGCTGTCCGTGCTCTTGGAGGCGACGCTCTTTTCGAATTCCGCCTGCTCAGCCTTGTCTTCGATTTCCCGTTTCGCCTTGACCAGGTCGACAACCATTTTCTCGCGTTCCTCGAGCAAGGACTTGCGCTGTTGCTCACCGGCGGCGAGGTGCCGTTCGAACTCGCCCTTGATCCGCGCGAGCAGCGACCGCACCTGATCGCGCGCCTTGAGCGCGTCCTCCTTGCTCATGTTCTGATCCTCTTCGGCATTGGCGACAGGCAGAACGAGTTCCGGCGGTTTTCCAATGGACGCGATCGGAGCGGGCGCAGGCACCGCTGCCGCTGCGGCTGCGGCGGCGGATGGCGTCGCTGGCGGAGTCGCATCCGCAGGCGCGCCCGGGATGATGTTCCTCACCCCACGGCGGCTGCGAAGCTTCTCGGCCAGGGTCTCAGCGGCGGCTGAGGTCAGGCCCGCCGGGGCGGGGCCGCCTGCTGCCGACTTGTAGGCCGTCAGCATCTTCATCACCTTCTGCCAGGGGAAGCGGATATCCGTGGTGTCGGACGGAATGACGTCGGAACGGAAAATGCCGGGAACGAGACGGTAGATTTCGCCCACGGTGATCGTGGTCTGGCCGCGCGCAATGCGATCGGCCAGCACGGCGATATCGAAGGTCAAGGGCGTCTTGGGATCGTGCGTCCCTTCCTTCAGCATCTGCGCGGGGATGCGGGAGAGAAAATCACCCAATTCCAGAACTACTTCATGCTGTGGTCCCGTTTCCGCCGGCGCCGCAGCGGCCGCGGGTTCCTTTTCCTTTTTCGGGGGGATTTTAAAATCGGGATTATAGCCGGCGGCCACGGCCGCCGCGGCGATTTGCACGGCTGGGTCCACTTTCCGGACAGGCGCCGCCGGAGCGGAGTCCGGCTTCGCATCCTGGGTGGATTCGGACTTCCCCTCGGGCGCGTCACCGGGTGATTTCTCATCGGCCTTGCGTTTAAAACGATCGAGGAATGACATGAGCCCTTCGTGTATTTTTGAAAATTAGCAGGTTCTAGTCCCTGAACGGTGCGACTTGTTATCCGGTCGCGGGTATTTTGTCTGTGAAAATTACGCGTTCCGGTGATTTTTCTGCGCCCCCGCCAATCAGGAAGGAAGACAGGGATTCCGCGAGCCGGGCGGGGAGCACCGCGATCATACGGACGGAGTCGCCTTCGTAGGCGGTTTCCAGGATGCGGGCGTGCCGGTGCAAACGGGCGAGGACGCCCCCTTCTCCCTGCGGGATCAGGAGTTCCCGCGTGACGGATCCATTGGCGACCATTTCGGCCATGCGCTCGACCAGTTCGTCCAAACCCTGACCAGTGTGGGCAGAAATCAACACCGCCTCGGGGAAATGCCGACGCAATGCAGCCAAGGCAACGGGGTCCTCGACCTTGTCGATCTTGTTGAGGGCGACGATCATCCGCTTTTCGTCGGCGCCCAATTCGCGCAAGACCTTCATGGTGGTGTTGTAAAATTCCATCACCTCCGGCTGGCTGGCGTCGAGGAGGTGAATCAGAAAATCGGAGAGTGCGGCTTCCTCCAGGGTGGCGTTGAAAGCTTCCACGAGACGATGGGGAAGTTTACGTACAAAACCCACCGTGTCGGTCAAGAGCAATGGCTGCTTGTTGGGGAGCGCGACTTTGCGGGTCGTCGTATCGAGCGTCGCGAAGAGTTTATCTTCGATCAGGACCTCGGCGCCGGTGAGGCGCCGGAGCAGGGAGGATTTACCCGCATTTGTGTAGCCCACGATGGCGGCGTTCGGCACGGGAGCGCGTTTGCGGTCCTTGCGTTGGGTGGCGCGGGATTCGCGGACGTCCTCCAACTCGCGTTTGCAACGGTCGATGGCGTTCCGGATGCGGCGCTTGTCCTGCTCGAGCTGCGTTTCGCCCTCGCCGCGGGCGCCGATGCCGCCGCCCTGGCGGACAAGGTGCCCCCAGGCGCGGGTCAGGCGGGGCAGGGAATACTCGAGTTGCGCCAACTCCACCTGGAGCCGGGCCTCGCGGGTTTGCGCCCGGCGGGCGAAAATATCGAGAATGACCTCCTGCCGGTCGATGACGGCGACGCCGGCCAGGGCCTCCCAGTTCCGCTGCTGGCTCGGGGTCAATTCATTGTCGAACACGATGACATCGAGCTTTTGCTCCTTCACCCGCGCGACAATCTCGTCCGCTTTGCCGGAGCCAATGAGCAAACGCGCATGCTGTTCGCGATGGTAGACGAGCAAGCGATCGACGACGGGAATCCCGAGGGTATCGACCAGTTCCTCCAACTCCGCGAGCAGGCTGACGGCTTCGTCCCGTCCGCTGGCTTCCGTATAAGCGCCGACGAGCAGCGCGCGTTCGACGATTTTTTTGAGGTCTCTGGTTTCGATCATGCAATTTGCCAAGCTGGTCACAATACGCCATGCGGGGCCGGGCGCAAAGGCTGTCGTGGGGGGATTATGCGATTTTTTGGGGGCGATTTGGGGAAGTATCAGTAATCAGCGGTCGGTAATCAGTGCCGGCGTGGCGGCGGGGCCATCCACATTCGTCCGTAGTGATGGCTTCGGAAGGTTTCGCGGGTTCGTGCGTTAATTGTGCATCGCCGCACGGCTTCCGGTTGTCTAACCTCCCGCCTTCGTTGCGATGAAAAACCTGCTCGTTTGGCAAAAACTGGCCCTGCTGGGAGCTGTCTTCATGGTCCCGCTGATCGTCGTGACCTGGGCGTTGATTTCGTCCGTGCACAGCCTCGGGATTGCGACGGCCAGGCATGAACTGATCGGGATCGAGTACGGCCGCCCGCTGCTCGGGTTCGTGCGTGACTTGCAACGGTACCGCGGATTGAGCGCGGCGGCGCTGGAGAAGGAGCGAGCGGCGGCGCGCGCGGACATCGAGCGCGATTTGGCGGCCATCGATGCGGTGGATGCCCGCCGGCGCGGTGCACTCCAACTCGAGGGCCACTGGCCGATGCTGCGCGACCGCTGTCGTAAATTGCTCGATGCTCCGACTTCCACGGCGGCGCTCGAAGAGAACGCGGCGGTCATCGGACAGGCGCTCGGTCTGATCAAGGAAGTGGCCGACCGCTCGGAACTCACGCTCGACCCGGAACTCGGCAGCTACTACTTCATGGATGTCTTCCTGTGGAAGTTGCCGGAGCACGCGGAGCAGGTGGCGCTGGCGTGGAGCGGCCTGGCCGCCAGTCCGCCGGGCCAGCGTCTCGCACCGGAAGCGCGCGATGAACTCGTGCGCATTTCGGCGTTGATCGATTTTGTGCACGGCCAGGCGAATGAATCGCTTTCCAAGGCCTGGGATGGCGCGCCCGCCGCCGGCCGGCATTTGCGCATTCCTCCTGCCATGAGGGCGAATTCCGGCGACCCCATCAATGAGGCGCTCGTCACCGGGGCGCTGAGCCTCGGCCCCGCGGAATTGGCGGAAAAGATGACCAGCCGGCTGGACGAGGACTACACGCTCGCCGCCCAGGTGAGCGAGGTGTTGTCCGGCTTGCTCAACGAACGCATCGAACGCTTGAACCGGCGCATCAATATGTCGCTCGCGGTCGGGGCGCTGGGGCTGCTGCTCGTTTCGGCGCTCGGCTGGATGCTGATTCGCGACATCACGCGCCCGCTGGGAGAACTCGCGACCACGGCCCGCGCGATCGAGGGCGGCGAACTCGACGCGCCGGTGACCGTCGGCTCGCGCCGGGATGAAATCGGGGAATTGGCCGAGGCGCTGCGCTGCATGAATGCCGCGCAGCAGCAAAGCCGGGAGCGGCTCGTGGAAAGCAACCTGGCGATGCTGGCGGCGAACGAAAGGCTCCAGACGAAAACGATGGAAGCCCAGCGGCTGGCGGTCGAGGCCGATGTCGCCAATCGGGCGAAGCGCGATTTTCTCGCGGTGATGAGCCACGAGATTCGCACGCCGATGAACGGCATCATCGGCATGACCGAACTGGCGCTCAACACCGACCT
>Ga0070658_10004468_pt1 | contig 11388 bp, 11 predicted proteins | sample KBSC13metaG_FD_64664 | JGI IMG/M metagenome (GOLD analysis project Ga0070658, IMG submission 64664) | Corn rhizosphere microbial communities from Kellogg Biological Station, Michigan, USA - KBS C1-3 metaG | ecosystem: Host-associated > Plants > Roots > Rhizosphere > Soil ... | reverse complement strand
ACCAGCGGGGGCTTCGACTTCTTCCTGGGCGGCCAGCTGGTGTTCAACGACGAGGATCTGAAGTCGCTGCTTCTGTTCGGAGGAGGCGCGGCGGCCGGGGGCTCGAAGTGAGCAGGCGGGGGAGCTGGGGCAGCGCGGCCGGCGTGGCGGCGCTGGGCGCGCTGGCGCTGGCCGCCGGCTGCAACAGCGAAAACGGCACCGGTAAATTGATGGGGACCGTCGACGTTCCGGCCTGCACCTTTCCCGACGGTCAGGTCAAACCGTTCCCGAATGGCGGGAAGATCGATGACGAGTGGCACCACTTCCTGGCCGAGCCGTTCGATTCGATCTCGACGCGCTATCCGGCGAACCAGATCAACATCCGCATGCAGAACCTGTCGGGTGGCTGGGAGTTCGCCGACACCATGGCCTTCTGGGTGGAGGACACCTACGAGATCGCCCGCTGCATGCGCGGCCGGGTGAACGCGGACGGGACGCCCGACTGGAACCCCGACTTCTGCGACCGCTCGCCCACCTCACTGGGACTCAATGGCGAGGGGAGGGCCCTGATCGGGACGGAGCGCGAGATGGTGACCGCGCAGTATCTGCCGCAATACACCTGCCCGGACGCCTTGCTGTCATCGGACGCCCTGGGTGACTGCCAGGGAGGGACCTGTCCCCCGACGACCGTCTGCCCGGGCCGGAGCTCGTGGATCGCCTTCCGGCAGCTGGGTGCGCCGCCCCCGGTGGACGATCCGCTGCCGCACGACTTCAAGGTCGGCAACGGCGAACCCATCGAGGCGTCCGCGTTCCACGTCGAGCTGTGCGACCTGGCGACCGTGCAGGACGCCCTGGGCCACATCGTCCCGGTCACCGCCCCCTCCATCCGCGGCACGCTGGACGGCTGGTTCTCCTTCAAGTTACAGCCGAATTTCCGCTGAACCGTTCCCGCGACGCGGCGGGGACCCGGGGGCGGTGAAGCTTGACAGGGGGGGGGCCCCCCCTATAGTTACTTGCCCCGAGAACCGGCCCGGACGTCGCAGGAACTTGAAAATGCTGTATAAATTCAACGACATCAGTGATGAAGGTCTGTCGCTGAAGGTCCCCCTTTCGGCCGACTGGCTGAAGGAGGAGTGCCCCCACCTGGAAGCCACACCGGCGCGTGAGGGCCTGTCGTTCAAGGGTCACCTGTCGCGCCAGGGGGACGACGCTTTCCTGCGCGGCACGCTGTCGGGGGCGCTCGAGTTCACGTGCTCCCGCTGTCTGGAGCCGGCCAAGGTGCCCGTGCGCTTGCCGGTTCAGGTCTCGTTCGTGGCGTCTTCCGAGGACGACGAGGATGAATCCGACGACGACGTGGACGTTGCGCACTTCGACGGAGACGAGATAAACATCGGCCCCGAGCTGCGCGAGCAGATCCTCTTGAACATGCCCATCAATCCCGTTTGCCGAGAGGCGTGCGCCGGTCTTTGTCCCACCTGCGGTGTCAACCGCAACGAGACCCCCTGCGCCTGCCCCACCAAGCAAGAGGCCGAGATGGGCAAGCTGGGCGAGGCGCTGCGCAACCTGAAGATGTGATCGCTCGAGGATTCGAGCTACCCCGAAACAGAAAAATCGAAACGAGGATCCTATGGCCGTTCCCAAGAGAAGACAGTCGAAGTCCCGCTCCGCGATCCGCCGCGCCCAGGTCATGAAGCGCGACGTGCCGCACACCGTACCGTGCCCCCGGTGCGAGGAGCCGAAGCTGTCACACCGTGTCTGCCCGAGCTGCGGCTACTACCGGGACCGTCTGGTCATCGAGAAGCGGGAAGAGGAGCAGCCCTAGTTGCTGCGCATCGCCGTCGACGCCATGGGAGCGGACGGCGCGCCTCGTGTCGAGGTGCAGGGCGTGGTCTCGGCCGTGCGCGCGCCGGAGCTCACCGCGGATCTCACCGTCATTCTGGTGGGTGACGAGGCACGGGTGCGTCGCGAGCTCGAGGCCTGCGGCGGCGCCTCCGAGCCCCGCATCGAGGTCAGGCACGCGCCCGACGTCATCACCATGGATGACGCCCCCTCGATGGTGGTGCGACAGAAGAAGCAGGCGTCGATGCGCGTCTGCTTCGATCTGGTGAAGGCGAAGGAGGCGGACGCCATGATCTCCGCCGGGAACTCGGGCGCCATGATGGCGTGCGGGCTGTTCGTGCTCGGTCGCCTGGCCGGGGTCGAGCGGCCGGCCATCGTCACCAGCTTGCCCACCAAGACGGGAGAGTGCGCCCTGCTGGACATGGGCGCCAACGTCGATCCCAAGCCCAGCACCATGGCCCAGTGGGCGGTGCTGGGGGCCGTCTACGCGCGCCTCTTGCACCAGAAGCCACGCCCGCGGGTGGGCGTGCTGGCGAACGGCTCCGAGGAGCACAAGGGCACGGCCCTGACTCGAGAGACGAACCAGCTGCTGCTGCGCGCGCGGGGGACCGGCGCCGACTTCGAGTATCTGGGCTACGTCGAGGGCCGCGACGTGTTTCGCGGCGACGTCGACGTGGTGGTCACGGACGGGTTCACGGGGAACGTCGTCCTGAAGAGCGTCGAAGGCGCGGCCGAGGTCATCATGTCCATGGCGAAGGAAGAGATCGAACGCGCTGGCCTGCTGGCGCGGCTGGGCGCGGCGTTGATGATCAAGCCGTTGCGCCGTCTGAAGCACAAGACCGACTACGCCGAATATGGCGGGGCGCCCCTGCTGGGCGTCGACGGCGTGGCGCTGGTGTGCCACGGCGGTTCGAACGCGCGCGCCATCGCCACCGCCGTGCGCGTGGCGGGGCAGTTCGCGCAGACCGGGCTGGAGGGCGAATCGGTGAGCGCGCTGGCGCGGCATGCCTTCCTGTGGGCGCCCGTCCCCGACGTCTCGGCGGTGGAGCGCGTGTCGTGAGCGGCGTTCATGCGCGCATCCTGGGCACGGGCCGCGGCGTCCCGCCCAAGGTCCTGACCAACAACGATCTGTCGCGGATGATGGACACGTCGGACGAGTGGATCGTCACCCGCACCGGCATTCGCGAGCGGCACATCCTGGCGCCGGAGCTGGCGGCCAGCGATCTGGCCACCGAGGCGGCGCGCGCCGCCTGCGAGAAGGCGGGGGTGCCGCCCTCCGAGGTCGACTGCATCATCGTGGGGACGGTGACCGGTGACTGCCCGTTCCCCTCGACCGCGGCCTTCGTCCAGCACAAGCTGGGGGCGAAGCCGGGCGGCTGCGCCTTCGATCTGTCGGCCGCCTGCGCGGGGTTCCTCTACGGCCTGGCCCTGGGCGACAACTTCATCCGCTGCGGGCAGTTCAAGCGGGTGATGGTGATCGGCGTCGAGGTGCTCTCGCGCATCATCGACTGGAGCGATCGCTCCACCTGCGTGCTGTTCGGCGACGGCTCGGGCGCGGTGTTGCTGGGCCCCGAGAACGACCCCAAGCGGGGCGTGCTGTCCACGCACCTGTTCACGGACGGCAGCCTGACCGAGCAGCTGCTGCAACCGGCCGGCGGCTCCCGCGAGCCCATCACGCCCGAGGTCCTGGCGGCGAAGCGCCACCTGGTAAAGATGAACGGCCGCGAGGTGTACAAACACGCCGTGAAGAACATGACGGCCGCCTCGAAGCTGGCCCTGGAGAGCAACGGCCTGACCGTCGACGACGTGACCTGGGTGATGGCGCACCAGGCGAACCTGCGCATCCTCGAGGGGGTGGCCGAGCGCGTGGGCGTGCCGCTGCAGCGCTTCTTCCTGAACGTGGAACGGTTCGGCAACACGTCGTCGGCCTCGGTGCCGACCGCCCTGGACGAGGCGGTGGAGCTAGGCAAGATCAAGCAGGGCGACCTGCTGCTGATGACGGCGCTGGGAGGGGGCCTGGCCTGGGCCTCCGCCGCCGTGCGCTGGTGACGAGGAATCGATGAGCGACGCCACCGACGTTACCGGTAACAAGACCGGCAATACCACCTCCCCGAAGCTGGCCTTTCTGTTCCCCGGGCAGGGCTCGCAGAAGGTGGGGATGGGCAAGGCGCTGTACGACGCCTCCCCGCTGGCGCGGGCCGTGTTCGAGGAGGCGGACGCCACGCTGGGCTTCGCGCTGTCGAAGATGTGCTTCGAGGGGCCGGAGGAGCAGCTGACCCTGACGGCGAACTCGCAGCCGGCCATCCTGACCACCAGCATCGCGGCCCTGCGCGTGTTGCAGGCCGAGACGGGGCTGCAGCCCTCGGTCGTGGCGGGGCACTCGCTGGGCGAGTACTCGGCGCTGGTGGCCGCCGGCGCGCTGGCGCTGGCCGATGCGGTCAAGGTGGTGAACCTGCGCGGCCGCTTCATGCAGGACGCCGTGCCGCCCGGCGTGGGAGCGATGGCCGCCATCCTGGGGCTGGACGCGGCCCAGGTCGAGGCGGCGTGCGCCGAGGCGCGGGCCGCCTTTCCGGACGAGGTGGTGTCCCCCGCCAACTTCAACGGCGCAGGCCAGGTCGTCATCGCCGGTCACAAGCGGGCCGTCGAGACCGCCTGTGTGTCCGCCAAGGCGCGCGGCGCCAAACGGGCCATGCCCCTGGCCGTCAGCGCGCCTTTCCATTGCGCGCTGATGCAGCCGGCGGCCGAACGACTGGCCGTCGAGCTGGCGCGCATCGAGGTGAAGACACCGGCCGTGCCGGTGATCGCGAATGTGGACGCCGCGCCGAACAGCGACGCCGGTCGGGTGCGCGGGCTGCTCACGCAGCAGGTGACGGCACCCGTGCGCTGGGAAGAGACGGTGCTACGGCTGGCCGCCATGGAGATCGGCCGCGCCATCGAGCTGGGCCATGGCAGCGTGCTGGCGGGCCTGGGCAAGCGCATCGCGCCGGGCCTGGAGGTGGTCAGCGTGGGCGATCCGGGCGCCGTCAGCGGGCTGGCCGGCGGGACGAACAATCATCTGAATAACGTGAACGCACCTGGAGAAGGCGGGACCCATGCGTGACCTCGAAGGACGGGTGGCGTTGGTGACGGGCGGCTCGCGCGGTATCGGCCGCGCCATCTGCGTGGCGCTGGGCGGGCGCGGGGCCCGGGTGGTGGTCAACTACACCTCGGACGAGGTCGCGGCGAACGAGACGGCCGCCGCGGTGACCGCGGCGGGCGGCGTGGCGACCACTCGCCGCTTTGACGTGGCGGACGCGGCCGCGGTCGACGAGGCGATCAAGGACGTCTCGGCCGAGGGTGGTCTGCACATCCTGGTCAACAACGCCGGCGTGGCGGTGAACGGTTTGACGCTGGGGGCAAAGGACGCCGACTGGAAGCGCGCCCTGGACGTCAATCTCAGCGGGGCGTTTCATTGCACGCGAGCCGCGTTGCGTTCATTGCTGAAGGCAAAGGACGCGGGGCGCATCATCAACATCACCTCGGTGACGGCCGAAACGGGCTCGGCCGGTCAGGCCCCTTACGTGGCCGCGAAGGCGGGGCTGATCGGCCTGACGAAGACCTGGGCGCGCGAGTACGCGTCGCGCGGCATCACCTGCAACGCCGTTTCGCCCGGTTATATCGAGACGGACATGACCGCCAAGGACCTGCCGCCGGCGCGGCGGGAGGAGCTGTCCAAGACCATTCCGCTGGGACGCGTCGGCCGGCCCGAGGACGTGGCGGCGGCGGTGGCGTTCCTGGCCAGCCCGGCCGCCTCGTATATCACGGGTGAAGTTTTACGGGTCAATGGTGGACTCTTCATGTAAGGTACGCCGCTTCCAAGCGGGGCGATCTGAGTTGTGCTCTTGGCGGCAAGTGGTGCAGCCGTTGCAAGTGCAAGCGCAAACGGTGCAAGCGCAAAGTGGTGAAAGAAGGGAAAAATGGCAGACAACGTTGAGGAACGCGTTCGAAAAATCATCGTGGAGCAGCTCGAGGTTTCGCCCGACAAGGTCAAGCCAGAGGCGTCGTTCGCCGACGATCTGAAGGCCGATTCGTTGGCAGTCGTCGAGTTGGTGCTAGCCTTGGAAGAGACGTTCAAGCTGGAGATCCCCGACGAGGACACCGAGAAGATCAAGACCGTCGGCGACGTCATCAACTACATCAAGTCCCACGCCAAGTAGCAGCCCGCATCAGCCAACAGGATGACGGGACCGCGCTCCCCGCCGGTCCCGGTCCGGAACCCCTGCAAAGGCAGCCAGATTTGTCATTCATTATCAGTTCCCTCTGCGCGCGAGTCGTAGGATGAAGAGGCGAGTCGTTGTCACTGGTGTCGGTCTGGTCACTCCGGTAGCGGTCGGCACCGAGGAGACCTGGCAAGGGCTGCTGGCCGGAAAATCCGGCATCGGCCCCATCACCCACTTCGACTCGACCGATTTCGCCACCCACTTCGCGGGCGAGGTCAAGGGCTTCGAGGTCACCAGGTGGATCAGCGCGCGCGACGCGCGCAACCTGGACCTCTTCATCCAGTACGCCATCGCCAGCGCGCTGCTGGCCGTCGAAGACTCGGGCTTGAAGATCGAGGGCGAGTTCGCCGAGCGCGTCGGCTGCTACGTGGGCGCCGGTCTGGGCGGTGTGGCCAGCATCGAGGAGACCTGCAAGACGCTGGCAGAGAAGGGGCCGCGGCACGGCATCTCCCCCTTCTTCGTGCCGGCCATCATCGTGAACCTGGCGCCCGGACAGATCTCGATCCGCACCGGCGCCAAGGGACCGAACTTCTCGCACGTGTCCGCCTGCTCGACGGGCGCGCACGCCATCGGCGAGGCGGCCCGTGCCATCGAGCGCGGCGACGCCGAGGCGATGATCTGCGGCGGCGCGGAGGCCACGGTCAGCCCCCTGGGCGTGGGTGGCTTCAACAGCATGCGCGCGCTGTCGACGCGCAACGAGGCGCCCCAGCAGGCGTCGCGTCCCTTCGATCGCGATCGCGACGGCTTCGTCATCGCCGAGGGCGCAGGCATCCTGGTCATCGAGGAGCTGGAGCACGCCAAGCAGCGAGGCGCCAAGATCTACGCCGAGATCACCGGCTACGCCGCGAACGCCGACGCCCACCACATCACCGCGCCGGCGCCGGAAGGCGAGGGCGCCCAGCGCTGCATGCGGATGGCGTTGAAGGACGCGAAGCTGGCGCCGGCGGACATCGGCTACATCAACGCGCACGGCACCTCGACCAAGATGAACGACGTCAACGAGACGATCGCCATCAAGAAGGTGTTCGGCGACGCCGCCCGCAAGCTGATGGTCAGCTCGACGAAGTCGATGACCGGTCACATGCTGGGGGCGGCCGGAGGGGTGGAGACGGGCATCTGCGCGCTGGCCATCGCCCGCGGCGCCATCCCGCCGACCATCAACTACACCACGCCCGATCCCGACTGCGATCTCGACTACGTGCCGAACACGGCCCGCGAGCTGCGCGTCGACCACGTGCTCTCGAACAGCTACGGCTTCGGTGGCACGAACGCCTCGCTCGTCCTTTCGCGCTTGAAGTAGCGCGCCAGCGGCCGGCCGGGGCGAACAGGCGAGCAGAGCGGGGCATGGGGGGAGAGCTCCTCTCCGCCTGTCTCCGCTCTGTTCTCGCTGTCGTGCTGGGCCCGGTGGGACTGCCGGGCCAGGGCCGTCGCTAGACGGACAGCTCGGCTTCGGCGGCCAGCCAGTCCTCGGACTCGTGGCCGGGCTCGCTGCCCCGCGCCAGGAACAGCTCGTAAGCGCGCAGCGCGATCTGTTCGCGGGTCGGCGCCAGCTTCAAGACCGGCGCGGCGGTGGGCGGCGCGGCGGCTGTGGACGCGACTTCAGAAGCCGTTTCGCTCAGCTCGTTCGAGCCATTGACCTTGGTAGCGGACGCCTTTTCGATCTTCTTTGGTGCCGAAGTGGTCCGCCCCTTCACTGTTTTTCTCCCCGTGGTGTTCATGAACGAAATTTATGAACCTCGCCGCCGGATGCGCCAAATTTTTTCGGTTGCGCGCCCGAAAAAATTCAGGCACGAAGAACTGTTTCGATCGAGAAACGGTCCTTGGGAATTTCCGCCGTCAGTACACGCGCGCCCGAATTTGTAACCAGGATGTCATCCTCGATTCGAATGCCGCGTAAGTGCCGGTATTTTTCCACGCGGCTCCAGTCCACCCTGTCACCGGCCAGCCGCTTCGTTTCCGGATCGTCAAGAATCGCCGGCACGAAGTAGATCCCCGGCTCGATCGTGACCGCCATGCCCTCCTGCAGATCGCGATCGAGCCGCAGGTAGCGCAGGCCCGGCTCGCTGGCGCGGCGCCGGCCGGGCGCGTATCCGGCGCGGTCGCCCAGATCTTCCATGTCGTGCACGTCCAGTCCCAGCAAGTGCCCGACGCCGTGGGGGAAGAACAGGGCGGCCGTTCCGTCATGCGCGCGCTCGTGCGCGTCGCCGCGCAGCAGGCCCAGCTGGCCCAGGCCGCGCGCCAGCGTCTCCATCGCCAGCAGATGCAGGTCGCGATAGCGCGCCCCAGGGCGGGCCGCCGCGATCGCCGCCCGCTGCGCCTGCAGGACGACGTCGTACACGTCGGCCTGCGCGTCGGTGTATCTGCCGTCGACCGGCCAGGTGCGCGTGACGTCGCCCGCCCAGCCGCCCGGCGATTCGGCGCCCACGTCGCACAGCAACAGATCTCCGGCGGCGAGCACGTTCGCGTGGGTCTCGTTGTGCAGGATCTCGCCGTGCACCGTCACGATCGAGCCGTAGGCGGTGCCACAGCCGCGCGCCGTCAGCTCGGCTTCCATGGCCGCGCGCACCACGCTCTCGCGCACGCCGCGCCGGGTGGCGCGCATGCCGGCGGCGTGCGCGTGGGCGGTGACCTCTGCCGCCCGTTCCAGCTCGCGCACGGCGGCCTCGTCGTGGCGCAGGCGCAGCGCGATGACCGCGTCCGCGACCAGCGCGTCGCGCTCCGAGAACGCCCGCACCTCGATGGGGCGGCCCAGCAGGGCGCTCTGCTGGCGTCGGGTGTCGGCGTCGGGCGCCGGCAGCGTGGCCACCGCGCGCCCCGCCAGCGCCGCAGGCAGCGCATCCAGCGCCGTCACCGGGACGCCCGTTGCGGCAGCGAGCTCGGCGAAGGACGGCTGCGGGCCTGACCAGAGCGCGTCGTCCCGGTCGGGTTGCGGAAGGTACAGCGTCGCTCGCCCGTCAGCGAGGAGGCCCATCGCGCCCGGCGGACCCCACCCGAAGAAGTAAAGGAAATGGCTGTGGGGCCTGAACGGAAACGTGGTCGCCGCGTAGTTGCGCGGACGCGGCTGCCCGCAAGGGAGCAAGACCGTCTCTGCCGGCACGGCCGCCATCAAGGCTTCGCGCCGGCGCGCCAGGGCGGCCTGCGGCAAGTCGTCGAGCATCACCAGGACAGTATAGAGGGAGGCGGTAGAGGAAGGACGCGCAGGCTCACCGGGTGACTGGTTGCCGGCGCTCACCGACGGCGCGCCGGAAGCGGCGGCGGGGGGCTGGCCGTCCTTCCGTCCTCGGGCCAGGGGTGGCGTGGGTAGCGGCGCCCCAGCTCGCGGCGCAGGGCCGGGTAGTGCTGGCGCCAGAAGCTCTCCAGATCGCGCGTCACCTGCACGTCGCGCCCGTTCGGCGCCAGCAGATGCAGCGTCAGCGGCACCCGCCCGCCCGCCACGGCGGGACCGCGCGCCATGCCGAAGAAGTCCTGCAGCCGGGACGCGATCCAGGGCGGCTGATCCACCTCGTAGTGAATGGGCACGGTGCGGCCGCCGGGCAGGGTGACGCTGGTCGGGGCGTCGGCCGCCAGGCGCGCCCGTGACGCCGCCGGTAGCGACGCGACGATGCGGCTGGCCAGGCCCACCTCGCGCAGCTCGGTGAAGCTGCGCAGGCCGTCGCACGCGGCGACCAGCGCGGCCCGCATCGCCTCGTCGTCGACGGCGGGGAGCGCCAGCTCGGGGAATGCCTGGGCCAGCAGGGCCAGCCGCGCCCGCAGGCCGGCCAGCGCCCCGGGCTGGTCGAAGGCATCGAGCCCCTGCGCGAGCGCCGCCTCGGCGAGCAGCTGGCTGGCCAGCTCCGACGGCGGCGCGGGCCGCACCGTCTCGTCCAGGACCAGCGCGCCGAACATCAGGCGCGAACGTTCGACCACGCGTCCGGTGGCGGCGTCCAGCTCGACGGCCTCGGTGGCGCGCAGCTCGCTGCCCTCCAGGTCACCCAGCCAGTCGGGATCGATGCCACAGCCCAGGCGGATCGTGGTGGCCGCGCCGCGGCCGGTGGTGCCGCGCTCCTCGGCGTCGAGCGCGACCAGATAGTCGCTGTCGAGGGTGTAGCCCACGTCGGCCGTGCCGCCCGCCGCCAGGACGACCGTTCGGGAGCCAGCGTCGCGGCGGCGCGCCACCCGATCAGGGAATCCCGTCAGCGTGGCGCGCGCCAGCTCGCGATCGAGGTCGAGGCGCGTGCGGTCCTGTCTCACCGGCCCGCGGGCGAGCGGGCCCGCCAGCTGCCGCCGCGCGCGCTCGACCGCCTCGGTGGCCCGCGGGTCGAGGCCCAGCGCCCTCACCCGGTCCGGCGCGAAGCGCGCCGCCCGCGCGGCCTCGAACGTCTCGAGCAGCGCGATCAGATCGGCGCCACCGTCGGCGCGTCCTCCCCGTCCTTGATCGAAGCCACGGCCACCACGGTCACGGATGTCTCGCTCGCCGATCAGGGCCGCCAGCGTGGCGCCGTCCTCGGCCACGCCGCGCTCCTCGGCCGCCAGCAGCAGGCGCGCCAGGCGGGGGTGGGCGGGGAAGCGCAGCATCCGCCGGCCCCGTTCGGTGAGCGCGCCGCTCCGTTCCACCGCGCCCAGCCGGTGCAGCAGCTCGTCTGCCTTGGCCAGCGACGCTTGTGGTGGCGGCGTCAGCCAGTCGAAGTCGGCGGGCTCGCGGATCCCCAGCGCGCGCATGGTCAGCACGGCCTCGGCCAGGTCCAGCCGCGCGATCTCGGGCACCTCGTGCGCCCGGCGCTGGTCCAGGTCGTGTCGCGTGTAGAGGCGATAGGCGACGCCGGCGCGGGTGCGGCCCGCGCGGCCGGCGCGCTGGATCGCGGAGGCCTGACTGATCTTGCCCAGCGACAGCGTGGACAGGCCGCTCCACGGCGAGTGCCCGGCCAGGCGGGCCAGGCCGCTGTCGATCACGGCCACAACGCCGTCGATGGTGACCGACGTCTCCGCGACGTTCGTGGCCAGGATGACCTTGCGTTGCGGGCTGGGGCCGACCACGCGCGCCTGCGCCGCCAGCGGCAGGTCGCCGTGCAGGGGCAGCAGCGCCAGCGCGCCGGCCCGCGCCGTCTCGCCCAGCGCCTCCTCGCAGCGCCGGATCTCCGCGACGCCAGGCAGGAAGACCAGGATGTCGCCTGGCGGAGCTTCGCGCAGGGCGCGCCTCACGGCGCCCACGATCTGCTGGGGCAGGGGGCGCTCGTCTGGCTGGGGCAGATGGACGATGTCCACGTCGAAGCGGCGCCCCTCGCTGCGCAGGCGCGGGCAGTCGTCCAGGTAGGAGACCAGCGCCTCGGCGTCC
>Ga0070658_10004467_pt1 | contig 11388 bp, 8 predicted proteins | sample KBSC13metaG_FD_64664 | JGI IMG/M metagenome (GOLD analysis project Ga0070658, IMG submission 64664) | Corn rhizosphere microbial communities from Kellogg Biological Station, Michigan, USA - KBS C1-3 metaG | ecosystem: Host-associated > Plants > Roots > Rhizosphere > Soil ... | reverse complement strand
GTTCGTCGTTCTGACCTCGCTGGTAGCCGGCGCCGTCGCTCCGGCGGCTGCCCTGGGCGCGGCCCCGCCCCCGCCGCCTGGCCCGGTGGCGCCGGGCGCGCCAGCCGCCCCCGTGGCGCCGCTTCCGTCCGCATTCGACATCGGCATCGACGGGTTCGGGATGGGGATCTTCGCCGGCCTGGCGGGCGGGTACCTGTTCGCGCGCGAGGGGGGACTGCACGCCAGCGACTGGCGCCCCATGGTGGCGGGCGCCGGGATCGGCGCGCTGGCCGGTGGCGCGCTGGGGTTGACGCTGGGATTGACCAGCACGGATCCCGCGTCCCAGGGGCGCGCGTACCTGATCATGCGCGAGATGAATCGCGGCGGGCAGTTCGGCTTGCTGGCGGGCGCCATCGTGGGCGGACTGGTCGCGCTGGGCAACGATCACCCGGAACACATCTTGCTGGGCGCCGCCATCGGCACGCTCAGCGGAACGGCGGCCGGGCTGCTGGTGGGCAGCCTGGAGCGAAACCCCTGGACGGCGCCGCGCGTGGGTCCGGTGGCGATGCAGGTCGGGGTCACGCCCCTGCAGGGCGTGCGGGGTCAGCTTTCGTTCGGGCCGAGCCTGCTGGGCCGCTTCTGAGCCTGGCCGCGCGGGTTGCTCGCCCATCGCCCATCGGCCATCGCCCGCCGGAGGTACGATGCGGGCATGGAACCGCGCCTGAACTTCGTCACCCTGGTCGTCTCCGATCTCGAGCGTTCGCGCCGGTTCTACCTGGAAGGTCTCGGTTGGCCGGCGGCGATGGACGTGCCGGGCGAGGTCGTGATGGTGCATGTCGGCAACAAGCTGGTCCTGTCGCTGTGGGCCGAGGCGGCGGCGCGCGCAGAGATCGGGCCGGTCACCCGCGGGGGCACGCCCCCGTTCACGCTGGCCCACAACGCCGCCTCGCCGGCCGCGGTCGATGAGGTGCTGGCGACGGCCCGCGCGGCGGGCGCGACGGTGTACCCCGGACAGAAGCGCGACTGGGGCGGTTACAGCGGCTATTTCGCCGATCCGGACGGCTTCCGGTGGGAAGTGGCGTTCAACCCCCATCCCATTGGCGGCGTGATGATGCCGTGATGGCGACGGCGCGTGCGGGCTGCTGCCCCGCGCTGCTCACGGGCTGACGGGGGCCTGCAGGCCTTTCAGCGTCGGCTTGACGGGGGCGATGGTGCCGTCGCTGGCGAAGGTCATCGGATCGATGCACACCTCGCGGTGTGTTCCATCGCCGCCAGGAATCTTGAAGCGGTGATAGACCAGGTCGTATTCGTCGCGCGCCGGGATGGCCAGCACGGTGCCGCCGCCCGGCCCCAGGATGCCCTGCGCGGTGTCCTGCTGCAGGATGACGCCGCTGCGCTTGAACGGGCCGGTGGGAGATGACGCGCGCGCGTACGCCATCTGGTAGGTGGCCGTGCGCGTGTCACCCTCGGACCAGTAAAGGTAGTAGCTGCCGCTCCGCTTGAACATGCCGCTGCCCTCCAGCACGCCGCTGGCGCCGCTGGGTGAGATGTCGGTGGGCGTTCCCGTGAACGAGATCATGTCGGCGTTCAGCTTCACCACACGCAGGCCGCCGGTGCCGCTGCCGAAGTACAGCAGGTGTGTGCCGTCGTCGTCCGTGAACAGGTACGGATCGATGGATTGCGGCCCGTATTGCCGGGTGGTCACCAGCGCGTGGCCCAGGGCGTCCTTGAACGGTCCGGTCGGCGATGTGCTGGTGGCGACGCCGAGCTGCTGCGCGGCGCAGAAGTAGAAGAAGAAAGTGCCGTTCACGCGCGCGATCGCGGGCGCCCAGGCGTACTGCGTGGCCCAGGTCAGATCCTTGGCCAGGTCCAGCACCACGCCGCGGTCGGTCCATTGCACCAGGTTCGTCGACGAGTAGACCCGGAACGACGTGGAGGCCCAGCTCGCGAAGCCGTCGCTGGTTGGATAGATGTAGAAGACGCCGTCGAACTCGGCGATCTGCGGATCGGCGGTCAGGCCGGGCAGTACGGGATTGTTCGTGCCCGCCAGGCTGCCGCCGGCGCCGCCGGTCGCGCCGGCCTGTCCCGCCGTTGCGCCCGCGCCGCCCTGACCGATCGCCCCGGCGCGGCCGCCCGTTCCCGGCGCGCCACCGGCGCCCGCGCGGCCGCCGGCGCCTCCGCTGGCGGCGCCGGCCACCCCGCCCGTGGCAGCCGCCCCTGCGCCACCGGTCCCCGGCGTCACCCCGCCGCTGCCGCTGGCCGCCCGACCACCGGTTCCCGCGAGGCCGCCGGTGCCGGCGCCGCCGGAGCCGCCACCGGTGCCGGTCATGCCCCCGGAGCCGCCGCTGCCGGCCGGTGCGCCGCCGGTGCTGGCGGGCGCGCCGCCCGAGCTGGCTGAAGCGCCGCCCGTGTTGCTGGTGGCGCCGCCGCTCCCCTGGCCGGCGCCCCCCGCGCCACCGCAACCGCTGGACCACACGGCCCCCGCCAGCGCGAGCAGCGAAGCGCGGCGAATGGCGCGGAAAGCCGCGCGCCGCGCTTCCGGGATGTCTGTCAGCACGTTTGCGAAGGGTGGCACGACGTCAGTCCTTCCGGTCAGGTGGGTCGCGATGGTCTGGGCGATCTCGCCAGCCCGCCAGTTGCCGCTGCAGCTCGACCTGGCCCAGGGCGGTCTGGGCCGCCAGCCGGTATATCAAAGCCGCGGTGCCCCCGCGGTAGAAGCCCAGCAGGGCGCCCAGCGCGCCGGTGGCGGCGGCGCCCACCTGCGCCAGCTTCGTTGCCAGGCGGGTGGCCTCCTCGACGTTGATGCCGGGAACGAAGCTGTGGACGGTCAGGCGCAGCGAGGTGGCGAACTGGTACGCGAAGGCAGTGGAGCCGCCCAGCATCGCGCCGGCGACGGCGCCGATCAGCACCCCGAACAGCGAGGCGATCGTCGCGCGCCGGTACATGCGCCGGGCGTACTGGGCAACCAGGGCGGGGTCGAACTGCACTGTGGCCATCCCGGTAGTCTAGGTCGTGAGGGGTCACGCGGGGAACGTGCCGCGCTCGCGGGGCAGCGTGATCACCGCGTCGGCCTGGCGGGCTCACTTCGTTTCGACCGCGCCGAGCTCGGGCATGCCGCTGTAGGCCGTCGCGGGATCGAAGGGCAGGGTGCCAGCGGGGACGACGCCGGCGTTCACCAGGTCGCTGCCCGAGGCCAGGCGGAAGAACGACAGGTCCAGGCTGCCGTCGGCGGCGCGCGGGATGGTGGCAGGCGGCGACGACAGGGACGACGCGAAGTCCGCCGCCGTCACCACCAGGCCCTTGGCGTTGATGCTGGGCTGCGACTTCGACTTGTCCCACCAGCAGTTCGTGCTGGAGGCGTCGGTGCCGACCGCCTTGTCGCTCTGGGCCGAGTCGGTGGCGGTCCAGAACGACACGTTGTTCGTGAAGACGGCCGCGGTGGGCGTGCTGCTGTCGCCGAACTTGTAGTTCCCGTCGGCGTTGTCGAAGGCCAGCGTGTTCGACAGCCGGATGGCGCCCGGGTTGCTGTTCCAGGTGAAGCCGTTCTTGCCGTTGCCGAACGCGATCGAGCGCGTGACGACGTGGACGACCGCGATCTTGTCGCCGCCCAGCTTGAACCCGTTGCGATCTCCGCTGGAGGACATGGTGCCGTTCGTCAGCGTCCCGTTGTGGAACGACACGCACTGATCGATCGTGACGGTGCCGATGGGGCCGGTGTCCTGCTTCGTGTACAGGTCCCATCCGTCGTCGATGTTGTTGTGCGACACGCAGCCGCGGAACACGTTGCCCTCGCCCACGGTCAGCTTCGCCGCGAAGCCGTCGGCGTTCTCGCCGGCGCCCGGGGGCGCGTCGTAGTTGTCGTACGACTCGCAGTTCAGGATCAGGTTGTTGGCGGGCCAGTCGGCGCTGGCGTCGGTCGACGCGGACCGGCCGATCTGCAGGCCGGTGTCGCGGTTGGCGTGCACCACGCACGCCTCGATCACGTTGTTGCTGCCGGCGACGTAGATGCCGTTGTCCGCCGAGCCCTTCACCTCCAGCCCCTTGACGTGCCAGTAGCTGCCGTTCACCTGCAATCCGCGCGGGTTCGAGTCGGTGCCATACGGCTGCGACGAGAAGTCGAGGACCGGCTTCTCGGCCGCGTAGGGAAGCAGGTTCTTCGGGGCGGCGGCGGTCCCGGAGTTGGCGCGCTCGATGGTGACCTGCACGGCGAAGGGGTAGGTCCCGCCGCGCATCAGGATGCTGTGTCCCGCCGTCACGCGCGTCAGCGCGGCCGTCAACGTGGTGGGGGCCGCCAGCGTCCCGGGCGCGCCGTCGACGCCGTCGGGCGCCGCGATCAGTCCGTCACCGGGGTCGGCGGCGCTCCCGGCGGCGCCGCCCGAGCCTGCGCCGGCGCCGCCCGAACCCGCTCGCCCGCCCGCGCCCGCCACGGCGCCGCTTCCGGAGGCGCCACCCGAGGCAGGCGCGCCGCCCGTGCCGTGCGCGCCGCCGCTGGCACGCATCCCGGCCGTGCCCGTGGCGCCGCCGGTCGCCGCGACGCCACCCGTCGCCGTCGTGCCGCCGCTGCCGCTTCCCACCTGGCCGCCGCTCCCCGGAGAAGAACCGCCGCCGCTTCCACCGCTACCCGTCGCTGCGCCGGAGCCGGTGACGCCGCCCGAGCTCAGGGCGCCGCCCGATCCGGAACCCGTCCCGGGCGCGCCCCCCGAGGAGACGCCCCCGCCGGACCCGCAGGCCCCCGTCAGCGCCGTCGCGAACAGCAAGGCCGCCGTGAAGACCGGGACCGCGAGGGCCGCCGGCCGCGACCGAGGTGCCATGCTCGAGAAACGGTTCATGACAGCCCAGTGCCGTCGGCGCGTCAGGGCGGCTCATCGTCGACAAGGCATCGCCGCCTGTTCGTCCGCCCTCACGCCGTGGGACGCCGTCTCGCCCGAACAGCCAGCGTCGTTGCCGCCACCATCGCCACCGCAGCGATCACCGCGGCCACCACCAGCGCGACCGGCGCGCCGCGCAGCGGCCAGCGCTCATGGCTCGCTGCCACGGTGCCACCGGCAGGGGTCGACGGCACCACCACCACGGCCACCGGCGCGCTGGCGCGCAGCAGGCGCTGTCCCAGGAAGATCCCCGGCCCCGTGACCGTCAGCGTCGCGCCGTAGGTCGGATCGGGCAGCCGCTGCAGGAACGTCGCCTCGAAGCGCAGCGGTCCCCCGGGCGCCGCCGGGTACTGCACCGCCACCGCCACGTCGCCTTCGACGGTCACGCCGGCGTCGACGTGGCGCGCGGGCAGGCGCCGCCCGTCGGCGCCGGTCAGCGTGAACAGCGCCCCCCCGCAACGTTGCCAGCCGCCCGCATCCGCTGCCTGCGGCAGGGCACCGCACAGCAACCGGGCGGTGTGACCAGCGATGAGCAGGCGCATCGTCGTCTCGGCGACGCCGGTGCGGGCATCCGCCGTGATCTCGAACGGCTCGTGCGCCCTCGCGCGTCCCCCGACCGCCCAGCAGGCCAGCCCCACCAGCAGCGCCAAGCTGCAACGCGCGGACGAGCCTGGGAAACGCGACCGCCGTGATCGGCTCTGCTGCCGCGCGCGTCGCGCAAGGCGTTCCCCGGTCCGTCGCGGCGTCGCCATGTGCCGACCCATGCCTACTTGACCACGATGTCCGGCCTGGGCGGGTCGACCATGCCATTGCCGATGTGGAAGCCGGGATGCGGCGGTTGGTTGTACGCGGTCTGCTCGGCCGTCACCTGCATCCGGTACTGCGGGTCGTGCATCAGCGTGTAGATGCGTCGCTGGGTCACGGCCGTCGTCGTGTAAAGGCGCAAGGCGGCGCTGTCGCTCTCACGCCAGACCACCTCTTCCCGCCAGTCGCCGGTCAGGTCGGCGGTCAGCACGGGCGTGGACTTCGTGCCGTTGTTCGAGGCGCACGCCGTGCACGACTCCAGCGTCCCCGACGCGCCGTACTTGGTGATCGACGTGCCGTCCTCCAGCTCACGCGTCTCGTCGCCGTCCCAGTAGATCAGGAAGTTTTGCGAGGCCGGCTTGGCCGCCGCGCTGCCGCCGTCCATCAGCCGCGCGCCCGTGGTGGCCGAGAACAGCCCGTCGACGCCGCTGGCCCACATCTCGGCGCCGGGCGTGGCGGCCGAGATGTCGTCGGCCACGCAGCGCCCGGTGTCGTTGCCGTTCACGGGGCCGGCCTGCAGGACCTCGCAGGTGCGCGCGTCGCGAATGTGATACGCGGGGTGGTCGCCGTCCTCGTTGCACATGAAGAACTCCAGGCCGGGGTGGGACGGGATCAGGTCGCCCACGTGCTCGGCGTCGCCGTGGTTGTTGCCGGTCGAGCACAGCCCCTTGCCGTCGTTGTCGACGGCCATCGCGCCGTACATGATCTCCTGCCCCGGATCGTCGTCCACGTTGGCGATGGTCATGCTGTGCGAACCCTGGCCGCTGTACGGGTTCCCCTTGGCGTCCTTGGGCGTGGTGTTGCTGTCGAACTTCCACAGCTGGGTCAAAGTCCCGCCGCGCCAGTTCCAGGCGCCCAGCGTGGTCCGCGTGTAGTAGCCGCGCGCCATGATGAAGCTGGGCAGGCCCGTGCCGTCCAGGTAAGCGGCGGCCGACAGGAAGCGATCGACCCGGTTGCCGTAGTCGTCGCCCCACGAGCTGACGGTGCCGCGCGGGACGTCGAACGCGACGGTCGCCAGCTCGGCCCCGCTCTGGCCGTTGAAGACCGTCAGATACTCGGGGCCGCTGAGCACGTAGCCGGTGCGGCCGCTGGCGTTGCTCTTCGAGCGGTAGTCGGCGCTGTCGTCGTCGTTGGCGGCCGGCCCCAGGTGCAGGTAGGCGCCGGTGCCGTCCTTGGTGCCGGGCGCGGTCTTGACCGCCACCTCGGCCTTGCCGTCGCCGTCGAAGTCGTACACCACGAACTGCGAGTAGTGCGCGCCGGCGCGGATGTTGCGGCCCATGTCGATGCGCCACAGCCGGGTCCCGTCCAGCTTGTAGGCGTCGAAGTAGACGTTCCCGGTGCAGCCCGACTGCGAGTTGTCCTTCGAGTTCGAAGGATCCCACTTCAGGATCAGCTCGTACACGCCGTCGCCGTCGACGTCACCGACGCTGCCGTCGTTCGCGCTGTAGGTGTAGGGCTCGTTCGCCGTCTCGCACTGCGGAGACCCCGGCGTCATCCCCCCTGGCGGAACCTGCAGTGGGATGCGCAGGTAGTTCTGCGGCCACACGGCGGCGGCGGGCGAGGCAGCCCCGGCGGTCCCCCCGATCACCGCCCGCACGGTGTACTTCGACGACGAGGTGCCCGCGGCGTCCAGGTAATTGGTGCTGTCGGTGACCGACGCGATCTTCGTTCCGTCGCGATAAACGTCGTACGAGACGTTCGCCGGCGTGGCGGGATCGTATTCGAACCCCAGCATGCGCCAGCCCACGTAGACGCCGTTCGCGACCTTCACCGCGACGACGCCGCGATCGATCCGCTCCATGCGATAGAAGCCGCTGCCACCCGCGGGCGCGCCGCCGGCGCCCGGCGCGCCGCCGCTGGCGCCGGACGCGCCGCCCACCGTGCCGGAGCCTCCGTCGCTCGATGCCCGGCCGCCCGAGCCGGCCGGTGCGCCCGCCGTTCCGCGCCCGCCCGAGCCCATCGGGGCGCCACCCGACGCGGCGGAACCGCCCGGGGCGGCGCCGCTTCCCGAGGGGACGCCTCCCGAGCCGTTCCCTCCTCCCGAGGCGGCAAGCCCGCCCGAACCCGTCGCGGTCATCCCTCCCGAGCCGGCCCCGGCCGCGCCGCCGGACGCGGTGGCGCCGCCCGTGGAGGCCGGGCCGCCGCCCGAGCCGACGGCGCCCCCCGCGCCCGAGCTTCCGCCCTGGTGGCTGCCGCAAGCCGGCCCCGTCATGGCCAGCCCCGCGAGCAACAGGAAGAGAGAGCGATTCGTCTTCATGGCAACGGTCTCCTGGGGGCGAAGCCGGGGGCCGGGAAGGCCGCGGGCATGGTGGTCCCTTGGGGCGCATATCAGTGTCGCCGACCCGACTTTTCAGCTCACCAGCGGGCGTTTCCGACCGGTCCGCGGCTGCGCTTCCCATGTTCTCGTTTTGGGAATCGCAGTATATGGTTGGCCCCCTGATGTGCCGGCCGATGCGGCGCCCGGTTTGTTCCCGGGGCGCCAGAAAGTTTCAGGGGGAGGGACTGCATCGTGCGTCGGGCGGGGGCCGGTCGTGGCGCGCACCCTAGGCACGCTGATCCTGACTGGCGTCCTGCTGATCGCGTCGTTCGGTCGGGACGCCGCGGGCGCGGATACGGACGAGCTGATCCGCCGCGGACTGGACCTGCGGCGCGCCGAGAAGGACGCCGAGGCGCTGGTCCTGTTCCAGCAAGCCTACGAGCAGAGCAAGGCCCCCAAGGCCCTGGCCCAGCTTGCCTTCGCCGAACAGGCGCTGGGGAAGTGGGGCGCCGCCGACCGCCACCTGCGGGCGGCCAGCCAGGCCTCCGGCGATCCCTGGATTGGCAAGCATCGGAAGGTGATCGACGACGCGCTGGCGACGATCGCGAAGCGGGTGGGCCGGATGGACGTGCGGGGTGGACCGACCGGCGCCGAGGTTCGCGTCGACGGTGAGCTGATCGGAAAGCTCCCCTTGCCGGCGCCATTCTCGGTGTCGGCCGGCGGCGTCGCCGTCGAGGTGCGGGCCGACGGCTACGTGTCGATCACGCGGGCCAGCGTGGTCAGCGTGGGCGCGCTGGTCAGGGAGACCTTCGATCTTCAGCCGCTGGCGCCCCCGCCCGTGGCCACGCCGTCGCCACCGGCCCGGGTCGTGCCCGTGACAGCGCCCGACGCGCCGCCGAAGGCCAGCGAGGCCAGCCTCGCCGTCGCGGCCGGTGACGGGGGCGAACGCCCGCATCAGCCGCCGACCGGCGAGGTGGCCGGTCAGGCGCCGGGCACCTCCTCGATCTCCGCCCGCTCGGTGGTCGCGATCACCGCGGTCGGCGCGGCGGCGGCCGCGTTGACCGTCGCGGTGATCGAGCACGTGTCGTGGCAGAACAAGGCCAGCCAGTTCGCGCGCACGACCGGTTGCGATCCGGCGGCCGCCCACCGGGGATCGGGGACGTGCGAGACCCTGTACGACGACGGGCAGCGGGCGAAGCTGTTCGCCATCGGGGGATACGGCCTGGGCGCCGGCCTGCTGCTGACCGCGACGATCCTTTACCTGACGGCGCCCGACGCAAGCTCCGGCCGGCAGGTGGCGTGCACCGTGAACCCCCTGGTGATGGGCGCGGGTTGTTCCGTTCGGTTCTGAGAAGCTGGGAAAACGCGGAGAAGATCAGGAAATGACGAGAGGCTTGGCGCGGGGGTGCGGGTTGGTGGTGCTGCTCGCGGCGGCGAACGGCGCGCTGTCGTGCAAGGGCTTCACCGCCGCGCCCAAGGCCGACGCGGGCGGCGATCTGGTCGCCACCGAGGCGGGTCACGGCAGCGGTGGCTCGTCGGCCGGGACCGGCGGCACCACGGCCATCATGGTTGGCAGCGGCGGTCGCAGCGCCAGCGGGGGCAGCGGCGGCAGCCGCGTGGACGCTGGCAGCGGGGGCAGCCCGGTCGATGGCGGCAGCGACACCACCGGCTCGGGCGGCGCCAGCACCGGCAGCGGCGGAACGGGCGCGGGCCCCGGGACCGGCGGCTCGGGCGTCGTGACCTGCACGCCAGCGCAGCACCTGTGCTCCGGCGCCTGCGTCGACAGCTCGTCGATCGATTCGTGCGGCACGCAGTGCGATCCGTGCAAGCCGCCGGCGGGCGCGACCGCCACCTGCGATGGCGTCGCATGTGATTTCACGTGCGGCGGGGGCATGAAGAAGTGCGCCGCCGCCTCCATCTGCGTCGCGGCGACCGGCTGCTGCGCCAGCGACGACTGTCCAGCGCAGGCCGGCGGCCAGACGGGGACCTGCGACTCGGGCACCCACACCTGCAACTACGGCTGTCCCGCCAACACCCAGGCTTGCACCGTGGGCGGCGCGACGTCGTGCCTGCCAGCGGGCGGCTGCTGCCAGGACAGCGACTGCACGGGCGAGTGCCAGACCTGCTCGGCCACCAGCCACACGTGCGTCGCGGCCATCAACAAAGATGATCCGAACGGGCGCTGTTCGGGCACCTGCGACGCGACCGGCGCCTGCAAGAGCAAGCGCGGTCAGACCTGCGCCACCACGCGCGGCGGTTGTCTGGCGGGGTCGACGTGCAGCCCCGACGGTTACTGCTGCGATCAGACGTGCGCCGGCTCGTGCCTGGCCTGTGACCTGGCAGGTAAAGAGGGGACCTGCACCCCCGTGCCGTCGGGACCGCCCCACGGCTCGCGCGCCGCATGCGCCGGCGCCGGGACGACCTGCGGCGGCAGCTGCGGCAACCGCGCCGACGGGGCGTGCGTCTATCCGACCGGCGTCTGCGCGGGCCCCAGCTGCGCCGCCGACGGCGCGCGCGGCCAAAGCACGTGCAGCGGCGGCTCGTGCGTCGCCCCCGCAACGACGGCGTGCGCGAATGGGTGCGACCCCACGAACAGCAGCTGTCTCAGCTGCGGCTCCGGCCAGACCGGATGCTCGGGCGTGTGCAAGAACCTGTCGAACGATCCCCAGAACTGCGGGGGGTGCTCCTCGGCTTGCCAGCCCCCGTCGACTGGATACCCGGGCACCGGTGTCCACGGCGCCGCCACCTGCAGCGGCGGGCAGTGCGGCTACACGTGCAACAGCGGCTACATGAAATGCCCGGGCGGTGATCCCAAGTGCCAGCGCAACCGCTGGGACTTCGAGGACGGGACCACGCAGGACTTCTTCCTGCGGACCGACATCCCGGACCTGGAAGAGTCGGCCGTGCTCAACTCGACGACGCGTGCGCACACGGGGACGCACGCGCTGGCGCTGCCGCTGAAGACGGCGGGCGGGATCATCGACCTGAATCTGCCGGCGTGCTCGGACCAGGCGGTGTGGCTGCCCACGGCGGGGCGATCGATCTCGGCCTGGTTCTACATCGACGGGCCGCTGAACTCGTCGTCGTCCAACTACCTGGCGGCCGGGGTGTGGGGCTGCGCGCCCTCCAACGGCAGCACCTACTGCACGATCTCGAACATCTCCAACGACGCGGTACCCGTGAACACCTGGTTCCAGATCGTGTCGCCCGCGCCGGACTCGTTCGCGGGCAGCTGGCCCCTGTCGGAAGGCTTCACGCTGTCGGGCTATCTGTACCCCACGGGGTCGACGGCGGTCCTGTACGTCGACGACGTCGTGTTCCAGTAGCCGCCGGCTGCGCCAGCGGGCGGCTCGCCTCTCAGGCGGATGCAGCCGTTGAAGCCCCGGCCGGCGTTCGCCCATTGAGGAGGGATGGGACGCGTCTTTGGGGGGCATGTCAGGTCGCGGATAGGCAGGCGCATGTTCCTGCGCGGCCTGGGCG
>Ga0070658_10004465_pt1 | contig 11391 bp, 11 predicted proteins | sample KBSC13metaG_FD_64664 | JGI IMG/M metagenome (GOLD analysis project Ga0070658, IMG submission 64664) | Corn rhizosphere microbial communities from Kellogg Biological Station, Michigan, USA - KBS C1-3 metaG | ecosystem: Host-associated > Plants > Roots > Rhizosphere > Soil ... | reverse complement strand
GACGATCAAATCCGCCATGCGCAGAAGACGTTTCTCTTCCTGCTCGGTGAGGCATTCACGAGCATCTGGCCCCGCCATGCGGGCCAGCATCGCCGCGCGGTGATGGGCCACATCGACGGTGAGGCTGATCCGCCGAACGCCATTTGGTGAGAGACAACCAAACAATTCGTTCATCCAGCAAAAGTTGGCGATCACTATATCCGGCTTGATGCGCTCCACCATGTCGCGGGCGAGCGCGATTTCAGTCCCGGTGGGGAGAGCCATCCAGTTTCGGCTGGGGTCCCCCGAGAACTGAGGCTCCTCGCCATTCACCGAAGCCGCCGGCTTGCGCCGTAATAGCGAAAAGAGCCCAAGTTTCTTCAGTAACACCTTGATTCGGTTCAGCGTTCGAGCCTTCCACGGAAGGTAAAGCTCTGCCGGAAATAGACGCCAGCTTCCCAACTCCAGTCCGCCCGGCAGATGAAGATTGAAAGCTTTACTGATTCGCGCCGGAATCACATGCCAACCCTTTCGTGTGAGGTGCGCGGGCGGCTCGAACCAGAGCACGTCCACCTCAGCCCCCTTTTCTCGAAGAAATGCCAGGATATCAAAAATATAGTTTCCGGCGCCGTCGTCCATCGGCAATGGAGTATGTCTTGTGAATACCAGCACTTTCATGCCAGCCCGTCTCACTGGATCCTTTCGATAACAAACGCCCGCATCGCACGATTGATCGGCGGCTGATGACGATTGCTGAAGAAGCCGATCTGCGGACACGCCTTCCCCTCGAAGGTAACTTCCACCAGGCTCGTGGTGAAATTGGCGGGAATTCGCGACAGTAGACGCCGCTTGAAGCTTTCGATGTCGTACACTCTGGCAAACCCTTCAAAATTTCCCCACCCGGTGAACGTGGCGAAAGGGTCGTTGACCGTCGTAGCTTGCTCGTCAAATTTGCTTTTGCGACAGGTGTTCCATATCTCAACGTACGGGCGGGCCAGGAAGAGAGGAAGGATGCACGCTTTTCCACCTGGGCGCAGCAGCCGCACAATCTCGTCGATAAACCCCATGTCGCCGTCCCCTTGAAAATGCTCGATGGAATGATGACATGCGACCGCACTTAAGGAGCCGTCTGGAAGATCAATCTCCGTAACGGATTTGCCGATGAAGTGGATGCCATTTTTCACTTTCTCGGGTTGAAGCAGGTCGTTGCAATAAAGCGCGTTGCAGCCAACGATGTCTCGTATCGCTTCCAGGTATTCGCCGCTCCCTCCGGCCGCGTCGAGCAGCACGGACCGTGCATCCAGATTGAGCAGCTTCCGTGAGGCCGCGTATTCCAAAACTTTGCTATGCTCGAAGCGGTACCGACGAAACGCCTCGAGAGAACGCTGCGCTAGCAGGATGTCGTATTCCGCCCGGCTGATATCGACACGATCAAACCTGAGTCCGTCAACACTGCGAAGGTCTTCCGCCTTGACCGGTAAGAGCGTGCAATTGATGACCAGATTGTTCAGGCCTGAGTAGATTAAAAAATACGGCCATGCATTGCCGCGGACCCAACGAAGATATTCTTTAAGGGTCCACTTCCAATGGCGTGCGTAACCTCTGAGTCGGCTCGCGTAACTGACAGGGGCTGTTGCTTCCATATTCACGCAATACTCACTGTCGCCGGGAGTCGGCAGCCGGCGGCTCCGCGATCGCTCCAGCAATCGTGGCGACTGGTTCCCACTTCCCATGTGGCAAATTTGTCCACGATGTCAAAAAAATGGTTCCCGAATGCAACGGCAGCACTGCACTGATAATACGCCGGATGCAAAGGGAGCGAATCGAGGCGGATATTCAGCACGTGGTCTCCCCTTTGAAGGTTGAATACGTTGCCGTTGACGTCCGAATCGATCGTCAGGATCCGAGGCCCATCCAGCATATTGAAGCCCAATCCAATCATTGCCTGCTCAACGGGTTGCACGCATCTCACAGATACTTTGATTTCCAGCGGCATTCCATAGGCGAGGTTTCTGGAGGTTACGTTGACACGCGTAATCTTGCAGACGCGGCCTTCCGCGCTCCCCACGCGCGGGAAATCAGCGAGGTCGATTTCATATTCTGATTCTCCCGTGTGGGAGGCGTAGCGGTGAATCGCATCCTCAACTCCAAGGACCTCGGAATTGATTCCATTGCTCATGACGATGCATTTTTTGCACAGCCGTCGGATCGCGGCCATTTGATGGCTCACAAACAGAATCGTTCGGCCTGTACTCGAGGAAATTTCCTTCATCTTGCCGAGGCATTTCTCCTGGAACTGTTGGTCCCCGACCGCAAGCACCTCATCAAGAATCAGGATCTCCGGTTCCAGGTGCGCGGCAACGGCAAATGCCAGGCGGACATACATCCCGCTGGAGTAGCGCTTGACCGGCGTGTCGATGAATTTCTCAACTTCCGCAAAATCAACGATGGCGTCGAATTTGGAGCGGATTTCCGCCTGGCTCATCCCCAGGATCGCCCCATTGAGGAAGATGTTGTCGCGCCCGGAGAGTTCCGGGTGAAAACCTGTGCCGACCTCGAGGAGTGAACCAACACGGCCGCGCAAGGAGATCTCGCCCGCGGATGGTTCTGTAATCCGCGAGAGGACCTTGAGGAGTGTGCTCTTGCCGGCTCCGTTGCGGCCGATAAGACCGAGGACTTCACCTTGCTCGACGTCGAACGTGACGTCCTTCAACGCCCAGAACTCGCGAGCGCTCAAGTTATCTCGAACCGGACGCCGCCAAAGGCGCTGCAACTCGTCTCGCAGGCTGGTCATGCCGATGGAGCCGAGGCGGTACCGCTTGGATACCCCTCTCACAGAGATCATAGGCTGGCTCATCTCAGGCTTGGTCCACGAAGGAGCGGGCGGTGCGTTGAAAGAGTGCCAAGCCCACCAGCAGGAGTGCGACGCTGAACGCGACCGCAATCGCATAGTATCCAGGCGAGAACGAGCCAACGCCGATGAGCGAAAGGCGAAAGGCCTCCACAATGCTGATTAGCGGATTGAGGAGCATGAAGCTCTCGTAACCGTGAGGAAACTTTGCCTGCAAAGTGGCGAGGGGCCACATCACGGGCGTGACAAACATGAGCGAGCTGATGACGAAGGGCAGGATGTTTTGCAGATCGCGGTATTTGGCTGTGATTGCCGAGAGGAGGAGCCCGCAACCCAAGGCGAGGATGGCCAGATGCAGAAGAAGGAGTGGGATCCAGAAGAGGCTCCAGCCGAAGTGCAAATTGGAAAACGCCGGGTCGGTGGCCCACACGTAGGCGACGAGGAGTCCGAAGGTGAAGAGTTGTACGGCCAGCCCAATCAGGTTGGAAAAGACCTGGGCGATGGGGACGATGAGCCGCGGAAAGTAGACTTTGCTAAAAAGGTGCACATTGCCGTGCAGCGTGTTGCCGGTCGCGCTCAGCAGCCCGGAGAAGTAGTTCCAGGCCAGGAGCCCGGCATTGAAGAAGAGCAGGGACGGTATTCCTGCTGGCGAAGCTTCCATCACGCGGCCAAAAATCACCGCGAAGACCACGGTGGTGATGAGCGGATTGATGATGAACCAGAGCGGACCGAGGACTGTCTGTTTGAAGCGCGCGGTGAAATCGCGCAGGACGAGCTGCCACAGCAGGTCGCGGTAGGCGAAGAGGTCACGCCACTCCAGCGTGAGCCAGGCCTTGTTCGGGCGAATCAAGATCTGATAGTTGGCCTCCAAGGAATCTCCTAGAGCGGGTTGGGAAACGTGATGTTTGCAGCACTGTTCATTGAGAGGTGCGAACAGCTTGGTAACGGCAGAAGCGCACGTTCGCATTCGCTACATTGCCCAATCAAGAACCAGATCAGTCGATGCTGCCGCACCTGGCGTTCCGGTGTATTTGCACCAGAAACCGGGGCTCTTATGACGCACTCCTCAACGCAAAAATCGACACTGACTGCAGCGAACCAAAGTCGCAGGGCGACCCGGTAAGATTGAGCGAACAACACATCGGAATGCGTCATCTGCTCGTCGCGTAGAGCAATAGCAGGACTTCGCCGACAGGCGATACCCACTCGGCTGATTGGCGCGTAGGTAATGCGTCTTGAGGGATGTAGTCCTTTTACGGACATAATCCCGAATCCTGCATGGGGCTTCCTGCGCACAGCAATCAATCATCTTCGGCAGTGGACGACGCCCTGAGGCACGGGCTGTCCGCATGCGATGCAGGTGAAGGAAACTAGGGATGAACGAGGACCCAATTTGACGCCGGAAGGGCGGCGGCGGGATTGGGACAGGGCGACCGCAAAAAAGTTAAACAAAGTTCGTGCAAATGTTTTGTTCGTGCATATTTTTATGGCTTCCCCGGTTGGGCGCTTCTTTGAAGTAGGCCGCTCCGCCAGCCCTTCCGGGTGCTTTTTCTCATCGATTCCGCTGCGACCATCCACCGGATCGCCGCGGGGTGGTTCGCGTGATCAGGGTTTCGCGGCCGGAGAGATTTTATCAGCCGTTTTTGCCTGCGAGCTCCAGTTTACCTGTGCTTCGGCCCTTTCAACCAGGCGCTTTTCCTCTGGGAGCAACTTGGCGTTTTTCCCAAGCTGAAGAAACCGGCCGGCCAGTTCCCACGACCCTTCATTCGCGAGGAATATTCCGTAATACACAGCGATTTGGGGTGCTTCCAATTGCTCTTCTGGAAGGGAACGCATGAGCTCGACCGCTTTTTTTCCGTGGCTTTGCATCAAAAGTCCCAACCCGTAGGTGGTCCTAAAATTCGGGTCGTCTGGCTTTGCTTCGTATGTCTCGCGGGCGAGATTTGTCTCCTTTTCCAAGTCGGTCCCAAGCAAAATCCCGAGGAATGCGCGGTTGTTCTTCGCTGAAAGATCGTTGGGATGCAGTTCAGTGCTGCGGGTCATGACCTTATACATGCCGGCCGCGGACCGCGCGCGGTCGTATTGCTGATAAAGTACCTTCAAAGCCCAGTCGGGTTCAATCGTCCCCATCGCCACCCTCCATAAGGCATCCGTCTCTTCCTCCCATCCCCATTCCGCTACATATCCGGCGAGGGTCAGATGCGCATCGGGGCGATTGCCGGCCTCCCTGACGGCGAGTTCCCATACGGTGTGGGAGTAATTCCGATCGCCTCGTGCACGTAGGATAGCCGCGGAAAATGCGAGCCGTTCGAACTCATACGGTCCCCACGGAGATCCCCTCAAGGTGGAGGATTTCGCCGGGGTGTGCGTGGCCGGGGAGGGCCCTTTCGATGGCACCGTGACGAAGTCGTTGAGCTTGTCCCAATCCCGCAAAACGGCCAGGGATTCGGCCATCGCGACCCGTACCTGAAGTGTGGATCGCAGGGCTGGCGAGAGGCTGCGGCTCCAGTCGATGGCGGACATGGCGGCACCGTTGGCGTTCATCCAGGACAGCAATGCGAAGACATCCTCCGGGTCGGCTGCGGAAATTTCCTGCAATTGGGTGAGGAACGAGGTATATTCGGCCGATTTTGTTCGGTGGAGAAGATCCAGAAGGATGATTCGGTCCAAAAAGGAGGCGTCGTGAGAATTTTGCAGTCTCCTCGCCATCAGGAGAGATCGATTCGCGTCGCCCGCTGAGATTGCCTCCCGTATCAGGGTGCGGCAACATTGTGCGAAGATTTCGGGATTCCTCTCCATCAACTGCTCCAGGGTGTGTTTCCCGGCGGCGTGAGTCTCGAGGTTACCTGAGTCCAGGCGCTGAGTTGCAAGATCAAAGGCGAACTGTAGATTTTCGGGCTGCAGCTTCGACGCAACGGCGAACTCGGCCTCCGCCTTCGGAAAATCCTCCAATGCGCGTGCCACTCGTCCGGCGAGGTGGTGATACTTGGAATTGACTGGTGCGGTGGCTGCGGTGGGCCGAAGGGCTTCATTCGCCAAGTTCGGCTGTCCCAAAGCCAGGGCAGTTTCGGCGAGTGAGATGCGGTTCTCGACGGCGACGGGCTGAATCTCGACCAATCGTCGCTTCCAACTCAGTAGTCCGGGGTCTCCTTGGCGTTCCGCTAGATTCACCAAAAGCGTCACGGCTGCCACGCTCTGTGGGTTCACCTGCAGGGCTCGGGCCGCCGAAAAATAACCGCTCCGCAGGTCGCCGACGGCGATGGCGCTCCGTGCCCGCTTCAAGAGCCGCTCCTCATTGAGTCGCGGATAAACGCGGAACCCGGCAGATCCAAACGCCACCGTGCTCACAAACGCCACCAAGCCAAGAAGCAGCCGTCGTTTGCGCAGCTTTTCGGATTTTGCTCTGCCGCCTATTCCGTTTCCCATTCGTCAAGCTTTGCCCACGTTTGGCGGGGTGCATCTGCTACCCGCGCGAAATCTGGATCGGCAATTTGATTTCGGGGTGCTCCACCTCGAGCCATATGTCGCCAAATGCAGCGGGGTGGAGAGCTCGGGTGTAGTCCGGAATAGTGTGTATTTTTCCAGGGTTGGGCGGAACTGATGTAAGCTTCTTGAAGTCGTTCTGCAGGACTAAGATGCGGTCCCAATCCTGTGTGCGTTGCGCCTCTCGATGCGTTCCCATCGCACCGGAAAAACTTCACGTCCTGCGGCCCACCATTTGCAGCCGTTCCATACGCCGCGCATCTGGGTGCCGTCTTCGAAACAAAGGCACACCCGCGCGTACGGTTCCGGCATTTTCTTGGGCACGGGAGCAGGAGGGGCGACGCGTGGTGAGCTCATTTTCGACATCGGCTGGCCAAGTGGTTTCATGTGCAAATAGATACGCTAAAATACGAATCTCGAAACATGAGGTAACTTAGCAATTTGAATCGCGAAAACCGGACTCGCGACTGGTCGTTCTCACAGCTTCCTCCGTTGAAAACGCCATTACGTCGGCGGTCGTCGCTCAGCGAGTCAACCGGGTGGCGAGCCCCGGCTGAATCTGCGCAGGAAAGTCCCAGGCAAGCGAGATTGGCACAACGGCCAAAATGCATGGAGTGACCGGGCGGGCTAGCTGTGGGCCTGCAGTGTGGCCTTTGGGAGGGCTGAGGGTGCTCGCCCGGTCGCTGACAGTATTGGCGAGGTGTGCATCAGGCCACAATAGGACGATTGCTGGATTAGCCGTCGGACTTGGAAGAACTGGCAGAGAGTAAACACTTCTCGTAGTCTCCAGATTCGGGTTCCGACGCTCGCGGTGGCCGCTAGTTGACGTCACGCAGTTCAACTTCTCACCAAATCCCTGCCGGCGCCGCCTCCGCTAGGAAAAGCGACACCCCGCATCCCCTTTTTGGTCACCCGAGGTTTACGGAGCAAATTGATCAAACTCTTCGTGCCAAGCCTCTTGGAAACACTCAAGCATGATGGAAGGTAGGAGTGCAGCTTACATCAATTGAAGCCTTTTATGGATAGCGCCCGCACAGCCGGCTTGGGTAAACTTGCAACCTTATGGAGACGCTCGCTGTGCAGGTGGTTCGGTTGGATTTGTCCCAGGAGATTATCAGCGCTCTGCGGGAGGAGTTGACCGGAGGAGGAATGTCAACCGGAACAGTTTTCATCGGAGGCGTCTCGGCGAAACCGGAGCTGCTGTACCTCGTCTGGCACAAAACGGGCGAAGTTCCCGTGTCAATAGCGCTGCGCGATCCGAGGCGCGATGTCACAAGGGCGCGTCACGCGGCGCGAGAATTCCTGGTAAAGTGGCACGAGTGCAGGGCTTGACGTGCCTTGCGGCTTTCGATCGCGATTGGGTCGAGACTTGGTATCAAATCGCAAGATCGTGGCCACCACACTGAAAGTGCGCCCGAGGATCCTTATCTCGACCGAGCCGAAACACTGCGTCGGGCACTCGCCAGAACCCCGAGGAGTGCCAGACCGAAAAGCGCCGTGCCAGGTTCAGGAATCGGGGACTGCAGAAGTTGAAGATCACCGAGACCACCCATGCTGACCGATCCCTTGCCGCTATCGGTGCGATAGATCTTGAAAGTGAAGCCGCTGAGTGGCGTGGAAGCCAGATTCACTTGAAGTGCCTTTCCCGGTTGGTAGGTGGGTTCGTAGATCGCATCGTTCTCCAGAATGTTAATAGCGGAGGCGAATGGGAACCTGCCACTGGAGGCGATACTGGTATTGAGCCCATTCGGTGTAGTAGTGCCAACGCCAGTGAAAACTGTGCTCGTATTTGGAAGGATGGGTTGGAGGACTCCCAAGGGATCATAGTAGGCAAAGTTGGCAAATCGCTCGCCCATATCGGCATCTTCAAATCGAAAATTTAATCCGGTGATACCGATCGGAACTGTGTCCGGAGCGAGTGTTCCAGTTTGGAAAAATTGAAAAGTAATGGTCGAAGGGGTGCTGAGGGTCGAGCTCGATGTGGAAGGCGCGGCTCCTTGAATATCCCAACTATGTGCGCCCGGAATTTGGCCATGAAAGTTTCCGGCCAGGGACGCGGTCAAACTCGACGTTGTCACCTTGATATCGAACCCTTGACCATTCACGTTCTGGTAGGTCACCGAGCCGTTTTGGGGGATCAAGCCTGCGTCGAGTGTCGTTCCCCACTGCACGAGTCCCGCGTGCGCGGATGGAAGAAAACAGGCAAAGCACACGGCAGCAACGAGAAGAAGCTCGACGCGAAATCGCACCCGATTCGCGGAACAAACCGCTGCTTTTAGACTTTTCATAATCTTCGCTTTTGTATCATTTTTATGGTGAACGGGAAGTGCCACAAGGCGCATTCGAGTGTCATTAAGCGTCCTACAACCAACAGGATCCGTCCCAGTGGCCCGCGTTTCCCGGCCTCGGCTAGACCACCTGCACGCGACCTGATCGCTTCGGTGCCTAGAGCCTGTTATGCACTTTTGGCTGGTACGATGTGGCCGCCTGGGCTTGAAAGCTGGGGATGGCAGAGACACCCAAAGATTACACCACACACTACCCCAGCGATTGCAGCGACGAGGAGTGGGAGTTTTGCGCCTCGTATTTGACGCTGATGGACCCGAAAGCTCCGCAACGGAAACACAATTTGCGCGGGCTCTTCAATGCCCTGCGCTACGTCGGCAAGACCGGGGTGCAATGGCGCTATCTGCCGACGGACTTTCCTCCCTATTTATGCGGTCTTTCAACAGGCACAACGCTGGATCCGCGCCGAGGTCGCTGAAACGATGGCCACGGATCTGCGCAAGCTGTTGCGGATGTTGCAGGATCGCGACAGCGCACCCAGTGCGATCATCCTCGATGGACGCACATTGCAGTCGGTGCCCGAAAGTGGGGAGCGCGCGGGCTACGACGGCTACAAACGCAAGAAGGGTTCCAAGGCGCAGGTGGCCGTCGACACGTTGGGTCATTTGCTGGCGGTGGCGGAGCGAGCTCAGGTCGGCCAATTGTGCCAGCAGGTTCAGGAAGCGATCGCGCAGAACGTCAAAGTCGCCTTCGCCGATCAAGGATACTCGGGCCAGGATGCTGTGGCGCAAGCACAGGAGCACGCCATCGAATTGGTCGTGGTCCAACTCCCGGATGCCAAGAAGGGCTTTGTGCTCTTGCCGCGCCGGTGGGTCGTCGAGCGCACCTTCGCCTGGTTGGGGCGCTTTCGTCGACTGGCACGTGACTATGAACGACTCAGTCAAAACCTCGCGGCTTTCCATTGGCTCGCCGCCATCTCCCTCATGCTCGGCTCCCTCGCCAAACTCTCCAAAGTGCATTACAGGCTCTTGGGGCTCCGCGCCGGCAGGTCGAACGGCGACGACGCATGTCCCACACAAAGTGCAGCATTCCAAGATGTGGTTGTAATCATTTGTATGACATCAGAATCAGCCTGAGGTTGATTGCGGTCCCAAATCGTTCGCGATAAATAAATGAGCGACGGACGGGGGTGCGCGCTTAATTTGTTTATGCGACGCTGGCCGAACGCCATACCCCCGTCCGTCCTTCCCTGAAATCGAGAACCGAGTCTTTGCACCAGCCGTGAGCGAGAGGGTCGACGGTCGATAATCGGCCAATTCGGGACGCCCGTCGAAATCATCCGCGCCTGCGGTGATCGCGCCACCTTTCATGCGAAAAAGTTCACCCACGGCGATGGCGCGCGGCGCGATCACCGGGCCGGCGCCCAGCACCCGCACTGCGGCATTTTCCAATCCGGCGACATGGACCCGCTGATCGACGAAGCCGCTGACTTCCACATCGTCACCGGGCCGCAAAGGATCGCGTGCGCTGGTGCGGACCTGGATGGCAATGTCTCCCTGTTGCAGATAGAGCATTTCGCCCGGTCGGGATAAAAGCACAGTTCCGCGAATGCGGACGCGGTGCAGCGAAAACCCGGCGCGCGAGAAAGGCAGCAGCCGGCGCAGGTCGCCCGGCGGCGCGGACCAGGGATCGCCGTGCGCTGGTAAGAGCAGGGAGAAGTCAGCGGGATCGTCAGTGTGGATGCGGGCGCCCAGCAGTTCGCCGCGGCTGTTGAAGAGCGATTGCGCCACGCCCGCCACGCGGACTTCGCCATCCACCCACTGCGCCGGATCGAGCCGCGCCTCGCTCCCGCTGAGAATGGCCCGCAGCGCGGATTGGATCGTCAGCGCACGGCGCAATGGTCGAGCAATGCGCGTTATATGTGTTTGATGACGGCTTTCGGGCCGTCGACTGGTAGCGTCAAGCGGTTGGGCAAGTCGCGGTTTGAGGTCTCAATCTCGGAACCCGTCCGGTCAAAAAGCCGAATCGCTCGGGCGACGGGGCTCTTCCCGTCCCCTTCACGGCAGCATTCAACCTCGCGCACTTCTGCGCCCCCTTCACGCCTCGGAACCCACACGGGCCCAGCGTGCTCACCACACCACCACAGTTCATCAGCTTATGAAACGCATTCGCGTGAACGTTACCGAGGAATACCTGATCCCCGACGACTGGGAGATCCTCAACCATCCGCACGACAAAATGCCCTGCCTCCACGGGGACAACACATATTTCTTGCCATACCTTGCATGGACCGAGCGATCCACTCTCCTCTTACCGAGGGAGGCCAAGTCCACACGCCGAACGGTCTGGACCTCGGTCGACCATGATCGCTCCAATTGGTTTATCGGTCAGATGGAGACCAGCGACGCCGAATTTGAGGAAATCAGGCCGTGGCGAACGAGACGATTCACGAGATTCCACATTGGGACGGGTTCAGCCTTGGTGTGGTGATCAAGTCACGAGATCACTGCGCTCTGAAGCTGGTGAGAGCAATAACTGGGGACGACCATGATGGTCTGATGGTCTCCTTCCGTCGGTGAACCGATGGAGAGAAGCTGTGATCACCGAGCGGTGAAAATGCCACGTATGCGTCCCATTCATATGCCCCTTTTCACACCCGAAGACCGCCGCGCAGAAATTTTAAGGGCAGCATAAGGGCAATGGAGAAATCGGGCTTTGAGGCCGAACTTGCGTAAGTCCCTCAATTTCAGTGGTGCACCCGCCGCGACTCGAACGCGGAACCTTCTGATCCG
>Ga0070658_10004464_pt1 | contig 11394 bp, 11 predicted proteins | sample KBSC13metaG_FD_64664 | JGI IMG/M metagenome (GOLD analysis project Ga0070658, IMG submission 64664) | Corn rhizosphere microbial communities from Kellogg Biological Station, Michigan, USA - KBS C1-3 metaG | ecosystem: Host-associated > Plants > Roots > Rhizosphere > Soil ... | reverse complement strand
CGGCCCACCTCGCGAACGACGGCTCGCTCGTGCGTTGGCGCTTGCTCGCCAAGGACGGCTTCGACGCTCCCGCCGCGCAGCGCTCGCCTCGCTCGGCGCGCCAGCTCGTCAGCATGGGAGAGACGTACGACTTCGATTACACGCCAACGCGGCGGGAGAACCTGCGTCTCGAGGTGCGCGGTCCTGAGGGACGCCTCATCCGGAGCGTGCCGATCCGTGTCGAGTGACATGGGGAGCCCGCACCGTGCGCCATGGCGATGACGAACTGCCGGTGATCGTGGCGCGCGCGGCGCGATTCGCGGCGACCGGTTGATGATCGGCGTTACCTCGCCTAATCTCCGGCGGATGCGGCGCTCGCGCTTCTACCACCTCGGCCTCGTCGTCTCGGCCGTCTTCCAGCTTCTCTTCCCGACGTTCGCGTCGGTCGCGGACGCGCGGGTCGAGGCGACGGCGGAACGCAGCGCACATGCCCACGTCGAGGCGCACAGCACCGACCGCTGCGTTCCCGTGCACGCAGCGGATTGCGCCATCTGTCGCGTCGTTGCCGGGCCGGCAACGACCGGAGACGCACCGGTCGTGCTGCTGCCGACCGCGCTGGCCGACAGTCCGTCGCTCCTGCTCCACGAGCGCGGTGCCACCCAGGTCGTGGCGCACCGCCGTCCTTCACCGCGCGCTCCTCCCACTGCGTGAGCTGACGCCGATCTCTGTCGGCGTCGCCTGGTATCCGTCGAGCGTCACGCACTTCGCGTGAACGCGCTCGGCCGTCGCGTGCCGTCCAGGAGTCGCCTGGCGGCTGGCGCGCCATGCCAACCCTCAGCTCACGCAGCCATTCATGTTCATGTCACGCCTCTCGGCGCTCACGGCGGGCCGGGTTTCGGGTGTGCTCGCCCTGGCGCTCGCGACTGCAGCGCTCTCCGCTCCCGCAACGCTTCACGCCGGCCTGTCGGCGCCAACGGTGGTCGGCATCGTGAAGGACGATGCCGGCCAGCCGATCGCCAACGCGCAGGTGATCGTCACGCAGCTCAGCCGCGTCGCCACCACTAACGACGGCGGCGAGTTCCGCTTCACCGGTCTGCCGGCCGGGAGCTACCACCTGTCGGTGGCGCGTCTCGGTTTCGCGGCAACGCACGCGGACGTCATCGTCCCTGAGAGCGGCACCGACGTGCGAGTCGCGGTGGTGATGCACGCCTCGGCTATTCAGCTCAGCGGAGTTCAGGTAACAGCCACACCCGTCGGTTCCGACCCACGCGACGTACCACAGGCCGTCACCGCGCTGGCTGGTCCTGACCTCTCCCGACGGATCGGGAGCTCGGTCGCGCAGACGCTCGCGCAGGAGCCCGGCGTGGCGATGCGCTTCAACGGGCCCGCGGCAACGGCGCCGGTGATTCGCGGCCTGCAGGGCGAGCGCATCCTCGTTCTCCAGGACGGCAACCGCACCGGCGACCTCTCCGCATCGGCGCCGGATCATGGAGTGTCGATCGATCCGCTCACCGCCGAGCGCATCGAGGTAGTGCGGGGACCAGCGTCACTCCTCTATGGAAACCAGGCGCTCGGCGGCGTCGTCAACGTCATCTCCAACGACATCCCCACCTCCATCCCGACTCACGTTGACGGCTACTTCTCCACCCAGGCCGAGTCAGTGAATCCGGGCGGCGGCGTAGCCGCCGGTGTCACGGTGCCGCTTGGCAGCGCGCTCGCCGCCGTCGCACGCGGTGGTGCACGCCACACCGAGCCGCTGCGCGAGGGAGGCGGCACGACGCTCGAGAATTCGTTCTATCACAACTACTATGGCGTGGGCGGACTCGGCGTCGGGACGACCCGTTTCGCCGGCGGAATTGTGTATCGCGCGTACCGCTTCGAGTACGGCCTTCCGTCAGCGGATGAAGAGCGCGCAACGATCGACGGTCACCGCCACGAAGTTTCCGCGCGTGGCGAGCTCGCGCTCGACAACCGCTTCGTCCGCTCGCTGAAGCTGAGCGCCACCGGACAATGGTACTCCCACGCCGAGATCAGCCAGGCGACCGGCTCGACGAACACGAGCTTCAACCTGAAGACGCAGACGCTCGACGTGCTCGCCCGCACCGCGCTCGGTCCGCTGTCTGGCGCCGTCGGCACATCGGGCCTGTTCAAGCAGTACGCCGCGCTGGGCGACGAGGCGCTCACGCCGGCTGCCAACAGCACCGGAGTCGGTCTCTTCGTCTTTCAGGAGCTTCCGCTGCGAGCGACCGATGGCGATCCGGACGCGCGGGTGCCAACGCTTCAGGTCGGGGGGCGCATGGACTCATACCGTCTGGACATCCTGCCGAGTGATCCGAAGTTCGTCGACTACGTCGGCGCACGCCGGTTCGATCAGTTCTCCGGTTCCATCGGCGTGAGCGTGCCCGTCGGTGAACACGTGACCGCCGCGGTGAGCGCCGCGCGCGCCTTCCGCGCGCCGTCGGTGGAGGAGCTGGCGTCCAACGCTTTTCATGAGGCGACAGGGACGTTCGACGTCGGCAACCCGGACCTGCGATCGGAGGTGAACGAGGGCGCCGAAGCGATCCTGCGCTTGCAGTCGCAGCGCGTCAACGGACAGTTCAGCGCCTTTGCCAACACGATCCGGAACTTCATTACGCCCAACATCGTGAAGGACACGCTCGTTGCCGGGGATGCCGGACCGGTGTCAGTGCCATTGAACCGCGTGTCGCAGGCCGACGTCCGCATGCGCGGCGTGGAGGGGCGTATCGAGTCGGAGGTGGTCCCCGACGTGGTGCTCGGCGCCATGGGCGACCTGGTGCGTGGCGAGTTCAGCTCGTCAAAGGCGCCGCTGCCGTACATGCCGGCGACGCGCCTCGGTACGCTGGCGCGGTGGGACAACGGCACGCTCTCCGCCGGCGCCGACTATCGTCACGCCTTTGCGCAGGATCGGGTGCCGCTCGCGGCGTCGGCGCAGGATCCGGCGGCAATCGCCAGCGGCCCGTACGATCTGTTGGACCTGAACGTCGGCTACGCCCTCAGCGAGGGCGCGCGCCTCCATTCCATCACGCTGCGGGTGGACAACCTGCTCGACGAGCGGTACGTGGATGCCACCAGCCGGATCAAGTCGTTCGCCTTCAATCCGGGGAGAAATCTGGCGTTGGTGTATCGCGTACAGTTCTGAGCGCCGGAGACTCACCGCCCGGAAGTCTTCACCGCCATGTGGTCGAGCGCCGCCCGCAGCCCGCGAGCGAGTTTCGTCGCGTCGTCGTTGGCCCAGAAGTGCATGAAGAACAGTCGCGGACTCTCCGTGAGCATGTGGCTGTGCAGGGCCGTCACCGTGATGCCGTTCGCCTGGAGCGCGCGGATCACCGGATTCACTTCGCGTGCGGTCATGACGAAGTCGCCGGTGATGGCCGCCTTGCCGTTTCCCGTGGGCTGGAAGTTGATGCCCGTTGCGACCCCCATCGATGGGGGCACCTCGTTTCCATCTTCGCGGACGGTCTCGCGACGCGGCACGCTCACCTGATAGACGCCGCCATTCACCTTGCCGCTCACGCCGAGCGCGCGGGCGATGGCGGCGGTGTCCAGATCGATTTCTGGCGCGGCAGCGGCCGGCGCCGGGGGCTGCATCGGCGTTCCGCTCAGCGCGAGCGCGGCGCGAACCGCCTGCGCGAGCTTCACGGCATCGCCGTGACCGGAGACGTGCATGTACATCACGTGCGGCGTCTCGCCGAGCAAGTGATTGTGCAGCGCCGTCTGTTCGACGCCCCCTTGTTGTAGCGCGCGCATCACCGGCGCGACTTCCTCCTCGGCGAGCACGAGGTCACCCATCATCATGGCGTGCCCGCCGCCGATGTTCCTGAAGGCGACCCACGAGCCGAGGGCGAGCGCCGGCTTCAGCTGCACACCATTGATGGTGACGTGCAGGTCGCTGCGTGGAAATCCGTACTTCATGACGTTGCCCGGCTGCGCCGCGCCTTTGCGCCCCAGCGCCTGGTCGACCGCGGCCCACGCATCCGCCCCACCGGCTCGCTGCTGGCCGGCGCAGGGCGAGGACAGGAACGACACGGTGAGCACAATGCCCGCAACGTGCAATGGGAGGCGACCGACAGACTGACGCATCTGCATGGGATTCCTGACCGGAATGGCGTGAAGCGACGCTGCATACTACGTGCTGCACCTTCGCCCGGAAGAGGAGTCCGCATGAGGTCCCTTCCATTGCGTGTCCTGCACTGAGCCGGCTTGTTCGGCGCTTGTGAACCGATTCCCTGCGGTGCAGACTTCGCGGGCAGCCCCCCACCGGCCGCGTCCCCGTCAATCTCCAACATCGGCTGGATTTTCCCGACGCATGCTGAAATCGCCGGACGACTTCCGCGCCCCGGGTGCTCCGTGGGCTGCTCACTCGGCAATTTGGCTGGCCGCCATCGTGCAGTCGTCCGACGACGCGATCGTCAGCAAGACGCTGGATGGCGTGATCCGGAGCTGGAACGCCGGTGCCCAGCGCATCTTCGGCTACGCCCCCGATGAGATCATCGGGCGCTCGGTGCTGACGCTGATTCCACCCGAGCTGCACGAGCAGGAGCACGAGATCGTCTCGCACCTCGTGCGCAAGGAGCGCGTCGAGCACTTCGACACCGTACGCGTGCGAAAGGACGGCTCGCGCATCGACGTGTCACTCAGCGTATCGCCGATCTGCGACGAGTCAGACCAGGTGCTGGGCGCGGCGAAGATCGCGCGCGACATCAGCGAGGCGAATCGCCTTCGCCGGCTGGAGCACGAGCTGGCGATCCAGCTCCAGGAGCAGGCGACGGAGCTGGAGCAGCAGATCGAGGAAGCGCAGGCGCTCCAGGAAGAGCTGGAACAGACGAACGAGGAGCTGCACCTGGCGCTGGCGGCGGCACGCTCGGCGCGCGAGGATGCCGAGCGCGCCAGCGGCGTGAAAGGGCAGTTCCTCGCGACGATGAGTCACGAGCTGCGCACGCCGCTCAACGCCATCGGCGGATATGTGGATCTGCTCGACCTCGGCTTGCGTGGTCCGCTCACCAGCGACCAGCGGGCCGACCTCGAACGAATCCGGGTGAACCAGCGCACCCTGCTGCGCCTCATCGACGACGTGCTCGACTTCGCCAAGCTCGAGTCCGGGAAGCTTCGCTTCAACATCGACGTGATCGCGATCGACGATCTCCTGCTCACGCTGGAGACGTTCATCACCCCGATGCTGCGCAAGAAGTCCATCCAGTATCTCTTCGAGCCCTGTGGCAGCGATGCGCTCGCGCGGGCGGATCGAGGCAAGGTGGAGCAGATCATGTTGAACCTGCTCTCCAACGCGCTCAAGTTCACCGAATCGGGACGGATCGTCGTGCGCTGCCGCACCATGGAAACGGTGCTGGCGATCGACGTGAGCGACACCGGACGAGGGATTCCCGAGGAGCTGCAGGACGCCATCTTCGAGCCGTTCGTACAGGCGGAGCAGCACTTCGCCCGCACGGCGACCGGCACGGGGCTCGGGCTCTCGATCAGCCGCGAGCTGGCCCGCGGGATGAACGGCGATGTGGTCGTACTCAGTCGGCCGGGCAGGGGCTCGACGTTCACGCTGCTCGTGCCTCGAGCGTTCTAGGCAGCGCGACCCGAACGGTTGCCTGCTATCGGCGGGGGCCCTGCGCCGCAGGGTGATCGGCCCCGCGAACCGTCTTCACCACCCCGGGTAGCTCGCGGATGTTTTCGATCACTACCTCGGCGCCCGATCCCCGCATCGCGTCCGCACTGAACGCGCCCCACGTCACGCCGACGGTGAACACCCCCGCCGCCCGGCCGGACGACACGTCATGCGGCGAATCTCCGATGAAGATCGCGTCATTCGCCGTCGCGCCGAGCAGGACGAGCGCGCGCTCCACCGGTTCAGGGTGCGGCTTGTGGCGCGTGCACGAGTCACAACCGACGACCACGGGGATTACGTCCTCGAGTCCGATGACCTCGAGTCCGCGCTGCGCGAGCAGGTCCGGTTTGCTCGTCACCAGCGCCATCGGATGACCGGCGGTGGCGAGGGAGCGGATCACGTCGACCACGCCGTCGTAGGCGCGGAGCAGCCGGTCGTGATGCACCATCTGGAACTCGCGGTAGCGCGCCGCCAGCCGATGGACCTCGCCTTCATCGGGGACGAAATCGCGAAAGGCCTCGATCAGCGGGCGCCCGATGCTGGCTCGCCACTCGTCGTCGGTCGGTGGTCGCCCGTCGTAATCCTCGAAGGCGAATCGCGCCGACGTGAGGATGAGCTCGATCGAGTCGACGAGCGTTCCGTCGAAGTCGAACAGGAGAGCAGTTGGCATCACGGAAAGTTAGCGCCGCGCCGCCTCGATCTTCGCAATGTCGATCTTCGTCATCTCCATCATCGCCTCGAAGGCGCGCTTGGCGGCTGCGGGGTCGGGATCGGTGATGGCCTCCGTGAGCGCAACCGGCGTGATCTGCCACGACAGCCCCCACTTGTCCTTGCACCAGCCGCACGCGCTTTCCTGGCCGCCGTTGCCGACGATGGCGTTCCAGTAGCGATCCGTTTCCGCCTGGTCCCGCGTCGCGATCTGGAAGGAGAACGCCTCGTTGTGCCTGAACGCCGGCCCACCGTTGAGACCAAGGCAGGGAATGCCGACAACGGTAAACTCCACGGTCAGCACGTCACCCTGCTTCCCCGACGGAAAGTCTCCCGGCGCGCGGTGCACCGCCGTCACTTCCGAGTCGGGGAACGTATCGGCATAGAAGCGCGCAGCCGCCTCGGCGTCGCGGTCGTACCAGAGACAGATCGTGTTCCTGGCTGGCATGAGGACGTGATTTCTCCGTCGGTCGGGCAAGTACACCCGGGTGGGATGAGCAGAGTGCGCCGGCGTCGCGCGCGAACCCGGGCAAATTCGCTCGGCGGAGCGAATCCCGGAAGCACCTCGGCGAGTGCGACGTCAGGAGCTGGCGTCCTTCGGCCGCTTCTTCTCCTTCTTCTTCCTGGTCGATCCGTTGAGCGCCGCCGCCTCGCGCACGAGCGCCTTGAACGCTGCCGCGTCCACGACCTCTCCTTCACGAATGTCGATTGCACGCCGTGTGTTGCCGTCGAGGCTCGCATTGAACAGATGCTTCGGATCCTCGAGCGAGGCGCCTTTGGCGAAGGTGAGCTTCACGACGCTGCGGTACGACTCTCCGGTGCAGATGATGCCATCGTGCGACCACACGGGCGTGCCCATCCACTTCCACTCTTCCACGACGCCCGGATCCGCCTCGTGGATGAGCGTGCGCATTCGGGCCAGCGTCGTCCCCCGCCAGTCACCGAGCTCGGCGATCCGCTCGGAGATCAGCTCCGTTGCCGATGGGTCGTCAGCGGCAGCGGTCTTCTTCATGCCTGGCCGTCCGTCGATCCGACGCCCAGCTGCTTTGCATATTCCGCGTTCAGTCGCTGCCAGCCGTCGAACTTCATGATCTCCATACCCACCATGCGCCCGATGGGCTGATGATCGAGCAGGCGGTCGAGGACGTCGAGGCAGATGTGCCAGCCGGCCGCGCCCATCGCGATGAAATTGCGATGAATGTTGTGCCACAACGTGAGCCGCGTGCCATTCCTGCCGAGCGGGCTGAGCTCCCATCGGATCTCCTGGCCGCCCCAGTTGAACTCGAGGCGGTGCGGCTCGTCGGCCCGTGTCACCCGCGTCTCGGACACCTGGGTCTGCGGCGCGCCCACGGTCGTGAGTGTGGCCGTGCCCACGTGGCCGAGATTCCGGTCGGCATCGAACGGTGCCCACTCGCGGAGCTGCGCGGGGTCGGTGAGCGCGGCCCACACGCTCGCCGGCGGGTGCGCGAGCTCGCGGACGAGCACGAGGGTCCATTGATCGCCGTCCTTGCGCACCTCGGCGCCGGCGGCAGGTCCGGGCGTGTAGCGTTCGCGGCTGGTCATCGTTGCTTCCTCTTCTTCTTCACGGGGGACGGCGTGCGCGTGCGGTTCAGGTGCTGCTCGAGCGCATCGACGTGCTTCGACCAGAACCGGCGGAAGGGTGCCAGCCATTCGTCGAGCTCCTGCAGCGGCTCGGGTCGGAGGCGGTAGAGCCGTCGCTGCGCCTCGACGCGCGATTCGACGAAGCCCGCGTCGCGCAGCACGCGCAGGTGCTTGGAGACCGCGGGCTGGGAGAGATGCAGCTCGCGCTCGATCTCGCCCACCGACCGCTCGGACGAGAGGAGGAAGCCGAGGATGGCGCGCCGGTTGGGCTCGGCGATGATGGCAAAGGAGGATTCCACGGCGGGTTATATAACCCGCCGGGAATATTCCTGTCAAGCCATGTACGACTGCCGCGGAGCTAGTACGCGATGGAGCCGGTGTAGGTGCCCGATACCGCGAACGGCGGCGCGAGGCTCCCGCTCACGTTCAGCGTTCCGCTGCCCGTCGCACCGGCGAACCGGCCCGTTCCACCGGTGACCTGGTAATCACCCGTGGCCGTCAGCGTCCCCGCCGCAAAGTCCGCATGCACGGTGGACGTGTAGCTCTCGGTGAGCTGGTCCCCGTTCGCCGCCGTGATGACGATCGTTCCCGTGACCGCGGCCAGGCTCGGGTCGCTCGGATCGACGCAGAAGTTCGCGACTTCATTGGACGTCCAGCTCACCCGTCCCAGGTGCTCGGCGACGCCGGTGCCCGACTCCGTGTTGACGACGTCGCAGGGGCCGTTGGAGAAGTCGGGGTTGGCGTTGCCGGACAGGACGAGGCGGAACGGCACCGTCGGCGACGCGTCGGAGCGTCTCGTGGCGCTCGCGCTCAACGGCGATTCGGTGGGGACAACAGATTCACAGCCAGTGACGGCAACCAGCAGGAGCACGACGGGGACGGCCAGATGGCGATACATGGGGTCTCCATGTGACGGTGAAGGGTGTGCAGGCTCCTATGACGGGTTCTGTTGCATCGTCAGCCGAGACGCTTCCGCGCCTTGCTCCAGGGGAAGCTCGGCTCGAGACGAGGTGGGGTGCGGCCCGGCACGCCATTTCCGGGCCATCGAATCCGGCAACTTCTCATTCTCCGAGCGCGAACGCTCGCCGCACCTGTCGCAGCACGCCGTCCGCCACCACGTTCGCGCGCGCCGTTCCATCGCGAATTACCTGGCGGACGTACGCCCTGTCGCTCGCAAACGCCGTTCGCCGCGCCCGCATCGGTGCGATCACCTGCTCGAGGACGCCTTCCAGGCGGTCCTTGAGCTTCGCGTCGCCAAGGCCGCCGTGTTCGTACTGGAGCTCCAGTTCCTTCACCGTCGCCGGGTCCGGATCGAAGGCATTCAGGTACGCGAACACCACGTTGCCTTCCACCCGCCCCGGGTCGCTCGCCCGAACGTGCTGCGCGTCGGTGTACATGGCGCGCACCAACCGCCGGATGTCGTCGGCACTGGCACCGAGTGCGATGGCGTTGCCGAGCGACTTGCTCGCCTTTCGCCCGTCCACGCCCGGCAGGCGCGGCGTTGCCGACAGCAGCGCCCGACACTCCGAAAGGATGGTCTCATCGGCAAGGCGGTTCACCCGACGAACGATCTCGTTCGTCTGCTCGATCATCGGGAGCTGGTCGTCGCCGACGGGGACGAGCGTCGCGCGAAATCCGGTGATGTCCGCCGCCTGGCTCACCGGATAGCAGAGAAAGCCGGCGGGGATGTCACGCGCGAAGCCGCGCAGCTCCACCTCCGCCTTCACCGTCGGATTCCGCTCGAGGCGAGCTACCGTCACCAGGTTGAGGTACAGTACCGTCAGCTCGGCGAGCGCCGGCAGACGCGATTGGACGGCGATCGTCGTCAGCTCGGGATCGATGCCGGCGGCGAGGTAGTCCAGTGCGACCTCTTCCACGTGCGCGGCGACGTGCGCGGCGCGCCCGCTCGAGTCGGTGAGCGCCTGCAGGTCGGCGATGAGCAGCGTCTGGCTGCAGCGGCCCTGCAGGGCAAGCCGCGACGACAGCGAGCCGGCGTAGTGGCCAAGGTGCAGCGCCCCGGTCGGGCGATCGCCGGTCAGGACGACGTCGCCGGGGCGGGGGATAGACGCATTGATGGAAAGCATGGGGTCGAACTCCTCACGTGTGGGTGAGGGGCCGCGTCGACACCGAGCGAGCGGTGGCAGGCACCGCCACCAAAAACAAAAGGTCGCTCGATATCGAGCGACCCCGGGTGTCGGCGCTGCTGGACGCGCGCTAGTGGGCCGCTCGAAACGAGGGCCACCACCAGGACACATTTGCCGTCAGGCGGGACTTCATCATGGTGCAAATCTAACACGTTTCATCAAGCCGGGCATGGACCGCCGGGCGCCGCGCGTGCGAGTATCTTGTCCCGCCATGAGCCGCCGTACGTTCGCCGCACTCCTCATGCTCGTCACCGCCTGTCAGCACGCGCCTTCGTCAACCGGCGGCTCGGCAGTCCTCCGCTGGGGCGGCGACGCCGAAGGCGGCGCGCCCTTCGTCGAGGCCGATCCGGCCGACCCGGAGAAGGTCCGCGGATTCGACGTGGACATCGCGACGATGATCGCGTACGGACTCGGCCGGCGCCCACAGTTCGTTCAGGTGGCGTGGGCGTCGATCGAGCAGTCGGTCGAGCGCGGAGACTTCGACATCGGCATGTCCGGCGTCGAGGACCGTCCCGAGCTTCGCGACCGCCACGCCGTGAGCCTCCCGTACTTCGAGTTCCGGGAAGTGCTCGCCGTGCGCCCTGCCGACTCCGCACGCTTCGGCACCCTCGCGAGCCTCGCTGGCCACCACGTCGGCACTCTCGGGGCCACCGGCGCCTACCGGATCCTGCTGGATGCACAGGCGAAGTACGGCGTGGTGCCGGTATCGTACGACGACGACGTGCACCCGTACGAGGACCTCGTGGCCGGACGGCTCGATGCCGTCCTGCTCGACCACGTCATCGCGCGGCGATCGCTCCGTCGGACCGGCGGTCTCGTCATCCAGCCGACGCCCGTCGCCACCGGACACTACGTCGTGCTGCTCGCGCACGACCGTACCGCGCTTCGCGATTCGGTGAACGCGATCCTGCTCGCGCGCATGCGCGACGGGTCGCTGGAGAAATCGTTCCGCGCCTGGGATTCGTGGGACGACGCCGAGGCGGCATACTTCGCGCGCACACTCGGCAACGTACCGACCGAGCTGGCGCACACGTCGTCCCGCGTCGCGTCGGTCACGTCGTACCTGCCGAGCCTCGGCCGCGCGGCGCTCGTGACGCTCGCGCTGTCCGTGCTGGCGATGCTGCTGGCCGTCGTCGCCGGATTGCTGATCGCCGCGGGTCGCATCTACGGGACGGCATTCATCCGTGGCCTGCTCGCCGCCTACGTGGAAGTGATTCGCGGAACGCCGGTGCTGCTTCAGCTCTTCGTGCTGTACTATGGTTTGTCCAGCGTCGTGCGGCTTCCGGCGTTCGCCGCCGCCGTCCTCGGGCTCGGCCTCAACTACGC
>Ga0070658_10004463_pt1 | contig 11394 bp, 16 predicted proteins | sample KBSC13metaG_FD_64664 | JGI IMG/M metagenome (GOLD analysis project Ga0070658, IMG submission 64664) | Corn rhizosphere microbial communities from Kellogg Biological Station, Michigan, USA - KBS C1-3 metaG | ecosystem: Host-associated > Plants > Roots > Rhizosphere > Soil ... | reverse complement strand
GTTCTCCATGCTGTCTCAAAAATGATTTCATTCTCAGTCCAAACAAACTACGTGGTTCCGTCCACTCTTTGCAAGAGTCTCATGCGACAGGTGGTTCAGCATTCCGCAAACGAGACCGTCTGCTGAGGCATCATTGCGCATCTAACGGTCGAGGCTGCGCACAAACCTGCATTGAGAGAAGTCGTATGATCACCCAGGACAAAAATGCATCAACCTCATCGAAAGCCAGATTCGGACGCTTCTGCTCCTATACCTCGATCTATCTGGGCTCGCAATGGGCCTTCCTCGTCGCCATCGGCATCATCGTCGTCTGGGCGATTACGGGCCCCATCTACCACTATTCCAATACCTGGCAACTCATCATCAACACAGGCACGACCATCATCACATTTCTCATGGTCTTTCTCATCCAGAACACGCAGAACCGCGATGCCCGCGCCATTAATCTCAAACTCGACGAACTTATCCACTCGATAAGCACGGCAAAAAACCAGATGATCGATATTGAGCATCTATCCGATGCGGATCTGGATCGGATAGCTGAGAAATACAAGATGATTCAATCGGAAGCAGACGACTCCGTACCGACTAAGGAAACAACCGCTCCTTGACCCAGCTCTCTCCGGAACGGACGAACAGAAAACGGTCATGCAGCCGCGCTACTCCCTGCGCCCAGAACTCGATCCGCCCTGGCCTTAGCAGGTATCCCTTCCAGTAAGAGGGCCGGGGGATCTCCGCCGGAAATTGATGCGTTAACTCTCGCACCCGCTCTTCAAGCGCCTCGCGGCTTTCGAGCACGCGGCTCTGTTGTGAAGCTGCGGCGCTCAACTGACTCATTCGTGTCCGGCTATGAAAATATGCATCTGCCTCGGCTACGGGAAGCTCTGTGACCGTGCCTTCCACACGCACCTGCCGCCGCAGACTCTTCCAGTGAAAACACAACGCGGCCCTGGGGTTTGCAGCCAGTTCCAAGCCTTTCCGGCTCTCGGCGTTTGTATAGAAGGTAAAACCGCGCTCATCCAGATGCTTGATCAGAATCATCCGTACGCTCGGCGCGCCGTCTGCCGTAGTCGTGGCCAGTGCCGCCGCATTCGGATCGTTTAGTTCAGCCTTCTCCGCTTCGCTCAACCACGCAGTGAATAAGGCGAGCGGGTTCGTTGCCGTCTCTGTTCCAAAGTTCTCCATAGCTTTCAAAAGTAAGAAGGGAAGTGCCGGCTACGTCAGTCCCTCAAACAAGTCCGTCATCTGCCTCGCAGGCTGCGGCTCGGTAGTGGCTACCAGCGTGTAGAACTCCTCGACGCCATACTTCTCAAAGTCTGCTTTGGTCTTCTCAACCAGCGGCATCTGCGAAGTATGCTGCCGGAACGCCTCGGCCTTTCGCTTCTGCACGCGGCGAATGTCCAGTTTCACCGTCCACGGGATCGGCTTTGGAGCGACTCGCCCGGGCAGAAAGAAGTTCGTGCTTACGTAATACAGCCGCCGCGCCTGATGCACCGCACCTATCTCCGGATAGCGTTTAGTCTGCCCGCTCCAGTGAAATGCCGACGTTGCCAGAGCGGAGACCACCATGTGGTCGGGATGCGTATTCAGGCCGCCATCGCCGCCGAACGTAATCACCACATCCGGTTTGAATCGGCGCATCCGCTCCACCAGCCGCCCGGCGGCCTCAGAAAAACTCACAAACTCAAGCCGCGCATCATGATAATCCAGCAGCTCATGTTGATTTACGCCCAGCACCTTGCACGAGGCGGCCAATTCCTCCCGTCGCATCCTGCCCAGCGCTTCACCTGAGTCTGCATCACCCCGATAGCTCCCCGCCTGCCCATCCGTCAGGCAGAGCACGTAAGTCTCAATTCCATGGTCCGCCGCCAATGCCAGCGCCCCGCCAAAGGCAAAACATTCGTCGTCCGGATGCGCCACGACACACATCAACTTCAAGCCCACTCTGCGTCCTCCAGCGTTGCATCGTCGAACATCAATTCCATCGCAACCTGCTCTTCGACCGATGCGTCCGGATCCACCGCCCGAACCGGAGCAAACGTCCTGCGGTGCAGCGCCGAAGGGCCAAATTCCTTGAGCGCCCGCCGATGTTCCGGCGTTCCATAACCCTTATGCGAAGCCAGCCCATACACCGGATGAGCGACATCCATCTCCCGCATCAAGGCATCTCTGTGTACCTTCGCAACAACAGAAGCCGCAGCGATCGAAAAGCTCAATGCATCGCCGTAGATCAGTTTGGTCTGCCTGCACGGATGGTCCAGCCGCATAGCGTCGATCAGCAGATGATCGGGTGCGAGCGGCAGACCTTGAACAGCGACGAGCATCGCCATGCGCGTCGCCTGATAGATATTCACCCGGTCGATCGTCGCCGCGTCGATCTCCGCCACAGACACCGCGAGCGCCATCCGGCGAATGAGCGCGTCGAGACTTTCCCGCTCCTCGCGCGGCAGTTGTTTCGAGTCCTTGAGACCCGCTGCTGCCAGCTCATCCATGCACTCGGGCAGAATTACGGCCGCCGCCACTACCGGCCCAAACAGCGCGCCGCGGCCTACCTCATCCACTCCGGCAATCCGCTGAAATCCGCGGTACCGCAATGCCTGCTCCGGGGCATCGCTGCACACCAGTTGCTTCAGCATCCGCTGCTTTGCGGTTGCTGCCGTCACCGATTTCGAAGCGCGAACCGAGGAAGTCGAAGCCATACTCTTCAGCAACGAGTGTATAACTCCGTCCTGTGGACAGAAAAAGCCACGACCGGAGCCGTGGCTTTTGTGGACAAAAAATGAGGAAGCTTACTTAGCGGCGCGCTCAACCTCGCGCAGGCGGGCAGCCTTGCCGCGCAGACCGCGCAGGTAGAACAGCTTCGAGCGACGGACCTCGTAGGAACGGACCTTCTCGACCTTATCGACGACCTTCGAGTTGTAGGGGAAAATGCGCTCGACGCCCTGGCCGAAGCTCATCTTGCGGACGGTAAACGTGCCCTGCGCGCCTTGACGGCAGGCAATCACGATGCCCTCGAACGCCTGCAACCGCTCTTTCTCGCCTTCGCGGATCCTCACTTGAACGCGGACGGTGTCGCCAGGGGCAAACTCGGGGAGATCGGTCCGCGCAACCTTAGCGGACAGCTTCTGCATAATGGGATGAATGGACATGACAGGAACTTTCTTGTGTTTGGACTCGACCTTCAGTGTACACGAAATTGCGCGATTGAGGGGCGAATCTCTCACTAAACAAGTGCTGTAGACGGTCTTACGCCTGTGTATCCTCAAACCGCAGCTCGTCCAGTATCTCGCGGTCCTCGTCGCTGAGCGCGATCTTATCGAGCAGGTCAGGCCGGTTCATAAGCGTCTTCTTGAGCGCCATCCGCCGCCGCCACTGACGGATCGCCTCATGGTTGCCCCCGAGCAGCGTCTCCGGAATCGAGACGCCGCGGAACTCCGCCGGCCTTGTGTAATGCGGATAATCGAGCAGCCCGCCTGAGCCATACGTGGAGCGCGGAGGCCCATCATCCGAGCCGGAGTCAGCGCCTGCATCCTCCGCTCCGAAGCTCTCGAACCGCGAAGAATCCGGGTTCCCCAGAGCCCCCGGCAGCAGCCGGACTACCGCATCCACAATTACCGCCGCCGCCAACTCGCCGCCGGAAAGTACATAGTCGCCAATCGAGATCTCCCGATCGCAAAGCATCTCACTCACGCGCTCATCCACGCCCTCGTAGCGTCCGCAGATAATGACTACCCGCTCCGCAGCCGCCAGTTCGTGCGCCACCACCTGAGTAAAGGGACGCCCCTGCGCCGACAGCAGGATCACCGTCTCCTTCGCCGTATCGCGCTCTGCCTTAGATAAAATATTCAGTGAAGCAACCGCATCATAGATAGGCTCTGCCTTCAGCACCATGCCCTCGCCGCCACCAAAGGGCCGGTCGTCCACCGTCTTGTGGCGATCATGCGTGAAGTTCCGCAGATCGTGCGTCCGGACCTCCGCCAGTCCAGCCGCGCGCGCCCGCTTCAGAATCCCATAGTCCAACGGACCCACGAAGAAACCAGGAAAGATTGTAATGATATCGAAACGCATAAGGGTCAGCCGGCTCAACAGTATTCTACTTCCGGTTCACCTTCTCACCGCTGGCTCGGCTCGATCGATTCACCTCAATCAATCCTTCGGGCAAAACCATGTCCACCCGCTTAGCCGCCACGTCGACCCTTACAAGAAACGCCTTCGCAAAAGGCACCAGAATCTCATCCCCTTCAGCCGAAGCAACTGCCAACAGCGGGGCAGCCTCATCGAGCCGCCGAGTGCCATCGGCCGTCATTGCAAACTGCACGTCGGTCACTATCCCAACCGCGGCAGGGCCGTTGTACAGCGTGCATCCAACCAACTCGCTGATGTAGGTTGCGTCATCCTCCGGCGCTATCCGTTCCTCGTGCGGAACCATCACGTCGAGCCCCGCGATCGATTCAGCGTCCGTGATCGAATCGATCCCAGCGAACCGAAGCACGATGCGCCCTTCGCTCTTCCCCACGGGAAGCCAATGGGACACAACCTCAACCGGACGGGCCGCTGCCTCATCGCCATCAAAGTCGGCAGGCCCCAAAAACACTCGCTCCCGCTGTTCGAACCGATCTGGAAAATCGGTAAGCAGTTCCGCCAGCACCTCGCCTTTGCGCCCCTGTGGCCGCAAAAGATGGGCCAGCACCACCCACGATGGAGAACGCTCACTCATCAGGTCAACAATCTCAGCGAGACCGGCAGCGAAGCTGTCCGCTCCTGCACTATGCAGCAGAATGGCAAAAGATATTAAGAGGCTTGCTGCTGTTTGCCTTCTTCGACAATGTCCAGCGAGTAGCGGTGCTTCAGCTTCATACTCGCCGCGCTCAATATCGTTCGCATCGAGCGCGCCGTCCGACCCTGCTTGCCGATCACCTTGCCTACATCGCCTGGCGAAACGTGCAGCCGCAGAACCGTCCCATCGCCATCCCGCAGTGTTTCAACAACGACACTCTCTGGACTGTCCACCAAGGCGCGAGCAATCTCAGTTACGAGTTCCGTCATATCGTCCCTTGCAGACTCGTCTCCTGCCCCGAACTCCGTGGTCTGGGTCATCATCAAACACATCCTCCTGGGGAATCACAGTGTGACACTCATGCTCAACCCTTTGTCCCATCTGGTGCGGGACCTTTCAGGCCATGCTAAAGCGAGCGAAACAGCGAATCTGGAGAAACGCGGGCTAACCCCCGAAATGTCCTCCACTTTACACCCCTTGTCAAGAGGTGTGTAACACCAAGGAGTCTACGTGAGCGATTTATTGAAGCGATACAAGGGAACCTATAATGCCAGCAATCTTTGGGTACCTCAAAACAGGTTCCTAAAGATTGCATTGAGTAACTTCAGGCCGCTGCTGTTTCGGCGGCGGCTGCTGGAGTCTGCGACAAGAGCTTCTCGACGCGGTCCGACAACCGGGCACCGTTCTTTGTCCAGTACTCGATGCGGTCGCGTTTCAGGTCGACCGTTGCCGGGCTGGTGCGCGGATTGTATGTGCCCACCACTTCGACCGAACGCCCATTGCGGGCGCGGTCTTTCTCAATCACCACAACGCGATAGTGAGGCTGCTTACGCGCTCCAACGCGCGCCAAACGAATCATCAACACAGGAAATGCCTTTCAGAACTTGTATTTTGGGTGACATCACGAGGCCCTCCGGCTTCACCGGACAGGGAACAGACAGACTCAGCCCAACACCTAAGTATCGCGGAAACCAGGCGTTTTCGCAATGCTCTGTAGCCAAAATTCGCTCTCCTCAATAAGTTACTGCCGTTCCCGTACACTACGATCAGAACAGAAGCGCATGAAACGCGAATATCACAAATGGCACTCACCCGTGCTCGCCCGCGACATGGAGTTGCTCGTCTTCGGCCACTCCGGAACTCCGGCGCTTGTCTTTCCAACGTCGTGCGGACGATTTTTCCAGTTTGAAGACTGCGGCATGGTCGCCGCTGTCGCCGAAAAGCTCGAGCATGGCCGCCTTCAGCTATTCTGTGTCGATTCAGTGGACTCCGAAAGCTGGTACGGCCGCGGCATCAGGCCGCGCCAGCGTATCGCCCGGCAGCTCCAGTACGAGGCATACCTGCTTGAGGAGGTCCTGCACTTCATTCACGGACAAAACGGCGCGCCCGGTCTGGCGGCGATCGGTTGCAGCTTCGGCGGCTATCATGCGGTCAACCTGGCCCTCCGCCACCCGGACATCTTCACCTCGCTGCTCTCGATGGGCGGTGCCTTCGATGCCGAGCAATTCCTCAATGGTTACTACGACCAGAACGCCTACTTCAACCTCCCCTTCCACTACCTTCCCAACCTCAACGATCCCTGGTTTCTCAACCGTCTTCGTCACAATGCGTACATCCTCGCCACCGGGATACGGGATCAGGGCCGTGATCAGAACGAGAGGCTTGCGGGCCTGATGCGCGACAAAGGAGTCCCTGTCCGTCTGGAGGTCTGGGGTGGTGAAGCCGGCCATGATTGGCCCTCGTGGCGGAAGATGATGCAGGCGTATCTCTAATGGATGGTCCAATGAAGAAAATCGGCGTCCTCTTCGGCGTAGAAAACACCTTTCCCGGAGCACTTGTAGACAAGATCAACTCGTTTGAGATCGATGGTGTTCAGGCTGAATTCGTGCATCTCGGCGGCATCCGAATGGCCGAGCCTTCCGGCTATGCGGTCATCGTCGATCGCATCTCGCATGACCTGCCCTTCTACCGTGCCTACCTTAAGAACGCCGCGCTCACCGGCACGTATGTCATCAACAATCCGTTCTGGTGGTCGGCGGACGACAAATTCTTCAACTATGCCCTCGCCGCAAAACTCGGCGTGGCCGTTCCCCGGACGGCGCTTCTGCCCCACAAGCACTCTCCGCCGAATATCAACGACCGCTCGCTCCGCAACCTCCAGTATCCCCTTGACTGGGACAGTATCTTCGCCCACATCGGTTTTCCTGCCTTTCTCAAACCCCACAACGGCGGCGGCTGGCGCGATGTCCATCAGGTCCATTCGCCCGAGGAGTTCTTCCGCGCTTATGACCAGACCCGTGACCTGTGCATGATGCTCCAGGCTGCGGTCGACTTCCAGCAGTACTTCCGCTGCTTCGTCGTCGGCCAGTCGGAGGTGCGCGCGATGGCCTACGATCCGCGCCGCCCGCACGAGCAGCGCTACATGCTCGACGGGCCCGCCTATGACAAAAAGCTGCTCAGGCGGGTTGAGAAGGACGCACGCACTCTCTGTAGCGCGCTGGGCTACGACCTGAACACGGTCGAGTTCGCCGTCCAAGACGGCGTCCCTTACGCCATCGACTTTATGAACCCGGCCCCGGACGCCGACCTGCACTCCGTCGGCAAGGCCAGCTTCGACTGGATCGTGGATGCGGTGGCACGGCTGGCCATCAGGAAGGCGCAGGCCTCGCGGAAGGCCCAGCCCCGGATGCGCTGGACATCCCTGCTTGCAGGGTCTCCGGCGAAGAAGCGCGCGGCTAAGGCGAAGCCGGTAGGAAGGAAAACTTCCACGTAATCGGGAGAGCTTTACTATCTTTGGAGACTGAGAGTTGTGCTGGCTATGGCAATGGCGGCGATGGCCGCCGTTTCAGCGCGGAGGATGCGGGGGCCGAGGGTTACAGGTTGCCATTGATGCTGGGTGAAGAGAGCCATTTCTTCCTGAGTCCAGCCGCCTTCCGGACCTATGGCCAGAGCGACGGACTCGTAACCCGTAGGTCGAACTGAGGCGCTTAGGGCAGCAGTGATGGTGGTTTGCTGCTCGGTTTCGCTCAGCAGGATGCGGTCGGGGCTGGTCTCCTGTTCAAGCGCGGCTTTGAGCAAGGCGGGGTCTGCGATCTCGGGTATGGTGGTGCGGCGGGATTGCTTGGAGGCTTCAAGCGTGATGCGGCGCCAGCGTTCGGCGCGTTTGGCCGCGGCCTGCGCGAGATGCTTTTCGGTGCGGCGGGCGAGGATGGGCGTGATGCGGGAGACACCCAGTTCAGTGGCCTTCTCGATGGCCCATTCCATGTGATCGAACTTTAAGACCGCTAGCAGGAGATGAAGTGGCAGGGCAGCGTCGGTTTCCAGTTCTTCGTGGAGGGCAAAGCGGACTTCGGACGGGTTGACGCTGGTGATTTCGGCGCGGTGGAGGAAGCCGTTGGCGACGACATCGTAGACCTGTCCAGGTTCGGCGCGGAGAACGCGGGCCAGATGGGCGGCCTGGTCTCCGGTAAGTGTAGCGGTGGTGGCAGTCCAGGCGTCTGCGATGAAGCGGCGACGGGTCATTTATCAACCGATGTTGGAGGCGGCGTATAGGTCGGATGGGTGATCTCCGACTTGCGCGTGATGATGACGGGCTGGTCTCCTGCGTGATAGAGGTTTACGTTGAGCACGGTGGTGCGGCGGTGGTCCCACACGGACTGGGTGATGGGGAAGTGGAGAATGACCATGCCTTCGGCGGATTGGCCGGGATCGATGACGGTTTCGCGTAGCAGCGGCGTGGTCACCAGAGGTTTGAGGCCGGGGAAGGAGACAAGCAGATTGGGGATGTCGTCCTTTTCGACGGCGCTTGTGGTGATAGGTTGGCCATCTTCGGTCGTAAGGGTCGCGGTGTAGTCCTTGATGAAGATCGGAAAGCGCGTGCGGTCGTCGATGCGCAGTGTGGTCAGGACGTAGAGATCGTCTTCGGACTGTTTCTGGCCGACGAGAATGGAGCCGGACCCCATCTCAGTGTGGGTGGGAAAGACGATGGTGTGGGAGACGGAGAGATTGGCTGTCTTCTCGGGTGTGAGCCGCACGACGAGCGCAATAAGAATGCCGAGAACCAGAAAGGCGACGAGGACCGGCACGAGCAGGTTCGAGCGCGCGGGCTGTGGGAAGGTCGGCGTGGATGTCGATAGGCTCATAAGCAGGTGCGGGAACAAGTGTTACAGAAAAATAAGGCTGAACTACATTACACCAAAGTTCGGAAGTGGTGACATACCGTGTTATGACAGACGTTGCCGCGCAGAAAAAAGTTGAGCGTTAGCGTCTGCTAGCGCTGGTCCTGCTGAACCGCATACTCCTGAAGGATGACGGCGATAAGGGCCGCGGTAGGGACGGCGACCAGCGCGCCGGCAATGCCGGCAAGCGAGGTTCCCAGAAGCAGCGCAATCAGCACCGTAAGTCCCATGAGATTGACGCTGGAGCTCATGATGCGGGGCGTAAGGTAGACGTTCTCAATATTGATGTAGATGACATAAAAGATAAGGACGCCCGCCATCTTGGCCCAGGAGTCGAGCGCGGCCACGCCCGCGGCGATAATGATCGTGAAGATGCCGCCAGCGATGGGAATGATATTGAACAGGCCCATGAGAAAGCCGAGGAGCAGGAAGTAGCGGACGTGGAGCAGGCCGAAGACGATGGTGCTGGAGACGCCGAGGATGAGCATGAGCAGTCCCTGCCCGATGAGCCATTTACTGATTTTGAGATTGGCCTGGTGAAGCGTGTCCTGAAGGCGGCGGCGCTGGATGGGAGGAAAGAGCGAGAGGAAGAAGCCGTAGGCGCGGTCGCCTTCGATCATGAAGTAGATCGAGAGGAAGGCGGTGGTGAGGATCTCGAAGACGTGCGAAAGCCACGTGGGAAGCGCCCCGACAAGATAGGTGGCGGAGGTCGTGACGGCGCCTTCTGCGCGGCGTGCAAGCTCATCGACGCCGATTCTGTCGGCGAAGGGTAACTTCTTCAGGCGGGCGGCGGCTGCGGGAATGCGCTCCGGAAGGTCGTTGGAGAACTGGCGCAGATCGCGCAGGACCGGCGGCAGTCCCACAGTAAAGAAGAAGGTCAGCACGCCGGCGACGGCGATGATGAGAAGAAGAATGGCGACGGGGCGCGAGGTATGGAAGAAACGAAACTCCCAGGAGGCGATGCGGTTGACGACGGGGATGAGAACGGCGGCGAAGAGCGCGGCGATGTAGATGATGAGGATCTCTTCTCGGAGCGTCCAGGCAAGCAGAAGCAGGAGGGCGACGCCGAAGCAGAAAAGGATATGCCCGCGGATGGCGCGGCGAGAGGCGATCTCAGCGGGAGTGGGGTCCAGGGGCGAGGTGGCCAGCGCGGTCTCCTTAGGCTGCTACGGTTGTGATGCGGCTAGTGTGCGCCGGGAAAGCTCAGGTGCGGGAGTGCGGAGTTTGATTCATGCTGGTTTGATTCAGGCCAGAGAGGATGGCTTCGACGGTCTCGGCCGGGGTGCTGTCGGCGGTGTCGATGGTGAGTCGCGCAAGGCGGCGGTAGAGTGGATGACGGCGGGCAAAGCGTAGCTGGGCGGCCTCGGGGTCGGCAAGGACAGGGCGTCCAATGTCCTGCAACATGCAGCGGTCGTAAAGGGTGGGGAATGGGGCGTCGAGAAAGATGGTGAAGGTGGCGGGGGTCTGCTCGATGAGCAGGCGGTTGGTGAGTTCTTCGGGCGCCCCGCCGCCGAGGGCGAGCACAGCCTGACTGCGGCCGAGCGCTGAGGCGAGCGCAGAGGATTCGAGGCGGCGGAAGTGGGCTTCGCCGTGGCGCTCGAAGAGTTGCGGAATGGTAGCCCCGGTGCGGGCTTCAAGATGCGCGTCTACATCAAGGAAGTTCCAGCCGATGCGTGAGGCCAGAAGGCGCCCGATAGTGGACTTGCCCGCCCCCATAAAGCCGGTGAGGACGATACGCTTGAGGTGCGCAGGGACGGTCGCCGGTGCGGAGGGCAGCGATTCAGTCTGCGATTCGGTCAAGGTGCTGGGCTGGGAAGTTGGCCGGGCGGATGTCATTGGTCTCTCCTTTAGTCTATTGCCTGCTGGGTGTTGAGCATGAAAAAGCCGCAACCTTTAGGGTCGCGGCTCGGGAAGATTCGTAAGACTCTGAGTTCGTTTAGGTATTTTCAGAGTGACATGCGAGGACTCCGCTGGCCGCTGGGTAGCGCCAATAGCAGAGTGTAAAAAAGGCGAACTGATGCCGACTCGTCATGTTGGTTAGAAGCGTACACGGCGGCACAGCAAGGTGCAAGAGGCTATTTAAAAACACATGCCGAAATAAATTGTCATCCTTCGCCGCAGGTGGAGGACCTGATTTGCCTGGGGCTAGCGGAGGGGGTGACCGCCGACGGTCGCGGCGCTCTTCGGCCTCGAATCAAGAATGGCGGCAGCATTCAAGGCATCCAACGCGGAACTCTGCCGGGACGCATCTGCCAGATCGAACTGGCCTGCCCACCAGAAGCCAAAGTGGTTGAAGGGGTCACGGTCGTTGTTCCAGAGACTATCGGCGTTAGCTTTCGCGAAGGCCCGATAACGCACGTCGGGGAAGGCATTGTTGAGAAGCATCAGGTTGCGGCTGAAGATGCCCTTGAACTGCGGCACGTCTCCGCCTGTGTGCGC
>Ga0070658_10004462_pt1 | contig 11395 bp, 13 predicted proteins | sample KBSC13metaG_FD_64664 | JGI IMG/M metagenome (GOLD analysis project Ga0070658, IMG submission 64664) | Corn rhizosphere microbial communities from Kellogg Biological Station, Michigan, USA - KBS C1-3 metaG | ecosystem: Host-associated > Plants > Roots > Rhizosphere > Soil ... | reverse complement strand
CTCGGACTGGGCGCTGGCCGCCCGGTGCGCGCGCCGGTCGGCGCGGTACGCGTCCATCGGGCGGCCGGCCACCAGGTGGGCCAGCGCCCGCAGGCGCAGCGGCTCGGCGGCGCCCATCGTGGACGGGGCGATGTTGGCCTGGTCCAGCAGGCCCAGCGCGGTGGCCGGGTCGTTGTCGGCGATGGCCAGGCAGACCTCGCCCAGCAGTCGCAGGTCGCGGCTGCGCAGCGACTGGCCGGCCAGCTCCAGCAGTTGCCGGGCCGAGCCCTCGACCGGCTCGCCGAGCGCCGCCAGCCGGGCCGCCGCGTACCCGTACGCGCCGCGGCTGACCGGTCGCATCTGCTCCAGCCCGCCCGGCGTCTCGCGGATGTGCCAGGGCAGCTCGCTGACGACATCGCGCAGTACCCGTACGCACGCGTCCGTGTCGCCGGTGTGGTCGTGCCAGACGGCCAGCCGTACCCGGATGCCCGGCGTCACGTAGTCAGACTCCGGGATGCCGGCGGCCGCGGCGACCTTGCGGGACTGGTCCATCGCGGCCAGGGCGTGCCCGTGGAAGCCCACGTAGGAGTAGGCCATCGCGAGGTCGTGCCAGGCGCAGGCGCACTCCTCGTCGTCGGTGGTCATCGCGCGCAGCGCCCGCGAGCTGCGTACCAGCAGGGTCACGCAGCGATCCAGCGAGTCGTCGACGTGCGCGATGATCGCGGCCAGCGAGTAGAGCTTGCCGTTGCGGCCGGGGCTCGGCGCGATGCTCACCGCGTCCGTGGCGTCGTCCAGCGCCCGGGTGAACTCGGTCCGCCGGCCCAGGTTGATCAGCGCGGCCACCCGGCCGAGCAGGATCGTGGCCCGCGCCGCCGGTTCGGCGTGATGCAGCAGCAGGCGGTCGGCCAGCGCCAGCGCCTCGGCGGAGCGGCCGTGGCCCAGCAGGTACCTCAGTTGGGACAGCTCGTCGCGACCCGGCACCGGGTCGGACCCGGTCAGGTGGCGTTCTTCGGTCGTGCCGCGACCCACGCGGTGACCCCTCTCCCGGCGGCAACACTACGCAGCCTCATGATTATGCGGTGTCATCGGCACGGGATGCGATAGCGGAGGCGACCCGGGTACTGGCGCGGGCCGGTATCGGGTCCGCGCGTGTCGACGCGGAGTTGCTGGCCGAGCACGCCTTCGGGGTTCCCCGAGGGCGGTTGACGCTGTTCGATCCCGATCCGTACCAACTGGAACTGCTGCGCGACCTCGTCGAGCAACGGGCCCGGCGGGTACCGGTACAGCACCTCACCGGGCGGGCCCCGTTCCGCTATCTGGACCTCGCGGTCGGGCCGGGGGTGTTCATCCCGCGCCCGGAGACCGAGCTGCTGGTCGACTGGGGACTGTCGATCCTGTCCGGCGTGGACGCGCCGGTCGTGGTGGACCTGGCGTCCGGGTCGGGCGCGATCGCGCTCGCGGTCGCCACGGAGTGTCCACAAGCGACGGTCTACGCCGTGGAGCGTTCCCCGCAGGCCCTCGCCTGGTTGCGCCGCAACGCGGCCGGCGTCGACTTGTCCATTGTGGACGGTGACGTCACCGACCCGGGAACGCTGTCCGATCTGGACGGACGGGTGGACCTCGTGCTGTGCAACCCGCCGTACGTACCCGACGCCACGCCCGTCGACGAGGAGGTGCGCGGGTACGACCCGGCCGAGGCGGTGTTCGGCGGACCGGACGGGCTGGACGTGATCCGGCCGGTGATCGTCCGGGCCGCGGCCCTGCTGCGCCCGGGCGGCTGGGTGGGCATCGAGCACGACGACAGCCACGGTGTCGCGGTACCTGACCTGCTGCGCGGGGCCGGCGCGTTCGACTCCGTACGGGAGCACACCGACCTGGCCGGGCGCCCGCGATTCGCCACCGCGAAGCGTTTGGCAGACTTCTCCCCGTGATGCTCTACGACTGCCGGACCACCGCCGAGCGGGACCGGGGGATCCAGGTCGCGATCGACGCCGTCAAACGCGGCGACCTCGTGGTGTTTCCGACCGACACCGTGTACGGCGTGGGCGCCGACGCCTTCAAGTCGTGGGCGGTGTCGGCCGTGCTCACCGCCAAGGGTCGCGACCGGGCGACCCCGTCGCCGGTACTGGTCGGTTCCCGCGGCACCCTCGACGGCCTGGTCTACACGCTGCCCTCCGCCGCGCGTGACCTCGCGGAGGCGTTCTGGCCCGGTGCCCTGACCCTCATCGTCGAGCACGCGCCCAGCCTGGACTGGGACATCGGCGAGACCGGCGGCACCGTCCAGCTGCGCATGCCGCTGCACCCGGTCGCGCTGGAGGTGCTGCGGGAGACCGGCCCGATGGCCGTGTCCAGTGCCAACAAGGTGGGCCAGCCCCCGGCCGGCACCGCGGCGGAGGCGCGCGACCAGTTCGGCTTCTCGGTCAGCGTGTACCTGGAGGCCGGCCCGGCCCCGGCCGACGCCCTGCCCTCGTCCATCGTCGACCTCACCGCGGACACCCCGCGGCTGCTGCGGGCCGGCGGGATCCCCCTGGAGAAGCTGCGCGAGGTGGTCCCGGGCCTGCTCGGACCGGAGGAGTAGCCGTGCCGCCGTTCACCGTGCTGCACGTGTGCATGGGCAACATCTGCCGTTCGCCGATGGCCGAGCGGTTGCTCGCGCAGGCCGTCCGGGAGCGCGTCGGCGACCTCGCCGACTCGCTGCTGCTGAGTTCCAGCGCCGGTACCGGCGGGTGGCACGCGGGGGAGGACATGAACCCGCCGGCCGCCCGAGAGGTGCGTCGCCGCGGCGGCCTGGACGTCGGCTTCGCCGCCCGCCGGCTGCTCGCCGAGCACATCGACACCGCCGACCTGGTACTCACGGCGACCGCCGAGCAGGCGGAGTTCGCGGCCGGCCTGCGCCCGGACGCGGCCGACCGGACCTTCGTGCTGGGCGAGTTCGGCCGCCTCCTGCCTGAGGTCGACGCCGGGACGCTGCCCGGGTACGCGCCGGATGCGGACGTGGTCTACGCGCGGGCCGTGGCGCTGGTGGAGGCCGTGGACACGGCGCGCGGCGGCCGGCCCGCGCTGCCCGGCGACGATCTCGACGACCCGTGGGGGCGCGGCGACGCCTTCTTCGCCCGGGTCGCGGACGAGATCGACGCCACGGTACGGCCGCTGGCCGCCCTGCTGCTGCCCGGCTGACCGGCCCGGCAAGGTACCCTCATCGGATGCGTAAGCGACTCCGGCATCTGCCGTCCGGCCTGATCGCCACGGCGGTCCTGCTGGTCGTCGGCGTGCCCGTGGGTGCCCTGCTGCGCGGTGGCCCCGGCGCGGCCGGCGCGGCCGCCGGTGTCTGCCTGGTCGCGGTCAGTTACGTGATCGGCAGTGTGGTGATCGCCTGGGCCGACTCGCTCGACCCGCGGCTGGTCCTGCCGGCCGGCCTGATGACCTACGTGCTGAAATTCACGCTGATCGGCGTGATCATGGCCGCGATCTCGGCGAGCGGCTGGTCCGGCCTGGTACCGATGGGCGTCGCCGTGCTGGTCAGCGCGCTGGGCTGGATCGTGGCCCAGTCGTGGTGGACCTGGCACGCGCGCGTCGCCTACGTGGAGCTGTGAACGCCGAGCGGCTTCCAGGTGAACACTCCGGTGTCCATTAACAGACTTATTACCTTCACGGGCCTGGCGGGCTGGTCCTACAGGAGTAAGGTGTACCCCGCACCGGAGAGACCGGACCTCACATCATGGCAACCCCCGCTAGCGAGTGCGCCGCGGGGGTCGGTGCTTCTCCTCCTCCACCCGGCTGATATGGTTCGCCCGTCATGGCCGGTGACCAGTCCCCGAATCAGCGCCGGAACTCGATGTCCGACGCGCAACTGGGCTGGACAGCACTGAGCTACCTGATCGCCGGGATCGGCTTCTGGGGCTTCGTGGGCTGGCTCGCCGACCACTGGCTGAAGACCGGCGGGATCGCGATCGGGTTCGGTTGCGTCCTGGGCGCCGGGTTGGGCACCTACCTGACCATGCGCCGGCTGGGAGCGTGACGTGATGAGAGGAGCGCGGTGAGCGGACAGGTAAGTGTTCTCGCCAAGGGCGTGCCGTGGCCGCCGAGTGTCGACGAGTTCTATCTGCCCGGCTGGTTCTACCCGTGGATCACCAAGTTCACCGTCATGGTGTGGATCGCGGTCGCCGTGGTCCTCATCTTCTTCCTCGTCTCGTACCGCAGGCCCAAGATCGTACCGACCAGGGCGCAGTGGCTGGCGGAGGAGATCTACGCCTTCGGCCGCAACGGCATCGGCCACGACGTGATCGGCGAAGAGGGCATCAAGTTCGCGCCGTACATCACCTCGTTGCTGGTGTTCATCGGCGTCATGAACGTCTTCGGCATCCTGCCGTTCTTCCAGATCTCGCCGGACTCGCACATCGCCTTCCCGGCCGCGCTCGCCATCATCAGCTGGGTCCTCTACGTCACCGTCGGCATCCGCAAGCACGGGCTCGTCGGGTACCTGAAGGTGACCACGGTCCCGCCCGGTGCCCCCTGGCTGCTGTACCCGCTGCTGATTCCGCTCGAGTTCCTGTCGAACATCCTCGTCCGCCCGTTCGCCCTGGCGGTCCGGCTCTTCGCCAACATGTTCGCCGGCCACTTCATCCTGCTGGTGTTCACCCTCGGCGGGGTCGTCCTGCTCGGCTCCAGTTCGGTGTTCCTCAAGCCGGTCTCGGTGCTGTCCTGGATCATGGCGATCATCCTGACCTTCCTGGAGCTGCTGGTGGCGCTGCTGCAGGCCTACGTCTTCGCCATCCTCAACGCCGTCTACCTACAGAGCTCGCTGGCCGCTGAGCACTGATCACGTACATAGATTTCCGCCTTACCCAGCACATCTCGCGTGACGGTCACGCGGGCTATCAGGAGGAACAATGACACTCGCCGCAGTATCCGGCAGCCTCGCCGCGATCGGCTACGGCCTGGCCGCCATCGGCCCTGCCATCGGCATCGGTCTCATCTTCGCCGCGTACATCAACTCGACCGCCCGCCAGCCCGAGTCGGCCGGCCTGACCCGGACCTACCTGTTCCTGGGCTTCGTGCTGGTCGAGGCGCTCGCGCTGTTCGGCATCGCCTTCGGCTTCGTCTGGGCCAAGGGCTCCTGATTGCACTCACAACTGAGCCTCGGAGGGGAGGTAGGCATGAAATTCCTGGCGGCGGACACGCCCAACCCGGTACTCCCGATCTGGCAGGAGCTCGTGCTCGGCCTGATCGCGTTCGGGGTCCTCTACTTCGTGCTGTGGAAGTACGTCTTCCCCCGCATGGAGCAGACGTTCAAGGCGCGTGTCGACGCGATCGAGGGCGGCATCAAGCGGGCCGAGGAGCGCCAGGCCGAGGCGAACCAGCTCTTCGAGCAGTACAAGCAGCAGCTGGCCGAGGCGCGTAACGAGGCCTCGGTGATCCGCGACCGGGCGCGTGGCGATGCCGACGCCATCCGCGAGGACGCGCAGCGGCAGGCCCGGGAGGAGCGCGACCGGATCATCGCCTCCGGTCAGGAGCAGCTCGAGCAGCAGCGCGCCACGCTCGTCCGCGAGCTGCGGGCCGAGATGGGCGAGCTCGCGGTCGACCTGGCCAGCCGGATCGTCGGCGAGGCACTGGCCGACGAGGCCCGGCGCCGGGGCACCGTGGAGCGGTTCCTCACCGACCTCGAGACGGCGAGCTGATGCAGACCAGTACCGACCGTGAGTCGTTCGGGGCGGCCGAGCGCGAGCTCGACGGCCTCTCCGGAGGCGACCGCCTCAGCGGCGTCGCCGACGAGGTACTCGCGGTGGCCGGGCTGCTCGGCCAGGAGCCCCGGTTGCGCCGGGCGCTGGCCGACTCGGCGCGTACCGCCGACGAGCGGACCGAGCTGCTGCGCGGGCTGCTCGACGGCAAGGTCGGCGCCGACGCGGTCAACCTGGTCGCGGTGCTCGTCGGTGGCCGCTGGTCGGCGCCGTCCCAGCTGCTCGACGCGGTCGAGCGGCTCGGGCTGACCGCGCTGCTCGCGGCCGCGGAGGGCGCCGACGAACTGGCCGAGGTCGAGGACGAGCTGTTCCGCTTCGGTCAGGTCGTGGACGGCGCGCCGCAGTTGGCCGCCGTGCTGGGCGACCCGACGGTACCGCTGGAGCAGCGCGGGACGCTGGTCGACGACCTGATCGGCGCCAAGGCCCGACCCGTCACCGTACGGCTGGCCAAGGTGGCGATGGCCGGCTTCGGCGGCCGCGGTTTCGCCGCGTCGCTGTCCCGGCTGGTCGAGCTCGCCGCGGCCCGGCGGGACCGCGAGGTGGCCTACGTCACCGCGGCGGCACCGCTCACCGACGAGGAGGAGCGCCGGCTGGGCGACCGGCTCGCGCAACTGTACGGTCGACGCGTCTCCGTCCTGCTGACGGTCGACCCGCGGGTCATCGGTGGCCTGTCCGTGCGCATCGGTAGCGACCTCTACGACGGCACCGTCCTGCGTCGGCTCAACGACGCACGCGGCGCGCTGACCAAATGACCGACTTTGACAGCCAAGAGATACAGGGGTAGTAGCGGATGGCCGAGCTGACCATCTCCTCCGACGAGATCCGCGGAGCGCTTGAGCGCTACGTCTCGTCGTACAAGCCGGAGATCTCCCGCGAGGAGGTCGGTACCGTTGCCGACGCGGGTGACGGCATCGCCCACGTCGAGGGCCTGCCCTCGACCAAGACCAACGAGCTGCTGGAGTTCGAGGACGGCACGCTCGGCGTGGCGCTCAACCTCGACGTGCGCGATATCGGCGTGGTGATCCTCGGCCCCTTCGCCGGGATCGAGGAGGGTCAGCGGGTCAAGCGCACCGGCCGGGTACTGTCCGTGCCGATCGGCGACGGGTACCTGGGCCGGGTCGTCGACCCGCTGGGCAACCCGCTGGACGGGCTCGGCGACATCCCCAACGAGGGGTACCGCGAGCTGGAGCTGCAGGCGCCGAACGTGATGGCCCGTCAGGGCGTGACCGAGGCGCTGCAGACCGGCATCAAGGCGATCGACGCGATGACCGCGATCGGCCGGGGCCAGCGGCAGCTGATCATCGGCGACCGGAAGACCGGCAAGAGCACGATCGCCATCGACACGATCATCAACCAGCGGGACAACTGGAAGTCCGGCGACCCGAAGAAGCAGGTCCGCTGCATCTACGTGGCCATCGGGCAGAAGGCGTCCACCGTGGCCTCGGTCAAGGGCACGCTGGAGGAGTACGGCGCGATGGAGTACACGACCATCGTGGCCTCGCCCGCCTCCGACCCGGCCGGCTTCAAGTACCTGGCGCCGTACACCGGCTCGGCCATCGGCCAGCACTGGATGTACGACGGCAAGCACGCGCTGATCGTCTTCGACGACCTGACCAAGCAGGCCGAGGCGTACCGCGCGGTGTCCCTGCTGCTGCGCCGCCCGCCGGGGCGCGAGGCCTACCCGGGTGACGTGTTCTACCTGCACTCCCGGCTGCTGGAGCGCTGCGCGAAGCTCTCCGACGAGCTGGGTGCCGGCTCGCTGACCGGTCTGCCGATCATCGAGACCAAGGGCAACGACATCTCGGCGTACATCCCGACGAACGTCATCTCCATCACCGACGGGCAGATCTTCCTGGAGACCGACCTGTTCAACGCCGGCGTCCGGCCGGCGATCAACGTCGGTACCTCGGTGTCCCGGGTCGGCGGCAACGCACAGGTGAAGCCGATGAAGCGGGTCGCCGGCCGGCTACGGCTGGACCTCGCCCAGTTCCGCGAGCTGGAGGCGTTCTCCGCGTTCGCCTCCGACCTGGACCGGGCGTCGCGGGCCCAGCTGGACAAGGGCGGCCGGCTGGTCGAGCTGCTCAAGCAGCCGAACTACCACCCGGTACCGGTGGAGCTGCAGGTCGTCTCGATCTGGGCCGGTACCACCGGACAGCTCGACGACGTGGCGGTCGACGACATCCGCCGGTTCGAGGCCGAGTTCCACCAGTACCTGCAGCACAACCGCAAGGAGCTGCTGAGCTCGATCGCAACCAACAACTGGGACGACGACATCGTGGCCGCGTTGACCGACGCGATCGGCCAGTTCAAGGGTGACTTCGCGGCGCAGAACCAGGAGCGCCAGGTCAACGAGCCGCCGGCCGAAGCGATGGAGGAGGGCGAGGAGGCCCAGGAGTCCGTCCGGCGGGTGTCCCCGCCCCGGGGGCGCTGACCCATGCCAGCCCAGTTGCAGGCGCTGCGCCGGCGGATCCGCTCGGTCAAGTCGACCAAGAAGATCACCAAGGCGCAGGAGCTCGTCGCCACCAGCCGGATCGGCAAGGCGCAGGAGCGGGTGAACGCGGCCCGGCCGTACGAGGCCGCGATCACCAACGTGCTCAGCGCGCTGGCGTCCAACGCGGCGCTCGACCATCCGCTGCTCGTGTCGCGGCCGCAGATCCGTCGGGCCGGAGTACTGCTGATCACCAGCGACCGCGGGCTGGCCGGCGGGTACAACGCCAACGCCATCCGCACCGCGGAGCAGCTGATCGCCCGGTTGCGCGAGGACGGTAAGGAGGTCGTGCTCTACGTCATCGGGCGCAAGGGCGTGACCTACTACCGGTTCCGCAACCGGCCGATCGAGGCGAGCTGGACCGGCTTCTCCGAGCAGCCCGGGTTCGAGAACGCCCGGGAGGTGGGCGAGACGCTGATCAAGGCGTTCACCGCCGGGGCGGACGACAGTCTGGACGGTCCGGGTCACGACGGGGTACACGGTGTTGACGAGCTGCACATCGTGTCGACCAGGTTCCGCTCGTTGATGACCCAGAGCCCGGAGGCGCGGCTGCTCGCCCCGATGGAGGTGGAGCACGCCGAGGGCCTGCTGCCGGCGTACGACTTCGAGCCGGATCCGGAGACCCTGCTGGACGAGCTGCTGCCGAAGTACATCAACACGCGCATCTTCGCGGCGTTGCTGGACTCGGCGGCCAGCGAGTCGGCGTCGCGCCGCAAGGCCATGAAAGCCGCCTCGGACAACGCGGACGACCTGCTCACGAAGTACACGCGGCAGATGAACTCGGCCCGCCAGGCCGGGATCACCCAGGAGATCAGCGAGATTGTCGGCGGCGCGAACGCGCTTGCCGCGGCGGGAAGTGAAGTGTGATGACTGCCTCTGTAGAGACAAAGACCGCGACCGGCCGGGTGGTGCGGGTCATCGGCCCGGTCGTCGACGCCGAGTTCCCGCGCGACGCCATGCCCGACATCTACAACGCGCTGCACGTCGACGTCGAGCTGTCCAGCGGTACCCGCACGCTGACCCTGGAGGTGGCCCAGCACCTGGGCGACAACATGGTCCGCGCGATCTCCCTGCAGCCGACCGACGGCCTCGTCCGGGGCGCCGAGGTCACCGACACCGGCGCGTCCATCTCGGTACCGGTCGGCGACGTCACCAAGGGCCACGTCTTCAACGCCATCGGCGAGGTGCTCAACCTCAAGGAGGGCGAGAAGTACGAGGTCACCGAGCGGTGGAACATCCACCGCCCCGCACCCGCGTTCAAGGACCTCGAGCCGAAGACCGAGATGCTGGAGACCGGCATCAAGGTGCTCGACCTGCTCGCCCCGTACGTCAAGGGCGGCAAGATCGGGCTGTTCGGCGGCGCGGGCGTGGGCAAGACGGTACTCATCCAGGAGATGATCTTCCGGGTCGCCAACAACTTCGGTGGCGTCTCCGTCTTCGGCGGCGTGGGCGAGCGCACCCGTGAGGGCAATGACCTCATCGCCGAGATGACCGAGACCGGCGTCATCGACAAGACCGCGCTGGTTTTCGGGCAGATGGACGAGCCGCCGGGTACCCGTCTGCGGGTGGCGCTGTCCGCGCTGACCATGGCCGAGTACTTCCGGGACGTGCAGAAGCAGGAAGTGCTGCTGTTCATCGACAACATCTTCCGGTTCACCCAGGCCGGTTCGGAGGTGTCCACCCTGCTGGGCCGGATGCCTTCCGCCGTGGGTTACCAGCCGACGCTGGCCGACGAGATGGGCGAGCTGCAGGAGCGGATCACCTCGGTCAAGGGCCAGGCGATCACCTCGATGCAGGCGATCTACGTGCCGGCCGACGACTACACCGACCCGGCGCCGGCGACCACCTTCACCCACCTGGACGCCACCACCAACCTGGAGCGGTCGGTGTCCGACAAGGGCATCTACCCGGCGGTGGACCCGCTGGCCTCCAGCTCCCGGATCCTCGCCGCGGAGTACGTGGGCCAGGAGCACTACACGGTGGCGTCCGAGGTGAAGCGGATCCTCCAGCGGTACAAGGACCTGCAGGACATCATCGCGATCCTGGGCATGGACGAGCTGTCCGAAGAGGACAAGGTCACCGTCAACCGGGCGCGCCGGATCGAGCGGTTCCTGTCGCAGAACACCTTCGTGGCCAAGCAGTTCACCGGCATCGAGGGCTCGTTCGTACCGATCAAGGAGACCATCGAGGCGTTCAAGAAGATCAGCGAAGGCGTCTACGACCACTTCCCCGAGCAGGCGTTCTTCATGTGCGGCGGCCTCGAGGACCTGGAGCGCCAGGCGCACGAGCTGATGAAGGACAGCTGACGACGCGGGTACCGGCGGCCGCCCACCGGGCGGCCGCCGCGCCTTAGGCCGGCTGTCCCGTCCGCCTGAAGTTAACCTTCCGTAGCGCGGACCCGGGTGTCGGCCTGAATTGTCCGTCGTTTAGACTCGGGCACCACCCCTCGCATCCACAACGCGTGAGGAGACTGGGAGATCGTGGCGAATTCGCTGCACGTCGATGTCGTGGCCGTCGAGCAGAAGGTGTGGTCCGGCGACGCCGACATGCTGGTGGCCCGCACGACAGAGGGCGAGCTGGGCATCCTGGCGGGCCACGCGCCCCTGCTCGGGCAGCTGGCCGAGGCGAGCCAGATCCGCATCAAGCGCCCCGAGGGCGACCTCGCGTTCGACGTGGCCGGCGGGTTCCTCTCGGTCGACTCCAGCGGCGTGACAGTACTCGCGGAGAGCTGTCAACCAGCAGCCGCCGCGGGCGAAGCGCACTGAGCCCCCGACGCCGATGCGGATCATTGAGTGGATCGGAATCGGCGTTCTTATCCTGGTGTGCGCGCTCGGCATGCTGTTCGTCCGGCGAGAGATCATCACGCGTCGCGGTGGCACGATCGAGCTGAGCCTCCGCCTGACCACCATGGTCGCTGGGCGCGGCTGGTCTCCCGGCATCGGACGCTTCGAGGGTGACGAGCTGCGGTGGTACCGGGTCTTCAGCCTCGCGCTGCGACCGCGCCGGGTGCTGTCCCGCCGGAGCCTGGCCGTGCAGAGCCGGCGCGTGCCGGACGCCTCGGAGCGGCTGGTGCTGCCCGAGCACTGGGTGATCCTGCGGTGCAGCACCCGCCGCGCGGTCGTGGAGATCGCGATGGCGGAGTCCACGCTGACCGGCTTCCTGTCCTGGATGGAGGCGGCCCCACCCGGCG
>Ga0070658_10004461_pt1 | contig 11399 bp, 12 predicted proteins | sample KBSC13metaG_FD_64664 | JGI IMG/M metagenome (GOLD analysis project Ga0070658, IMG submission 64664) | Corn rhizosphere microbial communities from Kellogg Biological Station, Michigan, USA - KBS C1-3 metaG | ecosystem: Host-associated > Plants > Roots > Rhizosphere > Soil ... | reverse complement strand
AGGACGTGCGCATCATCATTGGCGGCCAACTGAAGGCGATCACTGGCGCAAAGGGTACGTACGAGATTTCCGGGCTTGCTCTGGGCAAGGTTCATATTCGTTACACCAAGCTGGGATACGGCTCGACCGAGACCGATATCGACATCAAGCCGCCCAAAACGGAACACAACGTCAGCCTCTTCAAAGACAGCCTGGACGCGCTTTATTGGGCTCCTGTTTCCGATCAGTTAAAGTCAGGCTCCACAGAATACACGCCCCTGACCGCGTGGCAATCCATCGCGCTCTCTGATCTTTCCCCTCAGGCGAAAGCCACGGGCGCCAAAGCCATTGGGACATCATTTGCCACCGCCGTGGTCCCCGATAGCTTGCGAGACTATGAAAGCGTGACCATGGAGCAGCTCACTTCGGCTGAGAAGTCGTTCGACCTCCAGATAAAAGGGGATCGTGCGCACGCCGGCCCGGTCCCGGCCCTTCCGACCTCTATTCTCGTCGATGTGGCGGCGCACGCCGTTCAACACGACCCCGCTAAAGGGCGAATGCTGCTGGTCGACTTTTCCGATACCTATGGGACGGCCGCCGCTCAGGCGCTGGGGAGGAAAATCGGAGTGGATACGCAATCAGCGCGCCCGGCGGCGGCCAAGTGATGCCCGCGAGGCTCGTAGCCGAATCGCAAGACCGTGTAGTATCATAGAGTTTCATCCAAAAAGAGATTCACCCACCAGAAGGTCCCCGATATGCAGAATGCGTTGTTACAGAAGTACATCAATAAGAACCTGCGCGCCAAGCCCGTGTCGTTCCGGCCCGGCGATACCATCCGCGTGCACGTCAGGATCAAGGAAGGCGATAAGGAACGCCTGCAGGCGTTCGAAGGCGTCGTGATCGCCCGTAACAACTCCGGGGTCAGCGAAACCATTACGGTCCGCAAGGTCAGCTTCGGTCAGGGCGTGGAGCGTATTTTCCCGCTGCATGCCAACGTGGTGGACCATATCGACTTTGTCCGCACCGGTAAGGTGCGCCGCGCCAAGCTCTACTACCTGCGCGGTCTCAAAGGCAAGGCCGCCCGTCTGAAAGAACGCGAATAGCTGTTTTTTCTCCACATCTTCGATGCCCAACGAACTCCAGGCACGCCGCAGCAAAGCGAGCCTGGACCCTGAGGATGAGGGACGCGGCCGGCTCAAGCGCCGCTGGAAGTGTCAGGCTAACACCGAACAGGAACTGCGTGCCCGCGGATTCCGCTTCATCGCCGGCGCGGATGAGGTGGGCCGCGGTTCGCTTTTTGGCGCTGTAGTCGCCGCCGCCGTGATTCTCTCGCCCGATTCCCCCATCCGCGGCCTCAACGACAGCAAACAGATCGAACCCGAGCGCCGTGAGGTTCTGGCCGAACGCATCCGGGAGCGCGCCCTCGCATGGGCTGTGGCCGCCGTGGACGCTTCCACAATCGACCGCATCAACATCTACCAGGCATCCCGCCTCGCTATGAGGACCGCCGTGCTGGACCTCAATCCGGCGTCTGACTTCGTTCTGGTGGACGCCGTGCCGCTCGACCTGGCGCTGCCCCAGCAGCCGCTCATACAGGGCGATGAACGCTGCCACGCCATCGCCGCCGCGTCCATCATCGCCAAGGTCTACCGCGACAAGCTGATGTGCGAGTGGGATGAGCACTATCCTGAATACGGACTCGCGAGCCATAAGGGCTACCAGACCCCGGAACACATGGCGGCAATCCGAAAATACGGTCCGACGCCGCTGCATCGTTTCAGCTTCGAGCCCGTTCGCGCGGCCGCTTTTCATTCCCCCATGGCGCAGGACCGCCAGATGGAGATGTTCGCCGTCTGATCGGCGCGGCATGACTCCCGAATCCCCGCATCGCGAACAGGAGGTCACGACGGAAGCCCCCCAGACGCCGGCTCTGTCGCCACGCTTCAAGTGGCTGCAGCGGGTCACTGCGCTGCTGTGGATCGTCTTCTGCCTCTATCTGGGACTCTTCCTGCTGATTTATCCGTGGACCGACAATTGGGGCGGCAATTACTTCTCCTGGATCGGCCCGATGCAGTGGCAACCGACCTGGCATCAGATCTGGACGAATGGCTTCACGCGCGGCGCGGTGAGCGGCCTGGGAGTGCTGAATATCTGGATCGCGATTGCGGACGCGTTGCGCATTTATATCGGCAACCCGAACCGCGAATCGTAAGGCTACGTGGAATATCTCCGGTCACATGCGCCGAGCCGAAGCTCGGCGCGCAGGGCCGAAGCCCCGCCCCACAACTATTTTTTCTCGATGTGGCCGCCGAACTGGAAGCGCATGGCGGAGAGCAGCTTGTCCTGATAATCCGATTCGCCGCGCGACGCGAAGCGCTGGTAGAGCGCTGCCGAGAGCACGGGAACCGGCACGGCTTCGTCGATCGCCGCTTTGATCGTCCAACGGCCCTCGCCGGAATCCGAAACGCGTCCGGAAAACTTCGATAGCTCCTGATCATCCACCAGCGCGTTGGCCGTCAGATCGAGCAGCCACGAGGCGATCACGCTGCCGCGCCGCCATACTTCCGTGATGTCCCGGAGATTGAAATCGTACTGGTAATATTCGGGGCGGCGCATCGGCGTTGTTTCGGCGTCCTGTTCGTGCGCCTCCTTGCCAATATCGGCGCCGCGCAGCACGCCGAGGCCTTCCGCATAGGCGGCCATCAGGCCATATTCGATTCCGTTATGCACCATCTTGACGAAGTGCCCCCCGCCGCTCGGCCCGCAGTGCAGATAGCCCATCTCGGCCGTGCCGCCAATCTTCTCGCGACCAAGGGTGCGCGTGGGCGCCGCCTGCATGCCGGGGGCGAGAGTCTGGAAGATCGGATCGAGGCGTTGCACCGCTTTCTCATCGCCGCCGATCATCATGCAGTAGCCCCGCTCCATTCCCCACACGCCGCCGCTCGTTCCGACGTCGAGATAGTGAATTCCCTTCTCCGTCAGTTCCTTTGAGCGCCGGATGTCGTCGATGTAATACGAATTACCGCCGTCAATGAGGACGTCGTCCGGCTCGAGCGCGGGCAGCAACTCATGGATCGTCGAATCGACCACCGCCGCCGGCACCATCAGCCAGATGGCGCGCGGTTTCGTGAGTTTAGCGGCGAAATCAGCCAGCGATGAGGAGCCGGTTGCCTTTTCTTTTTCGAGATCCTGCACTGCCTTCGCGGATTTATCGAACACCACGCACTCATGGCCGCCCTTTAAAAGCCGGCGCACCATGTTGGAGCCCATCCGTCCGAGACCTACCATTCCCAGCTGCATTGACGATCCTTTCACTTTATGAACTCTTCCCGCGCTTCACCCGAACCGCGGGCCGCGACGTTTCAGGCTCCCAAAGGCGGAAGCCGCCGGGAAATGCATCGCTGTTGCTCCCGGCGCGAGCCCCGCCAGGCAGTTTCTTCAGATACCTCACATTGCCGCCGCCTATCACCACGTCATCCGGTTCCAAAGCCGCCACCAGCCGTTCCACCACGTCCTTCACGTAGCGGCGCCACTTCTTCCTGCCGTGCTTGTCGAGGGACTTCTGCCCGACGTAATCCTCATAAACGCCCTTGCGATACGGGAGATGGCCCAGTTCCATCGGTTCGACAATGCCGTCGACCACGAGCGCCGTGCCAAGACCCGTTCCCAATCCGAGAAAGAGCATCTTGCCGCCGTGATAGCAGCCGAGCGCCTGCATCGCGGCGTCATTCACGACTCTGACGGGATGCGCGAATGCTTTATCGAAGCGAAATCCGATCCAGCCCTTCGCCAGGTTATGCGGCTCCGCCATGATCTGATTGCGCATAACCGGACCGGGATAGCCGATCGAAACCCGATCGTATTTCCACCCGGCCGCCGCCTTTTTCACGCCGCTCACCATCCTGCGCGGCGTCATCTTCGGGCCGGAGTCGAACCGCCGCGGCTCTTTCTCTCCGCTGACGAGAAGCTTCACATGAGTCCCGCCCACATCGACTGCCAGCACCTTCATGGCGTTCTCCTTTTTCAGGCTCAGGCCTGCGTTCTGCCGACTACCGACGCCTCAACGCGATCCATCCATCCTGCCGGGTCCTCAAGAAGGCGCCCTGCCTCCGCGGGTCCCCAGGTTCCCGGGTCGTACTCATACACCGGCGTGGCGTTGTCCAGAACCCCATTCACGATCCTCCATTGCGCCTCGATGGCGTCCTCGCGGGCGAACAGGGATTGATCTCCGCGAAGGGCATCGCCGAGCAGGCGCTCGTAAGGACTCATCTCATCGCCCCGCTGGTGAGTAGCGATCAGTTCCACATCTTCGCCGTTCATCTCTTCGCCCGGCAGTTTCACGCGCATGCGGAGCGCGATCACGACTTCCGGACTCAGCCGCAAACGGATTCGATTCGGACGGCCCGGCAGATTTTCCAGGAAGGTTTCGCGTGGCGGGTGCCGCAGGTTGACGAGGACCTCGGTGCAAGTCATGGGCAGGTTCTTCCCTGTGCGGATATAGAACGGCACGCCGGCCCATCGCCAGCTATCGATATAGAGCCGTACGGCAGCGAAGGTTTCCACTGTCGAATTCTTCGCTACGCCCTCCTCTTCGCGGTAGCCGCGGAACTGACCGCGCACGACGTCATTCGGAGTCAGCGGGCGAACCGCTTTCAGGATGCGCGCCTTCTCGTTGCGCGCCGCGTCATGATCATTGCCTGCCGGTGGGTCCATCGCAAGGCACGCCAGAACCTGCAGCAGATGATTCTGCAGCACGTCGCGGACGGCGCCCGCTTCCTCATAGAACTTGCCGCGGCCCTGTACCCCGAAATTCTCGGCCATCGTCATCTGAACCGAACTGACGTGCGAGCGATTCCACAACGGTTCGAGGAACAGATTGGCGAAGCGGGTGTACAGAATGTTCTGCACGGCTTCTTTACCAAGGAAGTGATCGATGCGGAAAATCGACTGCTCCGGAAAGTATTGAGAAAGAATGTGCTGCAATTCCCGCGCGGATTGAAGATCGCGCCCGAACGGTTTCTCTACCACGACCCGCGCGTCCTTCGTGCTCCCGGCTTTCGCCAGACCCTCCGCGACCGACGCAAACATACTGGGCGGAATGGCGAAGTAATGGAGTGGGCGTTGGGCGCCCGCTAACTGCCTCGCGAGCTCGGTAAACGTGGCCGCGTCGCGATAGTCGCCATCCACATAATGCAGAAGGGACAACAACTTCGCGAAGGCCTGCTCATCGACCCCGCCGTGGTTTGCGATGCTGTCGCGCGCGCGCGCTTTGAGCTGATCGAGATTCCAGCCCGCTTTCGCTACCCCCACGATGGGGATATCCATCCCATGCCGCTTCACGAGCGCGTGAAGCGCGGGAAAAATCTGTTTGTAAGCCAGATCGCCCGTCGCTCCAAAAAACACGAACGCGTCGGAATTTACATCGCTCATCGGCGTTTGTACCTTCCCACTAACGGTTATCTCATGAGCATGTGCGCGGCGATGCTCTACAGTTGGTAAAGGAGCTTATTGTGGCGGTTCTGATATCTGTGGGGCGGGTTGGAAACCTGCGGCCGATTGTCAAATCGGCCTGGACTATTGCAATCAGCGGGCCGGCGAAATTCACGATCGCGCGCAGGATCTCATCCTGCCCCACGCCCCGCCACCAGGGTTAGCCACATTGCAGATCAGGGAATCATTCCGGTTCAGTTTTCTCGCCCTTCGGCATAATCCGGTGCGCTCGTTTCTCACGGCGCTCGGCATGGTGATCGGCACCGCGTCGGTCATTCTGGTGGTCACGATTTCTCTTACCAGCCAGGACTATATTCTCCAGCAGATTGAAGGCGTGGGATCAAACATGATTTTCGCGTCTTACGAGATCGGCACCCAGTCGTCTTCGGCAGAGGTCAGCGGGGACTTTATCAAGCCCGCTGACGTACAGGCGGTCCGGGACCAGTTATCTGCGCGGATCACCGCCGCTACCGGGGTGGAGAGCAACTTCGATTCCATGTTCCTGAACGGCCGCGAACAGCACCTGCTGGTGCTCGGCTCGGATCAGTACTATCAGCCGGTGCGGAATATCCTGGTTCTGGCAGGCCGGTTTCTGGAAGCGGGCGATGTCGAGTTGCGCCAGAAGGTAGCTTTACTCACGGAAAAGCTTGCGGCCAGCATCTACGGCAGCCAGCAGGCGGCAATCGGGCAGAACATCAAGATTCATGGTTTGCAGTTCACGGTAGTCGGTACGTTCAAAGAGAAAGTTTCCACGTTTGGACAGTCTGAGCTGAACGACAAAACCGTTCTTATTCCCATCACAGTGCAGAAGTACTTCGTGCCCGTGGACCGCATCGACCCGATGTATGTGCAGGTGCGCAACTCTCAGGATGTCCAATCCGTGACGACGCAGGTGCAGGAATTGCTCGAGAGCCGTCATCGCTCAGGAGCGACCTACAAGGTCGAAAACCTGAGCGGTATTCTGGCGGCGGCGAAGAGCATCGCCCTTGTGTTGACGCTCGTGCTGGTCCTTGTGTCCGCGATCGCGCTGGTGATTTCCGGGATCGGGATCATGAACATCATGCTGGTCACGGTCACGGAGCGCACGCGCGAGATCGGTCTGCGGAAAGCGGTGGGCGCGCCTCGCAAGGATATTCTGCTGCAGTTCCTGCTCGAGGCAGTGATCATCAGTCTTGCCGGGGGAAGCCTGGGCACTCTGATCGGGGTGGCGATGCCGCTGAGCGTCCGATTCCTGACTGATCTCACGATTCCGATCTCCGCCTGGTCGATCGTCATCGCGTTCACGGTTTCGAGCCTGGTGGGGCTGATTTTCGGCATTCTGCCGGCAAGTCGAGCCTCGCGGTTGAATCCGACCGAAGCGCTGCGCTACGAATAGTTCATGCGTATTTTTCGATTTGTCGCGGTTCTGGCCGCCGCGGTCCCCGTTTGCGCCGTCGCGGAAACCTACACGCTGACGATGAAACAGGCGGTGGAGCGCGGGTTGACCCACAATCCCGACGTCACGCTCGCCAGGCTTGATGAGCTGAAGGCCGTCCAGGGAATCAAAGTGGCGCAGGCGCCGTTTTACCCGCAGATCGGCGCGGGCACGGGACTGGCGTATACGAATGGATTTCCGCTCAGCATCGACGGGTCAGCGCCCTCGATTGTTCAGGCCAAGGCAACCGAATACCTGTTCAACCAGCCACAGCGCTACACCGTGAAGCAGGAGCGCGAGAACGCAAAGACGGCCGGGTTTGCGGCGGCGCAGAAGCGGGACGAAATCGCTTTCCAGATTGCGTCGCTTTATGTGGATGCGGACCGCGCCAGCCGGCTGATCGATACAGCGCAGGGACAGATCGCGAGCTTCGAGAAAGTTCTGAGCACGATTCAGGCGCGGATCGAGGAGGGCCGCGAGTTGCCCATCGAAGGCGCGCAGGCGCAGGTGAATCTGACGCGCGCGAAGGTGCGGCTCAGCGATCTCCAGTCCGATCGAGATACCGCCGAGCGCAAGCTGGCAATCGCTCTCGGCTACGGCGCTAACGATTTGATTGCGCCATCCACTGAAGAACGCGCGGCGCCGGTCGAGACGCAGGACGAAGCCGCCGCGGTGCAGACTGCGCTGGCGGGAAGCCAGGAGATCCGGCGGATTCAGTCCGAGATGGTGGCGAAGGGCCTCGAGATCAAAGGGACGGAGTCGCGGCGTCTGCCGCAGGTGGATCTGGTGGCGCAATACGCGCTGTTTGGCAAGTACAACGACCTCGACCAGTATTTCGCGCACTTCCAGCGCAACAATGGCGAGCTCGGGGCTTCGATTCAGTTTCCGTTATTTGCGGGGGTCGGCATTAAGGCCTCGATCGCTCAGCTCGATACGGATAAAAAGCACCTGCAGGTGGAACTGGAAAGCGCGAAGACAAGGGTGCAGATGGCCGTCCATCAGGCGTATCAGGGGATTGACCGTTCGAAGCTGGCGAACGATCTGGCGAAGCAGGATCTGGATCTGGCTCGCCAGCGACTGACGTTGGTGCTGGACCAGTTGAACGATGGGCGCGCGACGCTGCGGGAAACCGAGCAGGCGCGGATTGATGAGGGCGAGAAGTGGATTGCGTTCTATGACGCGCAGTTTAATCTGGAGCGGGCGCGGCTGGAACTTCTGCACCAGACCGGCGCGCTGGTGGCGTCACTGAAATAGGATTGCGCCGAGCGGAAGCTCGGCGGCAGGGCCGAAGCCCCGCCCCACGTTAGAAGGCGATTCGGTCTTTGTGGGCTTCGATCTTCGCGAGATCGACGCCGGGGACTTTCTTCAGATCGTCGAGGCTTTTGAACTTGCCGTGCTTGTCGCGGTAAGCGATGATGGCCGCCGCCTGGCTGCGCAGGAGCGAGAGGCCGCTTTCGAGATCGATCGCTTCGGCCGTGTTGATGTTGATCGGCTTCACGGCCTCGGCTGGGAACGCTTTCGAAAGATAGTCGAGAACCGTGGTGTATTCGGCATCGGGGAGTTGCATGCCACGCCCGACCATGGCGGACATGGTGGCGTCCCAGCCGGCGCGATCCTGCCGGAGCGAAGCAGCGCGTTCCGGTTCATGGCAGGTGCTGCAGGCTTTGACCGCCGCGTCTTTGCCGGGCAGGTCGGGAAAGCCCTGAGCGAAGATCATGCCGGAAAGCAGGACTGCGGCGCAGATAACATTCACGATACGCATACAAGACAATTTTAATCCAGAGGCGCAGAGGATGTGTTGTAAGTGACTTGAATATTGGTTGTACCTCTGCTTCATCAATTCCACTTCATTAATTCGGCGAGGGCCGAGAGATGCTGTCGATGACCAGATAGTCGCGGGGGCCTCGGGCCGGTTCCAGTTTCAGGCCGAGTTGCCGCTGGAGCGCGGTAAAAATCGGCGTCTGCTCGAATTCCGTCGCGTCCGAATTGGTGGCGTCCGAATAGATCAGTTTGAAATCGACATTGCCCTGGATCCCGGTTTTATCCACGACCAAACGATCCAACACTTTGGTCAGATAAGCAGTCAGATCTTCGATGGCTGTGTTGCGGGCCGAAACGGTTACGTTCTGCGGCTTCCGGGTGGTCCAGAAGAACTGGCATGGCGTGTCGGGCGGAGGCAGAAATGGAGGGCCGTCTTCAAGATCCGAAGGGACACATGGCCCCGGCCTGACGGGTGAGAGCTTCGAGCCACCCTTCGCAAGGGTGAGTTGATAAATGGGGCCCTCACGCGTCTCACGGTGCACCTGGAGCTGAAACCGATCCTCGAGTAACGTTCGCATCATCGGCCCACCCATCGCCGGTCCCGTCGCAGCCTCTTCCGATTCCGCTTCAATCGTGTAGGGATCGGAATCGATCCAGGCCGGGCCGCCTTCGATCTTCGTGAGAGGCGTGAGAACTGTGTTGCGGTTCGTGCCATCAGCGAATCGGATATACGCGTCCTGAATCAAAGTTCTAACGGTCATGCAGTTTCTGCGAAAACGGGCGCTGCCGGCGCCCCCGCGATTGACAGCCTTCACGGCATTGGGGTCACACGGTTTGATCGACGCCGCATCGAATTTTGGACGCTCGGTCTTTGCTGAGGTTGCGAGACCCGGAGCCGCGACAGGCGGGGCGGCCTGCGCAATGATCTGCGGCGCCGTCGTTTGGGTGCGCGAGGCGGCCGCGAGGTACGTGAGAGGCGCTGCGATCACCAGGAGCCCGGCAATGCTCCAACGGGTGAGACCGCGGGAGAATGATGTCCCATTCAGGATGCGCTGGATTCGGCGATCAGGCCGTCCATACCGCGCCATCGGTATTCCCACTGGCCTCGAACGCAGCGCCGGGCGTTGCATGAAATCCAGCAATAATTCCGCATAGACCGCCGGCTCGCCCATTTCGTTGACGGCTGCGTCATCGCTTGCCTCTTCCGCGAGGGCAACGATCTTCGCGTGCAGCAGCCAGGATAGTGGACTGAACCAGAGGGCCGCCCGATGAATCGCGGAGACGAATTGCACAAGGGGATCGCGGCGGCGGATGTGTGCGGTTTCGTGGGCGAGAACTGCCCGAAGCTTTGAGGATTCCCACTGCGGCCAGTCTGCCGGTAGAACAATGACTGGCCGAATCAAGCCGATCGTCACAGGCGAATTCACCCTGGCCGATTCGCGGAACTCAGCTCTGCCGGTTGGGTGCACTTTGCGTAACAGACTCAGGCTGACGACAAGTCCCGTCAGCAATCGAAGCAGCATCAGCGCTGTGATCAGAGAGTACGCGAGTAAGGTCAGCGCTACCCAGTTGAGCGAATATGGCTTCGGCGCATTCGGCTGCTGATTCTTCGCCTGGGAAAGCGCCACAAACGATTCGGCGGCTTGCGGGGCGTTGCTTTGCATTGCCTGAGCGGCCACGGGCGGATTCGAATGGAAAAGCATGATTGGGATGGCCGGGAGGATCACAGCCATCGCCGGAATCAGCATCGAACCCGCGAGCATTGCCGTCCATCCGGCGAGCCGAACAGAAGAGTCTTTTACACGAAATACAGACAGCAGTAGAGCGCCGCAGGCAATCAGCATGGACGACCGGAGAGCCCATTCCGCAAGGAACTGGATCATGGCTTCTTTCCTTTCCGCGCCGCGATCTTTTCCGCCAGGCGCTGGAGCTGCTTCGGTTCGAGAACCTGATTGTCTACCAATCCGACGAGAAGATCTTCCACGGAGCCATTGCAGAATCGATCGATCAACTGCTTTGCGGCTTCGACGGCGACGCTCCGCTTCGATTCCGCCGCAGAATAGAGAAACGTACGTCCCTGTACGGTGTGAGTGACGTAGCCCTTCTCTTCGAGATTGCGGAGAACTGTCCGGATCGTTGAGTCTTTCAGATCGCGCTCGTCCGCGAGGTCCTCGCGGCACTTCTCCGCGGTGCAGGCGGGATGGGACCAGACGTAATCCAGAACGAACTGTTCGAGCGGCGTGGGGCCCTTACGAGTGTTAAACATTTTACCGTTAGTTTTTATAACAGTCTTAGGCCAATGTCAAGCCCCCCTGTCAAGCCCCCTTGCGTCCGGGGTTTCAGAGGACTAGAGTTGAGGCGGACATAGGAGGTCCGTCATGACTCTTGCCGTACGCCACCAGAAATTCTCGATCGTTCACATCATCACTGGTGTGGCGCTGATTCCGACGGCTGTCCTCGGACTGCTCTTCCTTGTTCAGAAACTAATTTACAGATAGATTCTGCTCGACCGCGCTTGAGCGCAGCGGATCGGTAACGTTGTCGATCGTCCATGCGGCGAATTTTGCCGGCGAGATGTGGATTTCTGTCTCTGCGTGGGGCGCCTCGTGGAGTGGGCGACCGGAACACGCGTCAAAATCAATGGTCTGGACTATTGCAAACACCGGCCAGCGCGATTCACAATCGCGCGCGGGATCTCATCCCGCCCCACATCCGCCGGGGCTTAAGGGCGCGGTGAGCGCAGGAGATCGGAGAC
>Ga0070658_10004458_pt1 | contig 11403 bp, 10 predicted proteins | sample KBSC13metaG_FD_64664 | JGI IMG/M metagenome (GOLD analysis project Ga0070658, IMG submission 64664) | Corn rhizosphere microbial communities from Kellogg Biological Station, Michigan, USA - KBS C1-3 metaG | ecosystem: Host-associated > Plants > Roots > Rhizosphere > Soil ... | reverse complement strand
GGGAAAACTCGCCGGTAAGCGGGTCGAGATCATCATCTGCGGCGACTATCCCGCGGCGGCCCATGGCGCGGCGACGGCAGTTACCGACGCGGGCGCAACTTCCGTCGCACAGATCGATATCACGGACAAGCTCGTGCAGATCTCCCCTGAAGACCGGTTGAATCTGTTCGTGCAAACGCTTCAGCCACCACCGGCGGCAACGACACCGCCGGAAAGTGTCAACCAGACGGAATTGCTTCAACCGCTGATGCGTGCGTTGCAGGAGGGCACACAATATTCTCTACTAGACGCCAGCCACCTGTCGACCCTGGAGAACGAAGGGTATCTTACCATTACCGGCGACATCACACAGCCGTGCAACCTGTTCATCGTCATTGGCGGACGAAACGATGACGGCATTCCGAGTGCGGACAGCGTCGCCGATAGCGAGTCGGCGATTGTCGACGGGCTGACCCACTCCGGCCTGGACGTCTCCGTGGTCGGTTGCGAGCCGTCCGACGCTCTCGTCTCGTCGATCCCAAATTTCCAGAAAGAGCAGATCGCCACCGTCGACTGCATCGACCAACCGCTCGGCCAACTCGACCTGCCCTTTGCGCTTCGGGGCGGTGTCGATAAGGCCGACTATGGCCTCAAAGGCACTGCAAGCCGGGAATTGCCGACTTCGCTCGAGGAACAAATTCACCCGTGACCGCTACAAAGATGAGAGTCTGCGCGCTGATACCGGCGTACAATGAAGAAGATCGGATCGGCACAACGGTGCAGGCGCTGCGTTCGCGCCCTGAGATAGGCGAAGTCGTGGTTGTCGACGACGGATCTTCCGACGGCACGGCGCAGGCCGCGCGCGACGCGGGCGCTTCGAATGTGATTACGCAGGCTAATGCCGGCAAGGGCGCGGCGCTCACGGCGGCGTATCGTGAGGCGTGTGACCGCGCGGATGTCTTCCTGCTCCTCGACGGCGACCTTGGGGCGTCGGCGGCGGAGGCAGTCAAACTATTGTCGCCGATCCTGCGTGATCAGGCGGATATGGTCGTTGGGATGCTCCCGCCCGATCCTGAGTTTGCGGCCACTGGTCAGTCAGGGGGCGGGGGTTTTGTGGTTCGACTGGCCAATAAGGGCATCGAGCGGGCCACGGGGAAGACGTTCAAGCAGCCGCTCTGCGGTCAACGAGCCGTCCGAAAGGCAGTGCTGGATAAGATTGCCGAGGGCGGCAGAGACGCCAGCATATTCGCGCGTGGGTTCGGTGTCGAGGTGGGACTGACGATCGGGGCGCTGCGGGCGGGTTTCCGAGTGGTCGAGGTGGACACTTATTTTCGACATAAAGTGACCGGGTCGGATCTCAGCAGCATCCTCCATCGTGCGCGCCAGTATATGGATGTCTCCGCCGCCGTTCGTGAGTCGGCGCGATCGTAACCCGGGGTGGCATGCCCATAGCTTTGGATGGGCATGCACCCCAGAGTGGTTGCGTGAGAAGTGCAACCGACTGGTATTCGATTCTCGTTACAGGGAACATTGCTCTAACCGCGTTAACGGCCGCCCTGTGCGGGCATGTCTTATCATGTTTTTGCAACCTAAAGCCGTGTTCGCCACATTAGCCGGGGTCGTCGCGGCATTCGCGACCTGGCTGCTTGTCGACGCGTCCGGGCTCACCGCTTCCGAGTTCATCTACAATGGCGACAGTGCGGTGGGTGGCGACAAATCGGGCTACTTCCTGTACCAATTCGCATTCGCACTGCTACTCTGCCTGATGACCGCGTCCGCCGACGCCGTCTTCCGGGAGACCACGGAGCAACGCCGTAACAGCTACCTCATCGCCCTCGCGTGCGGGTTCGCCGGCGGATTGCTGGGGCCTGGAATCGGCCTTGCATTTGCCGCAATGTTCCCTGTCCCTCAGGCCGATCCGGATGGAACGTCGGGCCGGTTCCTCTTCAATGTCTTCCTCCTCGCATTCGGCTGGTCGGTTGTTGGCGCCGCCGCCGGGTCGATCGCCGGCTTAGCCCGCAAGTCGGCCTGGATCGCTCAGCGAGGCGCGCTTGGAGGCGCGGTGGGGACGCTCGCCGGGGCGTTCCTCTTTCAAATTTCGACCTCCATTTTCGACGCGGACACCTCGTTCGGTCTGTTCTGGCGTCTCGGAGCCATTGTCCTCACCGGCGGTTTGTCCAGTTACCTCGCGAACCTCGTCCCCGACGTCACCAAGCAGGTCTGGCTGAAGCTCGTCGACAAGCGCGGTAAAGGGCCGGAGTACATCATCGCCCGTTCGCCGTTCCGAATCGGCAAAGATCCCACCTGCGACATCGTGCCTCTGGAGACGAAGGGCGTCGCCCCCGTGCACCTCATCATCGAGGCAATTCCGCAAACTAACCGGCATAGGCTACGCCACGCCGCCCGTTCACCCGGCGGTCGCGCCATCTACGCCATCACCGAGGTCAACGACGAGCCGATGACATCCGAGAAGTGGTTGTCGAACGGGGACAAAATCTCCGTATCGGACCTGGCCTACGAATTTCACGACAAGGCCACCTACGTCGAGAAGCCGGAGCCGCCGCGGGTCCAGGATCGACCCTACGCCGAGGACCGCAACTGGGAGCTTCAGTCGAAGACAACCGCTATCTCGCGCTCGATGCTGCCGGTGCTGGAGGAACTCGACGCCGAGTCCGAACCCGTCCCCGCTACTGTCATGAGCTCGACCGGATCTCAGACGGCGCTCCGGGACAAATCCGCAGAGGCCGCGGCGTCGACACCGGCAGAGGCCGCGTTCAAGTCCATCGGCACCCGCCTCGCCTGCATCGGCGGGCCATACCAGGGACAATCCTTCCCTCTCACCCATCAAGCCGCCCTCATCGGCCGCAGTCTCGACCATCAGGTCGCCCTGCCCGCGGACACGTCGGTGTCGCGCGTGCACGCCAAGATTGTCTATGAAGGTGGCCGCCATCACATCAGCGACGCCGGATCGCAGAACGGTCTCCTCGTCAATGACGAGATACTCAACGAGTCCCGAATATTGGAGATCGGCGATGTCATCGCCGTCGGCAATACACGTCTGCGATACGAATAGAAGTAGGGAATAGGGAGCGAGGTAGAGGCGAATACGCCGACCGGCTGAGCTCTACTCCTTCCCGCCCTACTCCCTCTTTCCAATCCCCTCCCCGTTTACGTAACCTTCGTCAAGGGAATGACATCTTCATACGAGCCAAGGAGGATATAAACGTGTCTCATCTCGAATCGACCCCATTGCATTCGCCGAACATATTGGAACTGCTCAGCGAGATTGAGCAGCGCGATAACGACTCGTCGCGCGACTTTACCGGGACCGACCCACGCGGCTTCAAAGTCCTGAACACCACCGGCAACGATGTCGGTAAGGTGGAGGATCTGTACGTCGACCCTAATACACGCCAGCCGCGCTATGCACTCCTTAAACTCGGCAACCACCCGCTTGGCATCCATAACCGCCAGGTACTTGTCGACTTCGACGATGTCGCTGTCGAGGATGACGAGCACGTCCGCGTCAAGGTGTCGATATAGCTATATACGTCGGGCTTGGCCCAGGCTCAGGAGCCTGGGCCAGCCAACAACTCTTCTGATGCGCTCTCCTTCGAAATGCCCCCCTGCGTCTCCCGTATTTGTATAGTCAATTCAGCCTAATTGTTGTATAATATTTTGTGTGAGATAGTCAGAACTACTCATGTTTGAAAATGACATTAACGTTAAGGCTTTTGTGATATACTGGGATATGGATGAGGGCCAATGAATGCCCGGGGCTTTCATACAACGACAGACTTCGCAATTGTTTTCGCTACAAATATCATTCAGCAATTGAGATCGACGGAAGGAATTAGCAATGCGGTACGGACACTTCGACGATGCGCGTAAGGAATATGTGATCGACCGACCCGATACTCCCCGAAGCTGGAGCAACTACCTCGGCTCGCGTCTGTATGGCGCTGTCATCACGAACAACGCCGGCGGGTATGCATTTCAGAAGACGGCGAAGGACGGCCGATTACTCCGCCTCCGCTTCAACAGTGTTCCGATGGACCAGCCCGGCCGCTACTTCTACCTGCGCGATGCCGACAGCGGCGACTTCTGGAGCGCGTCGTGGCAGCCGGTCGGCAAGTCCCTCGACGAGTACAAGTCCACTTGCCGCTTCGGCACGTCCTACGCGATCATCGACAGCGAGTACTCCGACATCCGCATGGAGACGCTCTACTTCGTCCCCGTCGGCCAGACCTTCGAGTACTGGCGGTTGCGTGTGACGAATCAGGGCAGCACACCTCGGCGTCTCAGCATCGCCTCGTATTGTGAGTTCGCGTCGGATTGGAACATCTTCCAGGACGCTTTCAACATCCAGTACACCGCCTACACGGTCGGCGCGAAGTACGTCGACGGCATCATCGACGTCGCCTGCAACCCGACACTCCCGACCCTCGACGACTTCACCGCGCCCGACCAGGGGCGACGTGTCTGGATGACCATGCTCGGCAGCCCTGTCACCGGCTACGACCTCGACCGCGAGGAGTTCCTCGGACCGTACCGCAGCTACCACAACCCGATGACCATCGAAAGCGGCAGCAGCACCGATTCGATTGCCTGGGGCGACAACGCCTGCGGAAGTCTTCGCACCAATATCGAGCTTCAGCCCGGAGAGTCGCGCGACATTCTTGTCCTGATGGGGGTGGGGGAGGCAGGTGTCGACGGCAAGCGGACCATCGAGGAATACGGCCAGCCGGAGCGCGTCGACATCGAGCTCGCCAAGATCAAGGAAGAGTGGCATAGCAAACTCGGCCACGTCTACGTCGACACGCCCGACGAGGCCTTCAACCACATGGTCAACGTGTGGAACCAGTACAACGCGCTCATCACCTTCGCATGGAGCCGGGCGTGCAGCCTCGTCTATACCGGCGACGGCCGCGACGGCTTCGGCTTCCGCGACACGGTGCAGGACATTCTCGCTGTCGTCCCCGCCATCCCCGAAGAGGCCCGCGAGCGACTCGAACTGATGATCACCGGCCAGGATTCGTGCGGCGGAGCGCGCCCTGAGATCAACCCGCTTACGCACAAGCCCGGCCACATGCCCCCGACCGACCCGCACAACTACCGCGCCGACGATTGCCTGTGGTTCTTCAATACCGTGCCGGCCTATGTTGCCGAGACTGGCGATACCGCCTTCTACGACAAGATTCTCCCCTTTGCGGACACCGGCGAGGCCAGCGTCTTCGGTCACCTGCGTCAGGCGTTGGAGTTCAACCTGAAGTACGTCGGCAAGAACGGCCTTCCCTGCGGCCTCCACGCCGACTGGAACGACTGCATCAAGCTCGGCTTCACGGGCGAAAGCACCTTCGTCACCTTCCAGGTGAGGTTCGGCCTCGACGTCTACTCCAAAATCGCCGACGAACTCGGGCGCCCCGCCGAATCCGCCTGGGCCTGTGGTGAGTTGTCCAAGCTCGACGCCGCCATCCAGAAGTCGACCTGGGACGGCGAATGGTTCCTCCGCGGCATCCGCGCGGACGGCTACCTCTTCGGCTCGTCAAGTTGCGAAGAAGGCAAGATCTTCGTCAACCCCCAAAGCTGGTCCGTCATCAGCGGCGCCGCCACCGTCGACCAGGCCGCGAAGGCGATGGACTCCGTCGAGAAGCATCTCGAAACCGACTACGGCCTCCCTCTCTGCGTCCCGCCCTTCTGGAAGACCGACGTCAACGTCATGCGCGCCAGATTGCTGAACCCCGGCACCAAGGAAAACGGCGGCATCTTCAGCCAACCGCAAGGCTGGGCCGTCATGGCCGACTGCATCCTCGGCAACGGCGACCGCGCCTATCGACACTACCGCGCCTACATGCCCGCCGCCCAAAACGACATCGCCGAGATCCGCGAAATCGAGCCATATGTCCATTGCCAGAGCACCCACGCCCCAAGTAGCCCCAAGTTCGGCCACTCGCGCCTCCCCTGGCTCACCGGCACCGCCAGTTGGTCGGCCTACACGGCGACGCACTATATCCTGGGCATTCGACCCGAGTTGAGTGGCCTTAGAATCGACCCGTGCCTGCCCACGGACTGGCCCCAGATCACAGTGCGTAGGATATTCCGAGGCAAGGAGTTCCTCATACACGTCAAGAACGGAGCGAAAGGCAAAGGCGTGAAGTCCATGACCGTCAACGGCGAGGCGGTCGACGGATCGTTCGTGCCGCTGTCGATGATGCGTGAAGAGAATAAGGTCGAGGTCGAGCTGGGATAGCGGTCTCCCTTAGGCAATCCACAAACGAGATCGGCCGCTCCTTTGACAATGAGGAGCGGCCGTTTGGCAATTAGCGTAGTCGCCAGTACTGCTGCCATAATCGACGCGCGTGGTCGGAGGCGTCGACATTGGCGCCGTAGGCGCGGAAGTAGTCGCAGACATTCGCGATATCTCGGGTCAGTAGCTCCAGGGCGCGGGGATTGTCGCGCGGGTCGACGGCCTGCGGGAAGTCGATCACCTTCACACGCTGTCGGTGATAGAGGATGTTATATGGCGACAGGTCGCCGTGGATCACGTGGAGGTCGAGCCACATGCCGATGTTCGTGAGCAGCTGCCGACACTGCGCCTGGGCCTCAGGCCGGGTCATCTCGACGCTCGACAACTGCGGCGCCGCCGTCTCGCCGTCGCCTACCCACTCCAGCAGGACCGCATTCGACGCCATCGCATGTGGTTGAACGACGTCAGCACCGGCGCGATGCAGGCGTTCGAGTGTGCGATATTCCGACGTCACCCACTCGCTAAATATCATCCGCTGGCCGCGTCGGCTGCGATTCTTCACAGCACGCATGGTTCGAGTGCCACCGAACGATTTGCCTTGCAGGTAGACGGCGTCGTTCTTGAACCCGCGAGTCTCCTGAGATTCGTACACCTTTGCGGCGAAGTAATCCTTGCCCGTCGACGGAGTTGCTTTGCAGCAGTAGACAGTGGCTTCCTTACCACTCTTTACAACTCCAACAACTTCCGTGATCCATCCATCGTCGAGGAATGACTCCACTCCTGACATATCTACTTGGGACATAATTGGCCTCCGGCAGGGTAAGAGCAAACAGCTCGACCGCTACACGGCAGGCAACACAGCACGACAGGGTCAGTAGGATATCGTGCGAGAAAGCGACCGCGAGGGGAGGGGCTGATTGCGAGCGGCGTAGGTTTTGATCATCGGCTGTGTCCCTCCTTCGACGTGGTATTCTGCGTCTCTGTCGACGCTCGCGGTGTCCTTGCTAAAGTTCATTGGGGTCTATGGGAAAGTATTTTGAGGTAGTCGGTTTGGCTGCTATGGCGGAACAAGGAGCTCGCTTGTAATATCGAGCAAATCACCACACCCACGATTATCGACCACACCGCTATGGGTATCAACTCAGCAGGAGACTATCTCTTATGGTGACTCGATACACAACGCTCGTACTCTTCGCCCTGATCAGCCTGCTCTGGTCAGGCTGTTCGCAACAGACGATTAACGCGGTCAACAAGGACGCTTCGCATGACATTAACGTGGCGGGGCAGGAACTGAGGAAGGTAGGGGACGAGGCGAAGCCGCAGCTCGACAAGCTCGACCTGGGCGCGCGCGTGACGGCGGCGCTGAATGCCAACGCCAACCTGCCGCACACGATCCGTGTCGACGCGGACACCACCGGCGTCCGCCTGCGCGGCACCGTCAACGATGCCCATCAAAAGGCACTCGCGGGCAAAGTCGCCCAGCAAACGCTCCCGGCAGGCAAGATCGTTAGGAACGAGCTAACAGTTAAAGCTTAGGAACGGAATTTGGCATGGATTTAAGGATTAACAGGATTAAGTCTTATCCGACTTTCTTAAATCCTGTCCATCCTTAAATCCATGCCGATACTCTTAACCCATGGGGAACAGCGCGGCTATCTCCGAAGCGCTGGGTTGACGCCCGTACTGGCTGATCTGGAAGGCCTCCGCGTATCGACCGTGGGGTAGGCGGGTGTCGAGGGAGTCGGCGCAGGCGGATCGCACTCTCGACCCGAGGGGCTCGATGCGCCCGTGCTGCAGCCAGGCGAGGCGCTCGGCGGTGTCGACCGGGACATGGTCGCCGAGGCCTCGGTTGTAGGGCAGCCACTCGAAGACTTGCGACTCATGGGCGGCCACGAGGCGCGTCTTCTCCTCGATGGCCGGGTCGATGCCGATGATGACGTCGGCGCGGAAGGCCACGACTTCGGAATAGTCGTCCTGCCAGTAGGCGATGGTAGGAACGTGGGGGATCGCCTTGATCTCCGGGCAAACCAGGGGCATGGCCGCCATTCCGGCGGCGTCGACGACCATCTGTGCTCCGTAGAAATGATCGCGCGGACGGTCGACGGGCCGGTTCGTCACGATGAGATCGGGCCCCATTCCCTCTGCCTGACCGAATTTGCGGATCTCGCGCACAAGAGCCTCGGTCGTCTCCCGGTTGACATATACCTCACCGTCGGCCACGCCCAGATTGACACGGCTCGCGCCGATGACGGCCGCCGCGGCTTCGCTCTCCAGGCGTCGACGCTCAATCAGCGCTTTTGGATCCTCCGCGTACCGCAAGTCGAAGTGACCGCGCCGGCCGTCCGTGATCGACAGAAACCGAACCTCGTCTCCGCGCCGTCGCCACAGCGCTGCCGTTCCCCCGGAATAGTTCTCACCGTCATCTGGATGGGCGCCAATTATCAATATGTGCACGCGGTTAACTCCCTCAGCAAGCGTAATGATTATGATGTCTGGTCGTCGATTCTCTAGGCGTATCTTACCCATATCGGCGTTTGGGAATGCGGGGAGACTTACGGGGATTTACAGGGAGGCGTCGATTGCGCCTCGCCCTTCTTAGCCCGGGACGGGCGTTTCGGCGAAGCCGTTAACGCAGTTGGACACAAAGCCATGACGTTTATCGTCGTAGTACGCGAAGGTCGTCTTCACTCTGGCCGTGGATCGACCATCGCCTGCTCGGCGATCCCTTTATGTTGAAGGTACTCAAGCTCGAGGTCGAGGATGCGCTCGACAAGGTCGGGGGACACCGACACACCGTCCATGTCGAGCGCTGCCAGAATGTATTGGATCAAGCTCGCCTGATCGATTGCGGGAATATCGTCGTCATCGAACAATTAGGCGACACCGGCCTCTTCCTCAACCGACGCGCTTGCCGGTTGGAGGTTGGAAAAGCGCAACTGCTTGTGCGCGGAATGTGTCAACTGGTCGGCGAGCGTATTGTCTCGGCCCGCGATCGCCAGATCAATCTCCTTGCCGCCGTCGATCACTGTGACTGTTGGCTTTCCCGACCAGATTATGGAACAATTGCTGAGAGGAAACGTCTCCCAGAAGCCGTCGGGATGCTGCGCCAGCACCACCTGATCGATAACGGTCACGCTGTCGCATTCCATTTGCGACGATCGCATGTGAGAGCCGCCGCCCGATTCATACGGGCGCCATGTCGCTACCAGTGCCTTGCCGAACATTCGAACCATGAGAAGCCTCCTCTGTTATCAGAAATGGGGCAACGTGTCTCGAAATAAATGCTGAGCTGACGTCGACCCGTAATCCGTCCGATGAGCCACCCACTCCGTCTGCAAAGGTCCACTACGCCACGATGGGCACACGCCGCCATGGCGTGTTAGTTGCTCATTCGCGATAATAGACGTTTTCTCCTGCGATGCCGCTGTCAAACTTGGTACGATTCATGCTTCGCTAACGTACAATACATTGTACGACGGAATTATAAAGGCAAAATCATTCGGTTGGTACTTTTTGAGATTCCCGTGTGTCTCAATGACTGATGGGAACCGCGGGTCAATCGATCCCGTTTTAGACATTGTAAGCAACCGTCGACAATACCGGCTGACATCGGCTAGCCCAATATATGGGTGAATAGGTGCCATGCTGGGAACATAGGCGGTGTACGCTTTCACTGCTGTCGTGAAGGTTAACCCATCCCAGGACTGGAGATCGGAAGACGTGGCCACGAATACCGATACCCAATTGGCCGGTCAAACTGACCGAGCCGTTAGATCTGCGTTGTCACCCGAGGGGGAGGATACGCCAGCTCGACTGGTTGCACCCGCCAGACGAGTGTCGACGCTGTCACGTGCCCAAAAGGGCGACCGTAAGGCGTTCAGCCATCTGATGGAGCCATACCGTCGAGAACTCGTTGCGTATTGCTACCGTCATGTGGGCTCCTTGACGGAGGCGGAAGACCTCACCCAGGAATCCTTTGTCCGCGCCTATCGGGCCATGGACAGCTTCGAGGGTAGGGCGACCGCCAGAGCGTGGTTATATCGGATCGCGCATAACCTGTGCATCAACCACGTTCAGCGGAGCCGGCCCTCGTGGGAGTCGATCGCCGACGTCCCCGAGGACCGAATGGCCGCGCCTGTCACCGACGTCGCCGAGCACGACCGCGAAGACGTCCGTCTGGGCTTCGTCGCGTTGATGCAGAGCCTGCCGCCAAGGCAGCGAGCGGTTCTCGTTCTACGGGACGTCCTCGGCTGGAGCGCCGAAGAAACCGCCCGCATTATGGGGACGACCGTGCCCGCGGTCAAGAACGCTCTGGCAAGAGCCCGGCAGACGCTGTCGCAGCACCCCAAGGGGAGCGACCCCGCCGGCGTCCAGGATCTCGCCGCCGCCGATCCCGCGGCCAGGGCCGTGGTGGCCGAGTGGGTCGACGCATTCGAAAAAGGCAACACCGAGCGTATGGTGGCCCTGCTCACCGACGACGGTTCCAATAACGTACTGCTCAGTGCCGCGCACAGCGCAAGCACGAGGGCCGATGAGCCGGCAACAAAGACGGCCACGAAAGTAAAGAAGCAACCGTCGACAAAAAGCGGCGACAAGCCGCCAGTAGACGCCCGCCGTATCGAACCAAACGCCCGCAGCGCCGCATCGCCATTGGTCGCGTAGCGACCATCTTCCCGCCCGGAGGGCGGTTGGCGCTGCGCCTGTTAGCCATGGGTTTCACACCCGTGGTCCGGCTGCGGCCGCGCGATCGCATTGTATTTGGAAGCCACGAGGAAAGAACAACGCATGGCGAACGATAGAGAGAGACAACAAAATCGGCGTGACCGGTCCGAAAGCGCTCCAAAGACGGAGTCGACCGCGCGCGCCCTCCCGGTCCTCGACGATATCCTCAAGGAAGTCGACCCGATGGACGCCAACTTCCATCGGCTACTCCTCCTGAGGCATCAGCTAGAGCTCGACGATCAGCAGCTCAGCGAAGCCCAGGAACTGATCCAGAAGTACGACGAGGCCTACACCAAGCTGACCCAGCCCGCGAACCGCATCGCCGTCTTCCTGTCGAAGAACGAAGACGGTACCGCGAACATCGCCATGGGCGACAACGACTGGTACACCAATGTCGACCCGAACGTCGATGTCGAGACCCTCAAGGCCGGCACCCGCGTCAAGGTCAACGACGC
>Ga0070658_10004456_pt1 | contig 11404 bp, 8 predicted proteins | sample KBSC13metaG_FD_64664 | JGI IMG/M metagenome (GOLD analysis project Ga0070658, IMG submission 64664) | Corn rhizosphere microbial communities from Kellogg Biological Station, Michigan, USA - KBS C1-3 metaG | ecosystem: Host-associated > Plants > Roots > Rhizosphere > Soil ... | reverse complement strand
GGGTGGCGTACAAGAACGGCTGGGTGAGCGGGGTGCGGCACGCCGCGGGCATCGTGTACCGGGTGGACGCCGACCCGTACATCCTGGTGGTGTGCCTGGCGACGCCGCTGGCCTCGGACACCGACGAGCCCGACGAGGCCTGCCGGTTGGTAGCCGGCATCGCGGCGGCGAGTTGGAGTGGTGAGCTCTCAGAGCGGTGACGCCACCGGTCGGAGCGGTCGTCTGCCGCCCGCCCCGACCGCGCGTGAGCGATTGTGAGAGCGCTCTCTGTTGCGCTCTTATGAGACACCGCCGAGCTGTTGATGTCAATGAATGAGAGCGCTCTCCCCGGCGCTCAGTCGGCGAGCAGCCGGCCACGCAGCCGGGCGACGTCCTCCTCGCCAAGCTCCAGCCCGTCCCGCAGGTACCCGTCGATCCCGCCGAACTCGCGGTCGGCCGCCGCGAACGCCTCGTCCAGGTACCGCGGGTCCGCCGCCAGTACCGGCCGCAGCAGGTCGGGGTTCACTCCCCGGGACACGCCGATCGCGCTCAACAGCGCCTCGTTGCCGGCGGCCGACACCTCGTTCGTCAACTCGTAGTCGGCGTAGACGGTCTCCCGGTCGGCGCCGAGCGCGGTCAGCACCATCGCGGACAGCCAGCCGGTGCGATCCTTGCCGGCGCTGCAGTGGTACAGCAGCGGACCGCTGGCGTCGACGATCCGCCGCAGCGCCTTGGCGAATCCGTCCCGACCCCCGGGCGAGGTGACGAACCAGCGGTAGATCGCGAGCATCGCCCCCGGCGTACCCGTGGCGCCCAGTTCGCCGTAGGCGGCCAGGTCGTGGCCGAGCAGGACGGCGGAGACGTAGGTGAAGACCGGGTGTGCGGGGTCGAAGATCGGGATGTGCGCGACGTGCGGCCCCGGCGGCAGCCGATCCGGCGGCGCGACCTCGATCTCGCTGCCGTGCCGGAGGTCCAGCAGATCGGTGAGCCCGCAGCGCCCCAGCCGGATGACATCCTGTTCGGTGAGGCGACCCAGGCCGGGCGCGCGGTACACCAGGCCCGGCCGCACGGTGCGGCCGTCGTCACCGGCGAGGCCGCCGAGGTCGCGGGCGTTCGGGGCGCCGACAAGCCCAAGGGATCTCGGTTGCGCGGTCACCGGGACAGTCTGCCCTACCCGGTCAGTCGTGCCGCTGCGGCGTCGATCCCTCCGAGGGCTCGGCGGATGCGGCGCGGTCGATCGCCCGGCGACGGTCGCCCGACGGTACGGCAGCCGGCGTGCCCGGCGGTACGGCAGTGCCCGGCTTCGGCGGAGCGGCCGCCGGAACGGCGGGTACCGGAGTCGGCGGAGCCACCGCCTGCCCCGCGCCGGCCAGGGAGGCCGTGAGGGGCCGGGCAACCGGCGGAGCCGCCGGAGTCGCGTGCGGGCCGGGCGGCGGCGTCGAAGCCGTGCCGCCGCGGGTACGGGCATCGGGTGCCGTGGTGGCCTGCCCGGAAACCGGGACCAGTCCGGCGGCCGCGGCCGCCGCGCGTGCCTCGTCCCGGCCCGACTTGATGAGACTCGCCACCGCGGCAACCGCCAACATGCCAATGATGATTGTCAATGAGAGCCAGATCGGGATGCGGGGCGCCCATTCGACCGGGTCACCGCGGTTGACGAACGGCACCTCGTTGGCGTGCAACGCCTCCAGCACCAGCTTGACGCCGATGAAGCCGAGCACGCCGGCCAGGCCGAAGGACAGGTACACCAGCCGGTCCAGCAGGTTGCCGAGCAGGAAGTAGAGCTGGCGCAGTCCCATCAGGGCGAGGACGTTCGCGGTGAAGACGAGGTACGCCTCCTTGGTGAGCCCGAAGATGGCCGGGATCGAGTCCAGCGCGAAAATGAGGTCGGTGGTACCCAACGCGATCATCACGATCAGCATCGGGGTGAACATCCTGCGCCGGCCCTCGCGTACGGCGATCTTCGCCTGCCGGTACCCGTGCGTCACCGGGACGAGCTGGCGGGCGTACCGCACGACCGGGCTCTCCTTGAAGTCCGCCGGTTCGTCCTCGCCGTGCCGCGCGAGGTTGACCGCCGTGTAGACGAGGAAGAACCCGAAGATGTAGAAGATCCACTCAAACCGGTTCAGTGCCGCCGCGCCGACCGCGATGAAGCCGCCGCGCATCACCAGGGCCAGCACGATGCCGATCATCAGCGCCTTCTGCTGGTACTCCCGCGGGGTCCTGAACCGCGCCATGATGACGACGAAGACGAACAGGTTGTCGACCGACAGGCTGTACTCGGTCACCCAGCCGGCGAAGAACTCCCCGCCGTACCTCGGCCCGTACGCGCTCAGAATGACGATCCCGAAGGCCACGGCGAGCGTGACGTAGAACGCCACCCAGAGGCTGGCCTCGCGCATCGACGGGATGTGTGGCCGACGGCCGATGATCAGCAGGTCGGCGACCAGGATCGCGCCCATGACGGTGAGTGTGATGGCCCAGACCAACAGGGAGACGTGCACAAAAAACCTCCGGAACACATGGCGTGTCTCCAGAGGTCTCCTCCGCCGCCCGGCTGGTGTCTCCAGACCCGGCGACCGACGACGCCGGGTGGCCGAGACCACCGTGCTGACGACGACGTCACAAAGGGAGTACTCCCCTCTTAGGTTTTCCATTGTCCACGACGGCTCCGGTGAATGGCGACCCCCGGGAGGGTGACACTCCTCCTAGCCCGTCCTAGGAGGCTAGGCATCTATCTCCGGAGGCGGCCTCCCGGCGACGGCGACGGTGTGGCAGGCTCCCCGCATGGTTCTCGAAGTTGCCCTGATCGACGTGCTCCCCGGCAGCGGGGATGACTTCGCCGCCGCCTACGCGAAGGCCCACGACATTCTCGTCGCTACCGACGGGTGCCTGACGGTACGGATGACCCGGGGCGTGGAGACGCCGAACCGCTTCGTGCTCCTCGTCGAGTGGGAGTCGGTCGACGCGCACCTGGACAACTTCCGGGCAACCGAACGGTTCACCACCTGGCGCGGCCTGATCGGCCCGTACTTCGACGGCGCGCCCAGGGTCGAGCACTTCGTCGACGTGAGTTAGTTGGCGCTCGCTCCGCTCGCGCGGGTCGGGCGGCTCAGACCCGCCCTGTAGACGACCCTCCGACTCGGTCGCTTCGCTCCCTCGCTCCGGGCCGTCTGCGGGCGGCGCCGCCCGACCGTGGTGGTCGCGCTGACTCGTTGGCACTCGCTCCCGCTCGCGCGGGGCGGGCGGGCTCAGCGCACCCCGGCGATGTCCATCCCGCGCAGCTCCTTCTTCAGCTCCGCGATCTCGTCCCGGATCCGGGCCGCCAGCTCGAACTGCAGCTCGCGCGCGGCGGCCAGCATCTGCTCGTTGAGGTCCTGGATGAGCTGGGCCAGGTCGGCCCGCGCCATGCCCTCGCGCGACGGCGTGACGGCCCGGCCGCGGCTGCGGGTCTCCGGTACCGGCGCCTTCCCGCGCGACATCTGCCGCCCGCCGCCGCCGACCATCGCGTCGGTCTCCTCGGCCTCCCGGTAGATGTCGTCCAGGATGTCGTGGATCTTCTTGCGCAGCGGCTGCGGATCGACGCCGTTGGCGACGTTGTGCGCGACCTGCTTGGCCCGGCGCCGGTTGGTCTCCTCGATCGCCTTGGCCATCGAGGGCGTCATCTTGTCGGCGTACATGTGTACCTGACCGGAGACGTTACGGGCGGCACGTCCGATGGTCTGTACCAGCGAGGTGCCGCTGCGCAGGAACCCCTCCTTGTCCGCGTCCAGGATCGCGACCAGACTCACCTCGGGCAGGTCGAGGCCCTCCCGCAGCAGGTTGATGCCGACCAGCACGTCGAACTCGCCCTTGCGCAGCTCGCGCAGCAGCTCGACCCGGCGCAGCGTGTCCACCTCGGAGTGCAGGTACCGCACGCGGATGCCGTGCTCCAGCAGGTAGTCGGTGAGGTCCTCGGCCATCTTCTTGGTCAGCGTGGTGACGAGCACCCGCTCGTCCCGCTCGGTACGCAGCCGGATCTCGTGCATCAGGTCGTCGATCTGGCCCTTGGTCGGCTTCACCACGACCTCCGGGTCGATCAGGCCGGTCGGGCGGATCACCTGCTCGACGACCTCGCCCCGCGAGTGCTGCATCTCCCACGGCCCCGGCGTGGCCGACAGGTAGACCACCTGGCCGATCCGCTCCAGGAACTCGTCGAACCGCAGCGGCCGGTTGTCCGACGCCGAGGGCAACCGGAAGCCGTGCTCCACCAGCATCCGCTTGCGCGAGGCGTCCCCCTCGTACATCCCGCCGATCTGCGGCACGGTGTTGTGCGACTCGTCGATGACCGTGAGGAAGTCGTCCGGGAAGTAGTCGAGCAGGCAGTACGGTGGCTCCCCGTAGGTGCGGCCGTCGATGTGCATCGAGTAGTTCTCGATGCCCGAGCAGAAGCCGACCTGGCGCATCATCTCGATGTCGTAGGTTGTGCGCATGCGCAGCCGCTGCGCCTCCAGCAGCTTGTTCTGCCCCTCCAGCTCGGCCAACCGGGTCTCCAGTTCGGCCTCGATGCCGCGGATCGCGCGCTCCATCCGCTCCGCGCCGGCCGAGTAGTGCGTGGCCGGGAAGACGATCAGCTCGTTCACCTCGCGCACCACGTCGCCGGTCAGCGGGTGCAGGTAGTACAACTTCTCGATCTCGTCGCCGAAGAACTCGATGCGCAGCGCCAGCTCCTCGTACGCCGGGATGATCTCCAGCGTGTCGCCGCGGACCCGGAAGGTGCCGCGCTGGAAGGCCAGATCGTTGCGCGTGTACTGGATGTCGACGAGCCGGCGCAGCAGCTTGTCGCGCTCGATCTCGTCGCCCACGTGAACCTGCACCGCCTGCGCGAGATATTCGTGCGGTGTGCCCAGACCGTAGATCGCGGAGACCGTCGCGACGACGATCACGTCCCGCCGGGTCAGCAGCGACATGGTCGCCGAGTGGCGCAGCCGCTCGACCTCCTCGTTGACCGACGAGTCCTTCTCGATGTAGGTGTCGGTCTGCGGGATGTAGGCCTCGGGCTGGTAGTAGTCGTAGTAGCTGACGAAATACTCCACCGCGTTGCGCGGGAAAAGTTCGCGGAACTCCTTGGCCAGCTGTGCGGCCAGGGTCTTGTTCGGGGCCAGCACCAGGGTCGGCCGCTGAACGCGCTCGACGAGCCAGGCGGTGGTCGCGCTCTTACCGGTGCCGGTCGCCCCCAGCAGAACCACGTGCCGGTCGCCGCGGCGCACCCGCCGCTCCAGCTCACCGATCGCCGCCGGCTGGTCGCCGGACGGCTGGTAGTCGCTGACCACCTCGAACCGGTTGTCGAGGCGTGGGATGTCCAGTGCCATGCCGGCAACGGTACGCCGGCCCTCCGACAGTTCCTGCCGTTCCATGGCCACCAAGACGATCATCGATTAGGACGCGAACGACAGCATGTGCACGATCGGCTTCAACATTGCGATTGTGTGTCAGAGGTCACCGCGATACGGTCATTGCGTGGGCCGCTCGCGGCGGCCACCGGGCTGACGACCGGACCTCCACACCGGCCGGTCCCGCTCGGAGCAGGGTTGCAGCACCCGGCTATGGCCGGCCGTAGCGCACCCGACGCGGTCGCGCGTATTGCGCGGACCGGCCGCCGCGAGCTGCCTTACGTATAGGCAATCTTCGATCTCGCCCCGGTACCCGTCACCTCCGCTGGGCCTCCGCGTTCAACCACTCGTGAAGCTCCCCGTGGCCACCCCGCCTCGCGGTCGCTTCGACGCCGGCCGTACCGGCGCGGGCATCGCGTTGCTGTGTCTGGCCGCCGGCGCGGCCGCCCTCCTCGGCGTCGGGACGGTGTCGGCGGGCGCACCCGCGAAGCCGGCCGCGTCCGCGTCGCCGCCGGCGATCAGCGGTCCGCAGGCCCGTTCGCTGGCGCAGATGCGGTACGACAACCGGGTCGACGGCCCTGTCGCGTTCCATGCCGACCTGGGCAGCCAGGGTACCGGCGCGCGGGTCGGCGGGTGGGTCGACTGGCACCGGTCCCTGGTCTACCTGTCGAGCGTCCCTACTACTCCGGGGCCGGCCGACGGGCTGGTCCAGGCGGTACCGGGCCTCATCGCGATCCACGCCGGGCGGCCGGCGGCACCGTCACCGTCGGCGTCCGCCGCGCCCGACGCGTACCCGGTGCCGCCGGCAACCCCACCCGTCGACGGCTGGCGGCTGCGCCCGCTGGATCCCACGGCCACCAGCGGTGCGGCCTTCGACGGCCTCGTCACGCTCCTGTTCGGCCTCGCGGCCGACCGGCCGGACGACGCGACGCTGCTGGCCGGCTCCGGCGCGCGGTTCCTGCGCCGGGACACGATGTCCACGGTGCCGGTCAGCGTGTTCACCACACCGCCGCGACCCGACCTGCGGCCGTCCCTCGGGCAGCCATCGGCCGCGCCGCCGACGTCGGCCCTGCCGTCGACGTCGGCTCTGCCGTCAACGTCTGCGTCGCCCGCCCAGGGGGCATCGCCGACCCAGACGCCATCGGCGCGGCCTTCCGCTCCCGCCTCGGCCCAGCCGTCCGCGGCCGCCGGTATCGCCGGCCCGGCCACCTACTGGCTGGACGACAACTCGCGGCTGCGCCGGGTCGACGCGGTACTCGGGGGCGGGGTGCCGGTACGCGTGGACTTCGACCGGGTACAGACGGCCACGCCGGCCACGATCGAGTTGCTGGGCGGGGCGCCGGTACAGCCGCGGCCGGTCACCGCCGACGAGGCCCAACTGCTGGCGAACCTGCCGGTACGCGACCGGACGGCTCGGGGCGGCCAGGTGACGCTCACGGTACCGGTCGGCGGATCCGGTCTGGTGGAGGCCGCCGGCTGGCTGGACTGGCGTATCCCGGCCGCCTATCTCGCCCTGCGCGACCTCGACAACGCCGGCGCCGGTACCCTGCTGCGCGCCGACCGGACCGGCGTGGTGTCCCGGACCGGCCCGCCCGCCGACACGCCGCCGCTGCGGCCGCCCACCGACGGCTGGACCTTGTCCGCCTGGAACCAGCGACCCAGCACATCGGCTGACATCGATCTTCTGCTGACCACGGTGATCGGCCTCGGCGCGGGTACCCGCGGGGACGCCAGTGCGCTGCGCACCTCGGCCTCGTGGCTGCGTACCGACACGATCGGCGCGGTACCGGTGACGGTCTTCGAGCTCCATGGCCTGCGCTACTGGGTCGGCCGCGACGGCGTGCTGCTCCGGCTGGAGGTCCGTACGGCGAGCGGCGGGTACGGGTACCTCGACCTCACCCCGGGCGCGGTACCGGTGCTGCCGAAGCCGCTAGCGACCGGGCGCTAGCCGGTCGTACCAGAGCCGGTCCACCGCCGCGCGCAGGTCCTCCAGCGAGCCGTCGTTGTCGAGTACCACGTCGGCCACGGCGCGCCGCTGCTCGTCGGTGGCCTGGGCGGCCATCCGTGACCGCGCCTCCTCGGCCGGCATGCCCCGGTACCGTGCCAACCGGCCCAGCCGGCTCGGCTCGCTCGCGGCCACCACGACAACAAGGTCGAAGCCGGCCCCGATCCCCGACTCGACCAGCAGCGGGACGTCGTTGACGACGACCGCGTCCGGTGGCGCCGCCGCGATCAGTTCGGCGGAGCGCGCCCGTACCCGTGGATGGATGATCGCCTCGAGGCGGTGCCGGGCGGCCTCGTCGGCGAAGACCCGGCGGCCCAGCGCCGGGCGGTCCAGGGCGCCGTCCGGGCCGAGCACCTCGGGGCCGAAGGCGGCGACGATGTCGGCCAGCCCCTCCGTGCCGGGCTCGACCACCTCCCGGGCCAGCCGGTCGGAGTCGATCACGACGGCGCCGAGTTCGGCGAGGCGCCGGGCGACCTCACTCTTGCCGGAGCCGATCCCACCGGTGAGTCCGACCATGAGCACGGGGCGTCGGTCCTTCCACGATCGCGCGGGTGGGTTCGCGGAATGGCCGACGGCCCCGGTCCAGTTCAGGATCCGGGGCCGTCGGTTTCAGCCGTGAAGGCGTATCAGCTCTTGCCGCCCGCGAGCTTCTCGCGCAGCGCCGCGAGAGCCTCGTCGGTGGCCAGGGTGCCGGCCGGCTCCTCGGGAGCCTTGACCGGCGCCGGGGTGGTGCTGCTGACCGGTCCGGCCGGGGCCGGAGCCGGCTCGGCGGCGGCGTCTGCCGCCCGCGCCGTCTGCACCTGCTTGGTGTGCGCCTCCCAGCGCTGGCGGGCCTCGGCGTACTGCCGCTCCCACTCCTCGCGCTGCTTGTCGTACCCCTCGAGCCACTCGCCCGTCTCCGGGTCGAAGCCCTCCGGGTAGATGTAGTTGCCCTCGGTGTCGTACGTCGCCGACATGCCGTAGAGGGTCGGGTCGAAGTGCTCCTCGCCCTCGACGAAGCCCTCGTTGGCCTGCTTGAGGGACAGCGAGATCCGCCGCCGCTCCAGGTCGATGTCGATGACCTTGACCATCACGTCGGAGCCCACCTGAACGACCTGCTCGGGGATCTCGACGTGCCGCTCGGCCAGCTCGGAGATGTGCACCAGGCCCTCGATGCCGTCGTCGACGCGGACGAAGGCGCCGAACGGTACCAGCTTCGTGACCTTGCCGGGCACGATCTGCTGGATGGCGTGGGTACGGGCGAACTGGCGCCACGGGTCTTCCTGGGTCGCCTTGAGCGACAGGGACACCCGCTCCCGGTCCAGATCGACGTCGAGCACCTCGACCTCGACCTCCTGGCCCACCTCGACGACCTCGGACGGGTGGTCGATGTGCTTCCAGGACAGCTCGGAGACGTGCACCAGACCGTCCACGCCGCCCAGGTCGACGAACGCGCCGAAGTTGACGATCGAGGAGACGACGCCCTTGCGGACCTGGCCCTTCTGCAGCTTGTTGAGGAACTCCGTGCGCACCTCGGACTGCGTCTGCTCCAGGTAGGCCCGGCGGGACAGAACCACGTTGTTGCGGTTCTTGTCCAGCTCGATGATCTTCGCCTCGAGCTCGCGTCCGACGTAGGGCTGGAGGTCGCGCACCCGGCGCATCTCGACCAGCGACGCGGGCAGGAAGCCGCGCAGGCCGATGTCCAGGATCAGGCCGCCCTTGACCACCTCGATGACCGAACCGCGGACGACTCCGTCGTCCTCCTTGATCTTCTCGATCGTGCCCCACGCGCGCTCGTACTGCGCACGCTTCTTCGAGAGGATCAGGCGGCCCTCCTTGTCCTCCTTCTGGAGAACCAGGGCCTCGATGTGGTCATTGATCGACACCACATCCGCGGGATCGACGTCGTGCTTGATCGACAACTCGCGCGAGGGGATGACGCCCTCGGTCTTGTAGCCGATGTCGAGCAGGACCTCGTCCCGGTCGACCTTGACGACGGTGCCCTCCACGATGTCACCGTCATTGAAGTACTTGATGGTCTCGTCGATCGCGGCGAGGAAGGCCTCCTCGCTGGCGAAATCGTCGACGGCGACCTTGTTGTTGCTGGCGCTCGAGGTGGCCTCGATGCTGCTCGTCATGTGGGCTGTTGCTCCGGTCGGATGGTGTCGGGGACGTTTCTGGTGCGCCGCGGGCTCGCCGCAGGCGCAGCCCGATGACCTCTAAAAGATCATGGGGATCGAGCCAGCGGCCGCGGACCTGCTCCCTACCGAGATGCGCGCCCACGGGTGCATCGACTAGCTTACCGTGCGCATACGTAGAGCGTGCAAGCCCTCCCGGACGCTCCGCTTCTCCAGTATCGGGACACCGATGCCCACTGGGCGCCACAGGGGACATCCGGGGCGAACCGGTCCCTCTTAGGTACGCGCGGCGACGAAGATCGCGGTACCCGGGATCACCCGGCCGCGCAGCGGGCTCCAGCCGCCCCAGACCTCGTCGTTGCCCTCCGGCCACTCCGGCTCGACGAGATCGACGAGGTTCAGCCCGGCGCCGTGCACGAGCCGTACCCAGTCGCCCACGGTGCGGTGGTGCTCCACGTAGGCGACCGTCCCATGATCGTCGGCCTCCACATAGGCCCGCCGGTCGAAGTACGGGTGGCAGGCGTAGAGGCCCTCGTCGCCCGGCTCGTCCAGGAAGCACCAGCGCACCGGGTGCGCCACGGAGAACACGAACCGGCCGCCCGGGCGCAGTACCCGGGCCACCTCGGCGAGCACGGCGGCCGCGTCGGCGACGAAAGGCAGCGCGCCGTAGGAGGAGCAGGCCCCGTCGAAGGCGGCGTCCGCGAACGGCAAGCGCTGCGCGTCGGCCTGCGCCACCGGGAGCCGGACTCCGGTACGGCGGTCCAGCTCGCCGGCGTGGCGCAGTTGCCGGTACGACAGGTCGATGCCGACCGCCGTCGCGCCCTGGGTCAGCAGCCAGCGCCCGCACTGGCCGGCACCGCAGCCGACCTCCAGCATCCGCTGGCCGGCGACGTCACCGAGCAGCCGGGCGGCCGCCTCGTCCAGCCCCTCGGGGCCCCACACGAACCGGGTGTCGCCGAGGAACGCGCCGTGCTCGGCCTGGTAGGCGTCGGCGGCACCGTCCCACCAGCGCCGGTTGGCCCTGGTGGTCTCCGCGCGCGCGGCGACCCGGCGGGTGACGCTGGTGCCGGGCTCCGGGTACGTCGGCTCCGGGAAGGTCGGCGCGCTCAATGGTCGGCGGCGTCCCAGTCGCGCCCGCCGCCGACGGACACCTCCAGCGGTACGTCCAGCGGATAGGCCCGGCCCATCTGCTCGCGTACCAGAGCCTCCAGCGCCTCCCGCTCCCCCGGCGCGACCTCGAAGACGAGCTCGTCGTGGACCTGCAGCAGCATCCGCGAGCGCAGCCCGGCCTCGCGCAGCGCGGCGTCGACGTGCAGCATCGCGATCTTGATCAGGTCGGCCGCAGAGCCCTGGATCGGGGCGTTGAGCGCCATCCGCTCGGCCATCTCCCGGCGCTGCCGGTTGTCGCTGTTGAGATCCGGAAGGTACCGGCGGCGGCCGAGCACCGTCTCCGTGTACCCGTCGCGCCGCGCCTGGTCGACGACGTGCCGCAGATAGTCGCGTACCCCGCCGAAGCGCTCGAAGTAGCCGTCCATCAGCACCGAGGCCTCGGGTGGCGTGATGCCCAGCTGGTTGGCCAGCCCGAAGGAGGACAGCCCGTAGGCCAGGCCGTAGTTCATCGCTTTGATGCGGCGGCGCTGCTCGTGGCTCACCTTGGTCGGCTCGGTGTCGAACACGGAGGACGCGGTGGCCGCGTGGAAGTCGAAGCCCGAGCGGAACGCCTCGATCAGCGCGTCGTCGTGCGACAGGTGCGCCATGAAGCGCATCTCGATCTGGCTGTAGTCGGCGGTCATCAGCTGCTCGAAGTCGGGGCCGACGATGAACGCCCGGCGGATCTGCCGCCCCTCCTCCGTGCGGATCGGGATGTTCTGCAGGTTGGGATCGGTGCTGGACAGCCGGCCCGTGGCCGCGACGGTCTGGTTGAACGTGGTGTG
>Ga0070658_10004454_pt1 | contig 11405 bp, 5 predicted proteins | sample KBSC13metaG_FD_64664 | JGI IMG/M metagenome (GOLD analysis project Ga0070658, IMG submission 64664) | Corn rhizosphere microbial communities from Kellogg Biological Station, Michigan, USA - KBS C1-3 metaG | ecosystem: Host-associated > Plants > Roots > Rhizosphere > Soil ... | reverse complement strand
TCGAGGATAAAACGATCGCCAGACTGCCGGAGATGCCTCTTAGGATACAGGCGCCATCGCCCACCCCGTCCGCGCCTGATGTATCGCTGCCCTTTACCGCGCAGCCGTTACCTGGAACGACGCGGGGTAAGTGGAATCAGGCACGCACCTTTACCCTGGTGCCGGAACTCTCGCCGAAAATCGTCGCGGATTTCAAGGGGCATTCGCTACCGCTCACGGCACGCCCCGAAACCCCGCCCGTGACGCTGCTCGCGAACGGTACGACCGTTCAGATGGTGGGAGCGGACGGCAAGAAGCTTCAGACCCTTCCCTATCCCGGCGGATCGGCAGCCCTGACTCCCGGGCCATCTAGCCTGCTGATTCAGGACTACTCCTACGACTTTTTACCGGATTTAGCGGTCGCGGGGCCGGGCGGCTTTCGGCTCTATGAGCAGACACCCCAGCATACTTTCGCCGACGTCACGGTTCGCACCACACTCTCTCCGTCGGTGCTCCAGGGAGTCTATACCGGCGCCTGGGCCGCGGATGTCGATGCAGACGGAGATCTAGATATCGTCCTGGGTGCAGCGCTCGGAACCCCCACAGTACTGCAAAACAACAACGACGGCACCTGGGAGCCGATCCATCCTTTCGCCGGGATCGAAGGTCTGCGCGCCTTCGCCTGGGGCGATTTCGATAACGATGGGGATGCAGATGCCGCGATCATCGACGGGCAGGGCCATCTCGCGGTCTTCGAGAACCTCCGGGGCGGCAAGTTCCGCCAATGGAAGAATCTGCCCGCCGACCTTGGCAAAGTGACGGCCATCAGCGTCGCAGACCCGACCCGACGCGGCACGATGGACATTGTGGCTCTGTTGGAGACAGGCGCGATCGTGCGGATCTCCCTGCGTCCGGACCAGAGCGGCTGGGACCATCAGGACATCGGCATCCGTACCGAGGCGGCCCAGGATACCAGTACCCGCCTGCTCTGGTCGGACCTGGATAACAACGGCGCTGTCGACCTCATCGTCTCCGGTGATGCGGGCACCAAAATCTTCCTCGGCAACCCTTCCGGTAAGCTCGATCCTCTGACCACCGTCATCGAAGAACGGGTCTGGAGCGTAGACGAGACCACGGCAAACGGCCTGCCGGACCTGATCGGCCTCGACACGAAGGGCAGTCCGGTCCGTCTGGTCAACGGATGCAAGAAGAACTATCATTGGCTCGAAATGCGTCCGAGGGCAGACTTTCTGGCGGTGGACACACACGGCCACGCGACGGGTGACGCCCGTATCAACCCGTTTGCCGTAGGTAGCGAGGCGGCTGTACGCGCGGGCCTCCTCTACCAGAAGATCACTGTGAATGGGCCGACACTCCACTTCGGGTTGGGCGAAAACCCACAGGCGGCGGCGGTGCGGCTGCTCTGGACCAACGGCGCTTCACAAGCCGAATTCGCAAAGGATCTCAAGACCAACACGGCCTTTATCGTCTCACAGCGTATTCTCAGCTCTTCATGTCCCTGGCTCTTCGCCTGGGATGGCAAGCAGATGAGCCTGGTGACCGACTGTATCTGGCGCTCGCCGCTCGGACTGCGCATCAATGCGCAGGGCACGGCGGGTATCGGCCAGACGCAGGACTGGGTGAAGATCCGCGGCGACCAGCTCGTCCCCCACGACGGCTACTACGACCTGCGGATCACGGCGGAACTTTGGGAGACCCACTTCTTCGACTACCTCGCGCTGACGACCGTGGACCATCCGGCGGACACCGACATCTGGGTGGACGAGCGTTTCTCCATGCCCCTGCAGCCCCCGCTCAAGATCTACACGACTACCAAAGCGCGCCCGATCGCCCGCGCGACTGACGACACAGGGCAGGACGTGACGAGCACCGTGAACACCCGTGATGGGCGCTACCTGGCGACCTTCGGCTATGGCCAGTATCAGGGCGTCACTCGCGACCACTATGTCCAGGTCGATCTGCCGCCGGACGCTCCCGTCGATAAGCCCCTGGCGCTGATCGCGATCGGCTGGCTGCATCCGACCGACAGCAATATCAACGTAGCGCTCAGTCAGGGCCACCACGCTCCGCCGCAGGGCCTCAGCCTGGAGATTCCGGATGGCAGAGGCGGCTGGAAAGTCGCCAAACCGGGCCTGGGTTTCCCGGAAGGCAAGATCAAGACAGTCTTTCTGGACCTCTCCGGCCTGTTTGCGCCCGGCACTCCCCATCAGGTGCGCCTGCGGACCAATCTGGAGATCTACTGGGACTATATCGCCTGGGCGACCATCCTGCCCGACACCACGCCGCGCGTCGAAAACCGCCAACTTGCCACCGTCGCTGACCTGCATTTCCGGGGCTGGTCCGCACTGAAACCGACCGACCCCACCCAGCCGGACATGCCCGACTACGACCATATCAGCGGAACGACCCAGCGCTGGCTCGACCTCGAAGGCTTCTGCACCCGCTTCGGCGATGTGCTGCCCCTGCTTCACTCTATCGACGACCACTACGTGATTATGAACTCGGGCGACGAGCTCTCCCTGCGCTTCCCGGAGCAGAAGGCTCCCGCCTCCGGTATGGTGCGCGACTATGTGCTGATCGGCGACGGCTGGGTGAAAGACGGCAACTTCAACACCGCCTTCCCCACCACGGTCATCCCGCTGCCGGATCATAATATGCACGACTATGTCAAATCGCCGACGACCCTGGAGGACGACCCGGTCTACCGCCGCCACGCCGACGACTGGAAGACCTACCACACCCGCTACATCCATCCCGGCGAGTTCAACAACACTCTGAAGCCCGTCGGAATACCGTAAAGGAGGCCCGGTGGATTTCCCCACGGTTCTGTGGAAACAGACGAGAGCGACGTTTCTGGAGGCAGGGAGGGTCCTGCCTCCAGAAACGCCCATCACCGCGTCCCTCGTCTTCGCCCTCAGCGAGGGACGCTTCGTGCTGGCGGACATCGCCGGGCGCGGCTGGTGCATTCCCGGCGGCCGCCTGGAGCCCGGCGAGACACCCGAACAGGCCGCGCACCGCGAAGTCCACGAAGAGATCGGCGGCGTCGTCGGCCCGCTTCACCTGTTGGGCCACTATCTCCTCATCGACACTGAAACCGACAAAACCCAACTCATCCCCACTTATGTCGCCACCGTCCAAACCCTCGGGCCGCTCCCACCCGGCACCGAATCCCAGGGCATCCGCACCTTCTTCCCCGAAGAAATACCCACCCACTACTTCATCTGGGATCCTCTCATGGAAGCCGTCTTCGATCTTGCCTCGAAGACAGGGAAACTCTAACATCGGCCTCTCGGTAGACATGCCTGCTTGTGCTCGCTTCGCGAAATCTGCAACATCTCTCTCAACACATGTGTCACAATGAAGTAATTCCCATTCCAGTTGATCGAATATATGCCCACGATGCCCAAAAGACAATCTGCTCTCATAACACTCGTGACTCTGTCGTTATCGGCGACGGCGGCGATGGCCGTGCCACCACGGAAGGCTGCCGCGCCTGCGAAGGCGATGGCGGCGAAAGCGGTGCGGTTGGTGGTGACTCCGCCTTCGGTACGCCTAGTCGGAGCGCAGGCGGCGCAGCATCTTCTGGTGACGGCTCTCTTTGCGGATGGTTCGCAGAGGGATGTGACGGATAGCGCCGTCTTCACGAGTTTCGCTCCTAAAGTCGCGACGGTGGTCGGTGGCAATATCTTTCCGAAGGCGGATGGGGCGGCGGCGGTGGGGGTGAAGTGGAATGGGTTGAGCGCGAAGGCGGCGGTCTCCACGATAGGAACGCTGAAGCCGGTCACCTACTCCTTTGTGGACGATGTGGTGCCGGTGTTGTCGCGGCTGGGGTGCAGCCAGGGGACCTGTCATGGCGCGGCGCAGGGCAAGGGCGGGTTTCGACTGAGTCTGCGCGGCTACGCGCCGGAGATCGATATCGTCTCCATTACACGGCAGTTGGGCGGGCGGCGTATCAGTCGCGAGGCGCCGGAGAACAGTCTCTTCCTGCGTAAGCCGCTGGCGGAGGTTCCGCATCGTGGCGGGAAGCGATTGGATAAGAATTCGCGTGAGTATGGGATTCTGCTGGGCTGGCTCCGGGAGGGGACGCCGGGGCCGACCGGGAAAGAGGCGGCGCTGGCGAAACTGGAGATCCTGCCCGGCGATCGGCAGATGAAGCCGCTGGAGAAGCAGCGCCTCCTGGTACGCGCGACATTCGCGGACGGACGCACCGAAGATGTCACGGATCGCGCCCTCTACAACAGCAACGATGTGGCGCTGGCGACCGTGGATGAGAGCGGACTGGTCACGATGCAGCGCGCCGGTGAGACCGCCATTACCACGAAGTACATGGACAAGATGGCGGTGGTGCGCGTGTTGTCGCCCTTCAATCAGAAGGTTTCGGAGACCGCCTTTACCGCCTCCAACAACTATATCGACCCCCTGGTCAACGCGAAGCTGAAGCAACTGCACATCGAGCCATCGGGCCTGTGTACGGACGATGAGTTTTTGCGCCGCGCCTATCTCGACGCTATCGGCACCCTGCCCACTATGGAAGAGGCGAAGACTTTTCTGGATTCGAAAGACACGCAGAAGCGTGAGAAGCTGGTGGATGCCCTGCTCCAGCGCCTGGAGTACGGCGAGATCTGGGCGCTGAAGTTCGGGGATCTGTTTGTGCTTCGCCGCGAATATATGCACCGCAAATACGCCATGCTGATGCAGCAGTGGCTGTCCGAGCAGTTCAACGCGAACAAGCCCTGGGATAAGATCGTCACCGACATCCTGACCGCCAACGGCGATCTGGAGAGCCATCAGGGCGGCTACTTCTTTGTCAGCCGCACCCCGCAGAAGCCGGGACAGGGCTACTGGGTGCGCGCCTCCGAGCCGACCGCCGAGATGACCGCGCAGGTGTTCCTGGGCGCGCGGATCCAGTGCGCCAAGTGCCACAATCACCCGACCGAACGCTACACGCAGGACGACTACTACCACTACACGGCGCTCTGGCAACAGTTGGCGGGCAAAGGGGAGAACGACGACGGCGTGCCGGCGCAACTGGTCTCGGAAGACAAGAGCGACATTCGTCAGCCGCGCACCAACGAGGTCATGATCCCGCGCCCGCTCGATCGCTCCGACCTCGGGTTCACGAAGGAGGAGGATCGACGTGTGAAGGCGGCGGCGTGGATCACCCATCAGGACGACTTTGCGCGCAACATCGTTAATCGCTACTGGGCGCGCTGCTTCGGTATAGGCATCGTCGAACCCGTGGACGACATCCGCAGCACCAATCCCGCCAAGAACGAGCCGCTCATGCATGCCCTCTGCGACGACCTGCGCAGACACAACTACGATCTGAAGTATCTGCTCGGCACGATCATGAAGTCGCGCACCTATCAGCGGACCGCGATACCGAACCGCAACAACCGGATCGACACCCGGCTCTTCTCTCACTATCCCGCCCGCCGCATCAACGCCGAAGAGCTGCTGGATGCCGTCGCCCAGGTGACGGGCGTTCCCGACAAGTTCGACGGCATGAGCGTCGGCGCGCGCGCCATTGAACTCGCGGACACCGAGATCCCCTCGCTCATGCTCGACACCTTCGGCAGGCCCCCGCGCGTCCAGCCGAGCGACACCGAGCGCACCTGCAGTCCGGCCATCAGTCAGGCGCTGGCCTTCCTGAACAGTGAGTTCATTCAGCAGAAGATCAAGTCGAACGACTGCGTGCTCGCTCCTCTGCTCAAATCCGCCAAGCCGGACGCTGAGATTCTGGACACGCTCTATCTCTCCGCCCTCTCTCGCCATCCCACGCCCGCCGAATCAACGGCGCTGCTGGATGCCCTGAAGCAGTCGCCCAAGCGGGAAGAAGGCTTCCAGGACATCCTCTGGGCCATCCTCAACAGCAAAGAGTTCCTCTTCAATCACTGACATCGTAACGGATTATGGATTCGCGGAAGGCGTCAGGGTTCCAAAGAGGATGCGCGTGCAGCGGCGATTTATCTATGCCTTGAAGAACGCGAGCAGATCGGCGTTGACCTGATCTTTGTGAGTCGAGGGAAGACCATGCGGCGCGCCCGGATAGATCTTCAGCGTCGCGTCCTTAACGGTTTTAGACGACATTAGCGCCGAAGCGCCGATGGGCACAATCTGATCGTCATCCCCGTGGATAATGAGCGTGGGCACGTCGAACTTCTTGAGGTCTTCCGTCAGGTCGGTCTCGGAGAAAACCTTGATGCATTCGTAAGCCGCAAGGAAGCCGCACTGCATACCCTGAAGCCAGAACGAGTCGCGCAGCCCCTGCGAGACCTTCGCCCTCGGTCGGTTCGCGCCGTAGAAGGGCGCACTGAGATCCTTGAAGAACTGCGAGCGATCGGCGAGAACCTTCGCACGCATTTGGTCGAATACCTCGATAGGCAGGCCGCTCGGATTGGAAGCCGTTTTGAGCATCAGCGGTGGGATGCCGTCGACGAGCACGGCCTTCGCCACCCGTTTCGTGCCATGCCTTCCGATGTAGCGCGCCACTTCTCCGCCGCCGGTAGAGTGCCCCACATGAATCGCGTTGTGCAGGTCGAGTGTCTCGACAACCGTCGCGAGGTCGTCGGCATAGGTATCCATGTCGTTACCTTTCCAGGGCTGACTTGAACGGCCATGCCCGCGCCGGTCGTGGGCGATGCAGCGATAACCGTGCGAAGCAAGAAACAGCATCTGGTCCTCCCAGGCGTCTGCGCTCAGAGGCCAGCCGTGACTGAAGACGACAGGCTGTCCCTGTCCCCAGTCCTTGAAGTAGATCTGCGTCCCGTCTTTCGTGGTGATGGTGTTCACGGAGTGTTCTCCTTTACTGCGATGCGTCGTGTTTACGTCCACAGAGGTTGCGCCGACTGCCGTTCTCGTTAACGGCAGCATCGCTGCGGTCAACAGAACCCTTCCACCAAGGAAAACGCTGCGGCGCGACAGTGTCTCTTTTCCGATGACTTCTTGCCTGGTCATGATTACCTTCCTTTCTGTAGGTAGGGTCATTATCTCAGAGCAGTATTGGACGGAACGTTGTAATCCGGAAGCAAAAGCGTTCCCGATCCCAGATCCGGCAGGAAAAATGTCCGCGCGCGAACAATGGGTTGACAAGCGTTGTTTTTGTTCACTGCATTTCAGTGAGGAGAAAAGGATGACATCCATGACCGTGGCAGAGACACCCTCTGCTCCACTCATCATCACTCTCTTTGGCCCTATGCAAGTGCTGGTAGACGGCAACCCCATACCACGCCCGCGCTCACGCAAAACGCTCCGGCTGTTCGCGCTCCTCACGCTCCGTCACAATCGTCCGGTCGAGAGGGAGTGGCTCACAGGCGTGTTCTGGCCGGATATGGATCCGCCTCAAGCCTTCGCCAATCTGCGCCCGATCTTGAGCGAGTTGAGGAGCGGCTTGGGCAGCCAGAAAGAGCGGTTGCAATCGCCCGACAGGCACACCCTGCTCTTGGACCTTACCGGCGCGGAAGTAGACCTTCTCAGCTTCGATGCCGCGATCAAGAGCGGTCAACTCTCCGAATTGGAACGGGCGGTCGCGCTCTACCAGGGTCCCTTGTTGGAAGGCTGCTACGAAGAGTGGGTTTCTCCGGAGCGTTCCGTTCGTGACCTGAACTGCTTGCAGGCGCTCCTGAAGCTGGCCAATGCCGCTCGTACGACAGGGAACCTGGAAACGGCGGTAGGCTTCTTCCAGAGAGCTGCCACCCTGGATCCCTGGTCGGACACGGCGCGGCGCGGCTGGATGGAGGCGCTGGCGCAGATGGGCGACAGCAATGCCGCACTTCTGGTCTATCGCAAGTATGTCGAGGCCCTGCGCAGCGACCCGAAAGCCACTCCGGACCAAGAGACAACCCTGCTTTACCAGCGCTTGCGGGCAGACGCTCAGCAGCAAACCGTCACCCCCGTCACTGCTCCGCAAATGGCAGCGCCTCCTCCGGTCATCGGCTACCTGCCCCACCCACTGACCGATCTGGTGGGCAGAGAAGATGAGCAGATCGAGGTGGCTGCCCGACTGCGACGCTCCCGCCTGGTGACATTGGTAGGATTGGGAGGAATCGGCAAGACTCGATTGGCGATCGCGACCGCTTCCGAAATCGTTCAGGAGTATGCCGATGGTGTGTGGCTGGTAGCTCTGGAGGCGCTCTCGGAGGGCAAACAAGTGGCCCAACAGATCGCCTCCGTAATGGGCCTCCAGGAGAAGCCTCATCAGTCCCCCCTACAAAGAGTGACGGATCATCTCTGCAAGAGGCAACTGTTGCTGGTGCTGGATAACTGCGAGCATCTGCTCATGGCGAGCGCTCAGGCGGCAGACCATCTTCTGCGGGAGTGTGCCAACGTTCATATTTTAGCCACGAGCAGAGAGGCATTGGGCATCACAGGGGAGACGGTCTGGGCGGTTCCTGCGCTGACGACGCCCGATCCCACCCATCTTCCGCAGGCATGCGCCACTCTATTGCGCGTACTGAGGGGCTATGAAAGCGTGCAACTCTTTGTCGAGCGTGCCCAGGCGATCCAGAAAACTTTTGCGCTGAACGGGGAGAATGCGGCCGCAGTAGCGCAGATCGGCTCCAAATTGGAAGGAATCCCGCTGGCCATCGAGTTGGCGGCTGCGCGAGTCAATGCGCTCACAGTTGAGCAGATCGCGGCACGCCTGGACGATCACCTTGCCCTGCTGACGGGAGGGAGTCGCACAGTCATGTCGCGCCAGCAAACTCTGCGGGCCACTCTGGACTGGTCGCATGCACAACTCTCCCAGTCGGAGCAGATCCTTTTGCGACGCCTCTCGGTATTTGCGGGAGGATGGACTTTGCAAGCGGCGGAAGCCGTATGCGTTGGGCGAGAGATCCAGGCGAGAGAGATGCTGGATCTGCTTACCGCCCTTGTAGCCAAGTCATTGATTCTGTTCGAGGAGGGGCAGGAGGGAGGACGCTACCGGATGTTGGAGATTGTACGCCAATACGCCGCGGAAAGGTTAAATGCAAGCGAGGAGGCCCAGGAGGCCGAGACAAAACACCGCGACTGGTTCGTTGCGTTGTCCGAAGCCGCCGAACTGGAGTTAAGGAGCGCCCGGAAGAAAATCTGGATCCACCGACTGACGGCGGACTACGACAACCTTCGTCTGGCCATGTCCCGTTGCGGCAGCGACGCCTCGGGGATCGAGGCAGGACTGCGCATGACAGGCGCGCTCTCGCAATTCTGGAGCGGTCGTTATGCCTATCGGGAAGGGCGGGCACACCTTCAAGCAGCGCTGGGAAAGGGCGGGACACCCTCTCCCACACGAGAGTGGGGAAAGGCATTACACGCTCTGGGCCTCATTATCGAACGGCAGGGAGAGCCTCTTTTGGCCCGAGAACATCTGGAAAAGGCGCTGCACATTCACGAACAGATTGGAGATCGGCAGGGTATCGGGGCTTCTCTCCATACGCTGGGCAGTATCGCACTTACGCTTGGAGACATGGCTGCGGGGCAGGCGTTCCTCGATCAGAGTGTAGCGATTCGCAGGGAGGTAGGAGATCGATACGGCATCGCCATATCGCTCGAATCGCTCGGCTGGTTAGCCTTGCGGACAGCGGATTTTGAGAAGGCAAAATCGCTGTATGAGGAGAGTCTCGCACTCTTTCGCGAGTGCGGAGATCAGGACAAGATCGCCATCAGTCTGCGTTATCTTGGCGTTATCGCAAAGGAATTCGGGGAGTACGCTCTGGCGGAAAGATTGCTGGAAGAGGCCCTATATCTCTTTACCGATCTAGGGAACCGGCGTGAGGAGGCTTTTACACTCCATGCCCTCGCCGGAATGGCCAATAGCCGACGATTATTCGATACTGCACAGACACACTACCAGGCGAGCCTCTCCCTCTTGAGTGAGCTTGGAGATCGGAATGGTGTCGCGACGACCTCCCGTGCACTTGGGATGGTCGCCCTCAGTCAGAAAGATCCAAAGGCGGCGCATGCCTACCTCGCCGAGGGGTTGCAGATCTACCGAGAGATCGGAAATAAGACCGGCGTTGCAAATAGTCTTCACGGTCTGGGGATACTGGCGCACCAGAGTGGTGATTTCGCCGCGGCATATACCGCATTAGACGAGAGTCTACAGACCCTTCATGACCTGCGCGATAAGAGAGGGGTGGTCATCCAACTGGAGGAACGCGCAGGGTTGCTGTTGGAGCAAGCCGAAATCGAGGCCGCAGTACGTTTGATGGGAGCTTCCCAGCGCCTGCGAGAAGAGATGAGCCTTCCCGCGTCTCTCAATGCACAGGCGAATCGCGAGTCACTCCTTGTACGAATCCACGCCACGCTGGACAGCGACGCCGTGAGCGCTCTTTGGGAAGAGGGCTGTGCCATGTCTCTGGATCAGGCCGTTACCTTCGCCTTATCGTCCGGACATCTCCATACCGACTAAGGAAAAGGAGCCGCCTTTCAGCGGCCCCAGTCAGGGTGGATTGTCCGTTCTTGCGGACAGCAGCGTTCTTGTTGATCATAGACTTTCCTTAGTCCGGCAGATCGGCGTAGGTCGGCAAATAGTCCCGCCAGATCTCATTTTTACGCCCGACAATATACTTCGTCAAACTGATGTAAGGCACATAGTGAGGGCGACGCGGTGGGCGCATCAGGCGCATGCCGATCTGGTGGGCCAGTTTGTCGCTCTTCTTCATGTTGCACTTACGGCAGCAGCAGACTAAATTTTCCCAGGCCGAGCCGCCGCCCGCCCGCTTGGGGATGACGTGGTCAATGGTCAGGTCTTTGCTGGCCGAGCCGCAGTATTGGCACGTGTAGTTGTCGCGCGCAAAGATGGTTCGCCGTGATAATTTCAACTCAGGCATCGGCCGCTTGACCTGCCCGCGTAACTTCACGACGGTCGGCGTTGGAAACTTGCCGTCGGCGCCCAGCGTTCCGGCTTCGTCATCTACGTGCAAAACATCTGCTTTGCCTAAATAGAGTAAGACGACCGCTCGCCGCAGGTTACAGACATTCAGCGGCGTCCAGTCGCTGTTGAGTACCAGTACTTCCCGGTTCATAGGTTCCGCGTTCCCTTTCCGTTTATTTGAAGTGCCCCTGCCTCCTACGATCCGACAAAAGACAAGACCCGCCTCTGCGTAAGCACAGAGCGGGTCATGGTCTCGCCGAAGCGGGATGGAATACATGGTGCGGGTGGTGGAGATGACTCAAACTGTCAGGCAGCATCGTCAGTCTCCGGCATACACTCCAGGAGACTCTCCTGACGGGCGCATGGTGACGCCTGTGTAAGGATTGTGTCCGGGCCGCATATGGGGGTTGCTCTGAACTCCACTGCATTTGACAGCACTCCACCGGTCCAAAGTTGCACGATTTGCGTGACGAACGACGCGATTGCGTAAAATAGATACTCTAGTATATCGAATCCTACCGCCCCATGTCAAGCGCCCTGTTTATGACGC
>Ga0070658_10004448_pt1 | contig 11414 bp, 5 predicted proteins | sample KBSC13metaG_FD_64664 | JGI IMG/M metagenome (GOLD analysis project Ga0070658, IMG submission 64664) | Corn rhizosphere microbial communities from Kellogg Biological Station, Michigan, USA - KBS C1-3 metaG | ecosystem: Host-associated > Plants > Roots > Rhizosphere > Soil ... | reverse complement strand
CCCCTGACATGTTGATTGCCACCGCCACGGTTTCAGTTCCGTTGCTTCTAACGTAGCCGGCCACTTTCTGGGAACTGGTGCCGCTCCACTTTGTGTCTCCGTCGACGAGTTCCGGATACTGACGGCGCAAGGCGGCCAACTGCGCGAAGAACGACGAAATCCCCGGTTTGCCCTTTGCCCAGTCGATTGGCGGGGCGCTGATGAAATTGCCCGAAGCCGAATCGCCGATCTCCTGCCCGTTGTAAATGAGCGGTACGCCGTCGAGAGTGAACGTCAACAATGTCGCCGCCAGTGCCCCTTGAGTGCCGAATGTCGCCATGGGCTTGTCTGTGTCCTGGTTGCCGGCATACCGCATATGCCGCGTTCCGGCAGGGAACTGAAAACGTTCGTATTCCAATATTGAGCCGAGGGAGGAAACCGTATCGTGCCCCTGCATTACGCTCATCAGTTGCGGGTACAGAGTAAAGGCGTAGTCGACGTTGAACGCCTTCATCATCGTTTCCGGCCGATGGGCCTCACCGAGAAGGAGGATGTCCGGTTTGACTGATTTGAGCGCATCCGTCGACTCATTCCAGAACTCTGTAGGTACGAGTTCCGCGCTGTCGTATCGAAAACCGTCTAGATTAAAGGTCGTAAGCCAGCGCTTTTCCATCTCGATCATGTACGTCCGCAGCGCCGGATTCGAATAGTCGAGCTGAACGACGTCACTCCACATGGGCGTCCGGCTGACAGTCGCCGGGTTCTTGACGTCGGAGTCGGTGTGTCGATACCAGTCCGGATGCTGAGTGATCAACGGATTGTCCCACGACGTGTGATCGAGCGCCAGGTCGAGAATGATTTTCATCCCGCGGCTGTGAGCCGTGTCGACCAGGCGGTGCAGATCGGCATCCTTGCCGTATGCAGGGTTAATGCTGGTGTAATCGCGCACGCAATAGGGGCTTCCGAATGCCTTCTCCTGTCCCACTGGATTAATCGGCAGCAACCACAGAACGGTGGCGCCTAGCTTGTGGATTCGGTCGAGCTGCGGCACGATTGCTGAGAGCGTGCCCTGTGGCGAGAACTGGCGGGGATTGATGCCGTAGATGACGGCTGACTTCACCCACGTGGGAGTCTGGGGACGCACGGCGGTGACGATTGCCGATCGCGATAGGATTGGCGAGTCGCTGATGGCGATGTCGTCGATATAGCCGCGATATTGCCCCCCACCTTCTTGCCGATGGTAGAGGACGGATATCTGGTCTACCGTCTTGCCCGCGAGCCACTTTCCGATGTCGCATTGCACCTGCGTCCAGGTTCTGGGAGTGAGACTGTCGCCGTGACCGCTCGATGGATCCATCGACTGGCCCTGATCATCCTGTGCTCCGCTGCCGGAAAGGGTCGTGCCGTCGGTGCAGTGCAGGTCGACGCCGACGTAGCGTGCGTTGTCCTGCTGGGGGAAAAGCCAGTAGCTGAGCTTCGTCGATGAATCGATCAGCAGGTGCGTTGAGTACGCCTTCATGGCGCAGCGCGCGTCGCCGCTTGCACTGCCGGCGAATCGGATGACGTTCACGCCGGAGTGAGTTGGAATTGTGTAGACGCCCCAGTCACCCGGCAGTGTGCCGGGGCTGAGCTCGGGTGCGCCGCTGCCGTTGTATCCAGTCACGTTGCTCTGGGTATCGACAACATTGACGAATGTCACGGGATTGCCGCTACTTCTGAACAGGAGGCCGCGATCGGTTGGTGTCGCCGTTCTTGGCGAGCACCCGTTGAGTCCAGCGGTCCCTAATAAGCAAGCGGTCAAAAGAAAGGCACGCGCTGGCGTGCCTGGCCGATCCGACATAACTGTATCCAATCTTTATCGAGACGATGCAAGGGTGCTCGAGCCCGACGTCGATTGTTGCGGGCGTGAAGGGCGGCCTCACCACCAAGGGGTTCCCGAGCACAGCTAACGTCGGCAGTTACGCGAGCGTGTCGACGGGCGACTTCGTTGGGCTGTCGTGTTTACTATTTTGGGTAGCCGCCGCCCGCAGGCCGGGTAAGGATTGCCATTTCGTACCGCGCACGTATCGACGACGCTTTGTCGACTTGCGCGGCCGTATGGGATGCCGTCGCGGCGGCTTTCGACACCGTCAGTTACGGGTGCATCTGGCCCGGATGGGACTGACGCCATGTGTCCATGCTGCTGGTGTGCTGCATCGTCGACTGCACCATGTTCTGGTTGGCCGCGGCATCTTTGGCTGGGCTGCTGTTGTGGCTGCAGCCTGCAAGGCAGATCAGGGACGAGGCGACGGCGATGCAAGCCATATACTTTTGCGCGCTTGTGAGTTGAGTTTTCATTGCTTCTCTCTCAAAGATAGTGCGCCCTCGATCAAGTGATCGAGAGCGCACCAGGGGAGTACTAAGAGCTTAGTTGATGCTGAACGTCGCGGCTAGTCCGGGGGTCGAACAGTCGACCGACGGTGCATTGCCACCCGGGCTTCCGCAGCCTCCGGCCGGCTCACCGGGCCATCCGCCGCCTACAGCCGACGGGCGGAGGAACTTGGCATGACCGTCGCCCATCACGTAGTTGGCGCCCTCATTGTGGCGGCCCTTCAGCAGTATGTTGCTTGTCGGCGTGGAGCCTGTCGAGTAGTATCGCGCCCCAGCTGCCGGGGTTTGGGCGTTGAAAAGCACGCCGGTAGCGTACGCAATGTGATTGTTCTGCGTGTAGTCGCTGTTGTAGCCGGTCATGTCCCACTGGCTGCCCTGGCCGCATCCTGCGGGGGAGCCGCCGGCCCAGCCCTGAGCGGGTGTCGGATTGGCGGGGAAATCGTCGCCGCCGGCGGCAGTGCCCTTAGTGATGTCGTAGTAGGTGCTGTTGACGACTTCAAAGAGAAGAACTGTCTTGGCCGGAGAAGTGAACTGGGCGAGCGGGGCGCCGTCCGCGCCGGTTCCCGCGCCGTTGTAGATCGCGGTGTTGCGGTTGATGCCGTAGGACACAACCGAGCCGTTCGCGACGGTGGAGTCGTCGGGACACTTGAAGACGGCGACCGATTTGATGTACGGATAGAGCTCGCCGGCCCATCCGTTGGCTTCACCGTAGGGGTTCTGGCCAGGGGTGTACTTCTCGTCGGAGTCCTGGTTGTACATGAGCTCGCCAAGTCCGAGCTGCTTCATGTTGGATAGGCAGGAGATGGCACGGGCCTTCTCACGAGCCTGAGCGAAAACAGGGAAGAGAATTGCGGCGAGAATCGCTATGATGGCGATAACGACTAGCAGTTCGATAAGGGTAAATCCGCGCTTTGTACCATTTACCATTTCAACGGTCTCCTTTGGTTGATCAGTCATTACAATGATTGAGTTCATAAGAACTATTTCGGACATCGGTAAACGCTGACACCGTTTACCTTTGTCGAGCCTCGGCAGGAAGGCTGATGGGTCTGTCGTTACCCGTCCCCTCCGGATAAGTAACGCTAGACCGATACGGGCCAAAGTTCACACTGTGGACCATTTATTGCCAAATCATATCACGGGTCGCTCAGTTTGTCAACAGTATCTTTCTGAGGCCGCAATTTATCTTTTTCTTCTGGCAACAGGTCCCGTATTCCTTTGTCCGCTCGGCTTCATTGCCCTGCCCAAACGTATATTATCACGGAACATTCTGCTTGTCAATGCTATTTGGTACAATATTTTTAAAAATGGTTCCCGTTGGTCTTGACCATCTGGGTATTACCTGATAATATGGTACATATATTACGCAGCAGCAGAGTGTGTCTCAAATGCTAGATAACGAACAAACGGTTTTGCAGTCCGCCGATCTTTCCGATACGGCGGTTGCCGCCATCGTCAGCGAAAGAATACGGCACGGATATTATCCGCCCGGTTGCCGAGTTCCCCCTGAGCGGACGCTCGCGGCGGAGCTGGGTGTAAGCCGTCGCTTCGTGCGAATGGCGTACGATCGACTGACCGCGGAGGGTGTCATCGAGAAGAAGCACCATCGACGTCCCATCGTGCCCTTGTCGGGTGATCGATCCGGCTTTGGCGGGCTTCCCGGCCGCTTCGTATTTAGAGGCTCGGAGTTCGAGCTGCCTTCTTCCGCGAGCGTAAAGACGATTGCGTCGGTGCTGCCGTCGCACCCGGTGTGCCCCGGCGGCCTCGCGATGATCGCCGGCATCCACCGCGTGCTGACCGATTACGACAGCCACTATCGCATGCAGTTGTACGACACGTACCACGCGAGCCGTTCCGAGGTTCTGCGCCTCGAGTCCAAGGCGATCAACGCCATACGTGACCTCAGCAATGTCGAAGGCTTGATCTGGTGGTGCTACAGCGACGACGACGTCATTGTCGACTTCCTGCGTGACTACCCACAGATTGCCACCGTCTTTATCGACCGCCGGCCAGGCGGAGCCGCCGTCGACTTCGTCGGCATCGACGATGTCGAGAGTTCACGCGCCGCGGTCGAGCATCTCTTCGATCTTGGTCATCGGCGGATCGCTCACATGATGGACCCGGGTAATTATTCCACTATTGTGGATCGTGCGGCCGGATATCGCGAGGCGCACATCGCCCGCGGTGTTCCGGTCGACCCGGATCTCCTGCTTGGTCTTGATTGGTCCGTCGACCGCATGGAGCGCACGCTGGACCGTCTGCTTGCGCTAAAGAACCCGCCGACCGCCGTGTTCGCCAGTAACGACTTCATCGCCTACGAGATGGTGGAGGCCGCTGAAAAGCGCGGTATCCTGGTGCCAAGAGACCTCAGTGTGATGGGACACGGCAATATCGACCAGTTTACGCCCCGTCAATTCCTCAGTACCGTGGAGCAGCCCTTCGAGCTCATCGGCAGAACGGCAGCGCGCCTGTTACTCAGGCGCCTCACCGGGTTGCCCCAGCCCGAGGACAGCACCCAACACATCATTCTCCAGGCGCCTCTCATCCTGCGCAAGTCAACCAGCGCCCTTCGTCATAGATAATAGTCGGAATATCGGAGCTTCAAGTTTAACCGGCAATCCTACGGGATGGTGGACCATGGACAACTGACAGGTGAGAACGGAAGAGGCTCTCACTGTCAGTTGTCAACTATCCATTGTCCATTCTCAATTACTTGCCCGGCACTTGTTCGTTGCCGATGAGCAGATCGTCGACGTAGCCGCGATATTGACCGGTGCTGTTCTGACGCGCGTACCCGATCCATATCTTATCGATCGTTTTGCCGGCGAGCCATCGGCCGATGTGGCAGCGTGAATTAGACCAGGCGCCCACAGGGATCGATCCGCCATGTCCGTTGGTGGGTGCGACGGCGACGCCGTCCTGATCGACCGCCGCTGTCTGGGATAGCGTCGTGCCGTCGGTGCAGTGAAGGTCGACGGCTACGTATCGCCCGTTGTCTTGCTGGGGGTAGATCCAGTAGCTCAGCAATGTGTTGGAGCTCACCGTGATCTTTACGGAATAGGCGTACATGTAGCAGTAGGCAGCCGGACCGGTCGTACTACCGGAATAACGAATGGCCGTATTCCCGGAGTGCGCATAGATCGTCGAAAGCCCCCAATCGTCCGGGAGTATGCCCATCTGCAGTTCCGGAGTGATGTTGTCATTGAACCCGCCCACATTATTGCGGCCCTCAATCGCGTTGATGCCGTAGAGCTGGGCTACTTTGCTGGAGAAGATGAGGCCGGGATCTCCGGCGACACCGGCGGGCGCGTCCCCGGCGGGACTATCGGCCGGCTCTTCGGCAGCGGTTACCTTAATATAGTCGATGATTGCCCAGCCCGATTCGGGCTCGATTTGCAGAACATGCAGCTTCGACGGAAGACCGGACACGTTGAAGGCGCTGACGTTGTAATCCGCCGCAGGTGCGGTGAGCGCCACCTCGGCTTTCTCATGGCCGTCTATGGAGACCTTGAGCTTGCCGATACGGTGGACGTGTCCGTCGATATTGACGGTGCTGCCGCGCATCACGTAGACATCGACCCCGGTGCCGTTAAACGTGTAGACACCGTAGGATCCGGAACCCCCGGCATGTCCGGATCCCTTTGCCAGCCCGATGTCCGGGTAGGAGGTCATTCCGCTCCACGTCCAACCGCTGTCGGCATCGTCGACGATGCCCCCGCGTGGAGCATCAACTTGAAGTGCGGAAACTGGGGTTGAACACACGACGGCGAGAATAGCAATTGACGCTATAAGACATAGATTTTTCATAGAGATAGCCCTCGCACCATTGCGTACCGTAAATCAATCTTATCTCAAATGGTATCACAAAGTTCGGCAGTCGTCAATTAAATCGTACCATACATAAACTATTTTACAATGTTTCGCTAAAAACCCCTTGACTGGCTGGACCATAAATGTTAATATGGTCCATAAATCTGACTAACAGTACAAAATGGTACGTTTAGTATAGGTGTTTTTCAGCAAATCGATAAAGAGGAGGACAGGCATTAAGCTGCAGACCGAATAAGACCAATTAGGACCAAAAGCAACGATTGCTATCTATATCTCTTATTGGAGATCCTTTATGAAGAAAACATCGCCCAAAAACGCCGGCCGCATCGTAAGCGCCGGAGTGGCCGCCGCTCTGGGACTATCCCTCTGCGCAACCAGGCCAGCTGAGGCTCAGCATCCCACCTGGATCAACTCGGCCGTCATTTACGACGTACAACCTGAAATCTTTTCTCCGTCCGGCAACTTCGCCGGCGTCACCGCCCAGATCACGCGCCTACATAACATGGGCGTTAACGTGCTCTGGATCGAGCCGTTTACGCAGCGAGGCCAGCCGGTCACTGTCGCCGGTGTGGCGCACCCGGCCTTCAACAGCATGTACTGCGTGCACGACTACTACTCAATCAACCCCAACTACGGGACCGCGACGGATCTGACGAACCTTATCACGGCCGCTCACAACGCCGGCATGAAGGTCATCTTCGACGAGGTCATCAACCACACGTCGTGGGACAATGCGCTCATTACGGCGCATCCCGAGTACTACCTCCATAGCGACGGCAATTCGACCAATGTGGCCTCTATCGAGGTGGTGAACCAGGGAACGTCGCAGCCGTTGAACGACATCGCCCAGCTCAACTACGCCAATACAGCGACCCAGACCTACATCACGACGATGTTGAAGTCGATGATTACGACTTACAACATTGATGGTTTCCGGTTTGACATGGCCGACAACCCGACCGGACCGACACGCCTGATCCCGAAGTCGTACTGGCAGACTCTGCGCACGAGCCTGGAAGCCACCAAGAACGATATCCTGATGCTTGGCGAGGAAGAGGCAGTCGACATCGCCACTCAGCCGTTTGAGCTCGACTACGGTTGGAATATGCTGTTCTACGGCACCCGTGCCGCGTTCACGCAGACCAACAACGCGTCGACTCTCCAGTACCAGTGGACCAATCCCTACACCATCAACAACACGTCGCCCGCCGGCATGCTGCACATGAACATCGGCGACGATTGGGACACCGACCGTGACGTGATCACATACGGCGGCTACCCGCAGGCGATGGCCGCGGCCACGTTTAACTTCACGATCGACGGCGTTCCGTTGATGTACAACGGAATGGAAGTCGCCAACAACAATGGTGGCATCAATTCGCACACCCAGATCAACTGGGGTGGGGCCAACTCCACACAATTCACCAACTTCTACAACCAGCTCCTCGCCCTTCGCAACGGAAGCGGCGGCGCTCTGCAGCAGGGCACGCTTACCTGGGTGACCAACAGCAGCGCCGCGGTTACGTCGTACGATCGTACCGGCGGCGGCAACGAGTACCTCGTTGAGATCAATACCAACGGTGGGGCCGTATCGGGCACCATCTCGCCCCCCGCGGGCGGAGCCTGGGTCGACGTCACTCCCGTCGGATCTCCCGGTGGACAGGCGCACACACTGCCCCCGAACATGAATCTGACCGGCTACGACTTTGCCGTCTTCAAGCGCTCCAGCGGACCACCTCCCACGGCTACTCCCACATTCAGCCTGGCGTCCGGCACGTACATCGGCAACCAGACGCTGACGATGTCCGACGCGACATCGGGTGCGACGATCTACTACACGACCAACGGCAGCACGCCGACGACCGCGTCGACCGTGTACACCGGACCGATCACGATATCGACAAGTGAAACGGTGCAGGCGATCGCCCTTGCCGCCAGCCATTCAAACAGCGGCGTCTTCTCGGCCACCTACTCGGTGTTCCCCGGCACCGGCGGAAGCATCTCGAGCACGGTTGCCGCGACGACAACCGCGACGACCTACAACCTGACGACCCTCGGCACCGCCGACTGGGCCGCCTATGGACTCGCCAGCTCCGGCAGTTTCGACCATAAGTCGACCGGTGGCGGGCAGATCAGCAACGCGGCCACCGTTGGCAACAGCGGCGCGGGACAGTTCGCGGACAGCATCGTCGGCCTCACCTGGACCGACGGCACTCCCGACACTTCCGCGACAAATACCCACACCGGCCTCTATGTGAACGCGACCACGATCGGTAACGGCCTGTCCTTTACGTTGCCGGCCGACACTACGACCCGCACGGCGACTGTGTACCTCGGCGGATGGACCTCCGGCGGCAAGCTGGTGGCGCATCTCTCCGACTTCTCGGCGGGCGACTACACCAACACCTCGCTGTCGTCCACAACCGGCAGCTACTTCGGTGTCTATAACATCACCTACCACGCCGGCCAGGCCGGTCAGACCCTGACAGTGAGCTGGACCGCTGCCTCGGGCACCGGTAACGTCACCCTCCAGGGTGTCGCTCTCGTCGCCGGGGCGGGTACGCCGACCGCCGCTACTCCGACCTTCAGCCCGGCCCCAGGGTCGTACAACAACTCGACGAATGTCACGTTGTCGGACACCACGCCAGGCGCGGCCATCCACTACACTACCGACGGCAGCACGCCCACGGCGGCATCTCCGACCTACAGCGCCGCGATCGCGGTCACCAGCACCAAGACCATCCAGGCCATCGCCACGGCGACCGGCTACACAAATAGCAATGTCGCCACGGGCGTTTACACGATCGTCACCCCACCGGCGACACCCTCCGGCCTCGCCGCCACTGCCGGGAATGCCCAGGTCAGCCTGAGCTGGGCTGCCAGCAGCGGCGCCACCAGCTACAACATCTACCGCTCGACGACTGCCGGCGGCGAAGGCACCACTGCCATTGCCACCAGCTCCACCACGAGCTACACCAATACCGGCCTGACGAACGGCACGATCTACTATTACAAGGTGGCCGCGGTCAACACCGCGGGCACTTCGGGCCAGTCGGCTGAAGTGAACGCTACCCCGAACGTACAGATCCCGGCTGTACCCGCCAATCTCGCCGCTGCGGCCGGCAACGCCCAGGTTGCACTGACCTGGACCGCCAGCAGCGGCGCTACGAGCTACAACATCTACCGCTCGACGACTGCCGGCGGCGAAGGCACCACTGCCATTGCCACCAGCACCACGGCGAGCTATACCAATACCGGCCTGACCAACGGCACCAAGTACTACTATAAGGTCGCCGCCGTCAACACCGCCGGCACCTCGGCTCAGTCGAGCGAGGTCAACGCCACTCCGGCCACCAGCTCGCCCTACGGCGGCACCGCGGCGGCCATTCCGGGCACCGTCCAGGTCGAGAACTTCGATCTTGGCGGCGAGGGAGTTGGTTACCATGACGCAGACACGGCCAACCAGGGCGGTCAGTACCGCACCACCGAAGGGGTCGACATCGAGACCTGCACCGACACCGGTGGCGGTTTCAACGTCGGCTTCACGCAGCCTGGTGAGTGGATGCACTACACCGTCAACGTCGCCACCGCCGGCACCTACACAGTAGGCTTCCGCGTGGCTTCGGGTTCTACCGGCGGCACGCTGCACCTGGCGAATTCCGGCGGCACCAATCTCTCGGGTACAGTCACCGTTCCCGGCACGGGCGGCTGGCAGACCTGGACCACGGTGAACGCCACCGTGACCCTCCCGGCCGGTCAGCAGGTACTGACTGTCATGATCGACAGCGGCGCCGGCGCGATGAACATCAACTACCTGACGTTCACGTCGAACACATACACCGGCACTCCGTTCGCCGGGGTCATCAGCCTGCCCGGCACCATTCAGATCGAGAACTTCGACAATGGTGGCGAGGGCGTTGCCTATCATGACAGCGAAACCGCGAACCAGGGCGGACAGTACCGAACGACCCTGGGCGTCGATATCGAGGCTTGCTCGGATACCGGCGGCGGTTATGATGTCGGCTGGACGCAGGGCGGCGAGTGGGAGAAGTTCACGGTTAACGCCACCACGGCGAAGACCTACACGGTCAACTTCCGCATCGCTTCCGGCTTCGCTTCCGGCACGCAGGTGGCCCAGATCCACCTGGAAGACAAGAACGGCGTCAACCTCACGGGAGTCAAGAACGTGATTGCGACCGGTGGATGGCAGACATGGACCAACCTGTCCGCCACCGCCACATTGCCCGCCGGATCCAACGTGATCAAGCTCGTGATCGACGGCAGCAATAACGGGTTCAATATCAACTACGTCTCCCTGAACTAGCCACTCTGCGGTGTGGCGCGGGCAAGGCTGCGGAGCGGACGCAGCCTTGTCCCGTGTTGCAAATTACCGTAAGCTGCACCCTCCCCTGAGGGTGCAGCGTTTTTGTTCGATGAGGAGCATGCCATGCATTTTCGTTTGATCCGGTCAACGCTTTGCGCCCTGAGCGCCTTGAGTTCCGTCCCAGTCCTCGCCGCTCCCGCAATCTGGACGCAGCACAACGACAATTCGCGCACGGGCGCTAACCTGAGCGAGACCGCGCTCACCACCGCGAATGTCAATCAGACCCAGTTCGGCAAGCTATGGACGGCCGTGCTGGATGATCAATCCTACTGCCAGCCACTCTTCGTACCAAACGTGACTGTCGGTGGAGTTGCGCATAATGCAATCTTTGACGCCACCGTCAACAACGGCGTCTACTGCGTCGACGCCGACACCGGCGCTTCCCTGTGGCATGTCAGCCTCACACCGAGCGGGGCGACGGTCCCGGCCGCGTCGAACATGAGCGCTCTTGGCGCTTGCGGCGGGGCCTATACCGACTTCACCGGCAAGTTCGGCATTGTCGGCACACCCGTAATCGACACGTCGACGGGCATGCTGTATGTGGTCGCCCGCACTATCGAGGGCAGCACCTGGGTTCAACGACTCCATGCGCTCGACATTACCACCGGCGCGGAGAAGCTCGGCGGTCCGATTACGATCTCGGGCACCTCGAACGGTGTCACGTTCAATCCGCAGCTCAACAATCAGCGCGCGGCTCTGGCTCTGGTCAACGGCGTGGTCTACATCCCCTGGTCGTCCCATTGCGACTATGGCGCGTACCACGGGTTCGTGATGGGTTACAGCGCCCTGAACCTTGCCCACCTGTCGACCTGGGCCGATACGAGTTCGACCGGGTCGCAGGCCGGGATCT
>Ga0070658_10004447_pt1 | contig 11416 bp, 10 predicted proteins | sample KBSC13metaG_FD_64664 | JGI IMG/M metagenome (GOLD analysis project Ga0070658, IMG submission 64664) | Corn rhizosphere microbial communities from Kellogg Biological Station, Michigan, USA - KBS C1-3 metaG | ecosystem: Host-associated > Plants > Roots > Rhizosphere > Soil ... | reverse complement strand
CCGAAAACCTGGAGCGCCCCGCGCGGGCTGCGCTGGATGCGGTGTCCTACGCCGATTCGCTGGTGATCGATCCGCACAAGCATGGGCTTCAGCCGTACGGGTGTGGCTGCGTCCTGTTCCGCGATCCTGGAGTGGGACTGTTCTACAAACACGACTCGCCGTATACATACTTCACGTCGAAGGAACTACATCTGGGCGAGATTTCACTCGAGTGCTCACGGCCTGGAGCTTCGGCTGTCGCGCTCTGGGCGACCCAGAGGCTGCTGCCGTACGAGCGCGGCGGCACATTCGCGCGGGGACTCGAGGCTGGCCGCGAGGCGGCTCTGGATCTGCGCACGAGGCTTGCAAGGGATGATCGGTTCATCCTGCCTCTCGCCGCGCCGGAACTGGACATCGTGTTCTGGACAGCAGCGGGAACAACGACCGCCGAATCCTCGGATCGGGCGCGGGCGATCTTCGAAGAAGCGCGGCGGCAAGACTTATACCTCGCGCTCGCAGAACTCCCGGTTCGGCTTTTTCCTACCTCCGCATGGGGAAAAGCAATGCCACAGGATATGCGGGTAACCTGCGTTCGCTCCGTTCTGATGAAGCCGGAACACAAGATGTGGCTCGATCAAATTTGGACACGGTTGAGTGCGGCTGCGACCGCGGTGTACTCCGACTGAGCGGGCGCGCCAGCTCCCCGCAAGTTGCAGCAGAAGCTCCAGATTTCAGTACGGATGGCGTCAGCCGATTTGCTAAACTAAAAGAGATTTTAATACCGCGAAATCCTGAGAAAACGAGCCAAAGCCGATCTGCTGGTAAACCGCAGGGCCCAAGTAGGTATCAAAGCTTATACAGACTCTCATCGACATGCTCGGCTCGTTTTTGCCGCCCGGTTTTCGTCAGCGTCCGTCCCGGGCAACCCGATCTCTTTGAATTGAAGGACACACCTCCCGCATGAGCTTGCCCACAAACCCCTCCCCCGCACCTGACCAAGCCAGTTTGAATCTTCCGTCACGGCGCATCGCTTACTTTTCCATGGAGATTGCTCTTTCCCCGACGGTACCGACCTACTCGGGCGGTCTGGGAGTGCTTGCAGGCGACACACTGCGGTCCGCCGCAGATACCGGGGCGCCAATGGTGGCAGTTTCGCTGGTCCACCGGCGCGGATACTTCCGCCAGCACCTGGATGCACAGGGACAGCAGACCGAGTCCGACGTGCCATGGGAGCCGGAGAAGAGGCTACCGGGAGTCGGCCAGGTAGTGACGATCCAAATGCAGGGTCGAGAGCTGAAGGTCCGTGCCTGGCGCTTCGATGTGGTAGGTGTAGCCGGGCATATCGTGCCGGTGTTTCTGCTGGATACGGATCTCGAGGGGAACGACCCTTATGACCGGCGGTTGACCGACCATCTGTACGGTGGGGATACCTATTACCGGTTGTGCCAGGAAACAGTGCTTGGACTCGCCGGGATCGCTATGCTGCGGGCGTTAGAGGTTGACCCCGAGGTGTACCACATGAACGAGGGGCACGCCGCGCTGCTCAGCATCGGGCTGCTCGAAGAGCGGCTGGACGGCGCTCCCCTGGAGCAAGCTGCCGAAACCGACGTGAATGCGATTGCCCAGCAGTGCGTGTTTACCACGCATACGCCAGTGCCCGCCGGTCATGACCAGTTCGGAATCGACCAGATGTACGCCGTCCTGGGCGCGGCGCGGGGCAAGGCCATCGAGCGCTTCGGCTGCCTGCACAATGCGCTGCTGAACATGACGTATCTGGCGCTGCGCTTCTCCCGTTACGTCAACGGTGTTGCCATGCAACACGGCAAGGTCTCGCAGCAGATGTTCCCGGAGTACAAAGTGGAGGCGGTCACCAACGGTGTGCACGCCGCCACATGGCTGTCCGACCCGATGCAGGCGCTGCTGGACGCCGAGATTCCAAATTGGCGGCACGACAACAATTACTTCCGTTCGATTTATGGAGTGGCGCCGGCCAAGATCGCCAACTGCCACGAGATCGCCAAGCAGCGACTCTTTGCCGAGGTCTACCGCCGCTCCGGCCAGCAGTTTAATCCGAAGACGCTGACTTTGGGCTTTGCGCGGCGCGTAGCCACCTACAAGCGCGCCAGCCTGCTCTTTCACGATCCCAAGCGGCTGGCGAGGCTTGCAAAGAAGATTGGCGGACTCCAGATTCTGTATGCGGGCAAGGCACACCCGGCAGACACCGCCGGCAAGGGCTTGATTCGTGACGTCTTCGCCGCTGCCGAAAGTCTGAAGTCGAGTGGCATCCGCATTCTGTACCTGGAGAATTACGATTGGGAGCTGGGCGCGATGTTGACCCAGGGCGTGGACGTCTGGGTGAACACGCCACGCAGGCCCTATGAGGCTTCCGGTACATCCGGTATGAAGGCTGCACTGAACGGCGTTCCATCCCTGAGCGTGCTCGACGGCTGGTGGATTGAAGGCTGCGCGGAGGATGTGACCGGCTGGGCAGTCGACGACGCCGAAGACGAGGACGGTGAGGCGGCCAGTCTGTACGAGAAGCTAGAGAACAAGGTCGCCCCGCTCTATGGCCGCCCGAACGCCTGGGCGCGAATGCAGCAGCACTGCATCGGCATCAACGGTTCGTTCTTCAATACGCACCGGATGCTGGGCCAGTACTTCTACAACGCGTACTTCCCTCAACTTTCGCAAGAGACCTCGATTCCGCTCGCTTTTGACGTTATGTCGGGATTGAGGGCAGATCGCACCACAGACCGCAACAAAGCTCGCTCCGCCACAGGTGTCCCAACCCTGCAGTAGGCTCGAGAACCTCAGACGAAAGGCCGGTCCGACTTGCGGGCCGGCCTTTTTCGTGTTCGGCGTCTACCTAAGCTGATCTTGCGCTGCTGCCAGCAAAAAAACGGCCCCTCTCGCGAGGGGCCAATCTGCCTTGGTTCTCTCTGGTAAGGAGAGGTTGGTGCTGGCACACTCTGTGGGCGGCCTAGCGAACTTGATTTTGCAGCTATGCGGGAAGAGAGGCTATGCTCTCTTCCCGCTTGTTTTGGCTGCTTAGTGCTTCGTAAATCCAGGGGAGGGCTGACTTGTTACTGGTTGGGAGTCGGCGCCGGGGTGACCCCATTCTGCTGATTCTGCTGCTGGGTCGCCGGGTTGCTGGCTTCGGCTCCGCCGAGTGACGCGAGGCTATTGTGCAGCAGGGTTACGCGAACTCCGTTGGTCAACGGCTTCTCGTCCGGATTCTGCGCAGTCGTGGTCTGAGCGGTCGCGTCGTTGGCGTTGGCCTTGGGAGCCTTGCCGAGACCCGAGCGGTAGATACGATAGAGCGGAACCTGCTGCTCGGTTACCAGGTAGCGGGCAACGGCATCGGCCATGGCCTGCGAACTCTGTACGCCAGAGCGGCTGTAGCCAGTGATCTCGATGATGTAGCCCTTCTCGCTGGCGAGCTGCTGTGCCATCTGCTGCAGATCGTCCTTACCCTGCTTACCCAGCGTGGTGCGGCCCTTCGGGAACTTTACGTCCACCGAGCTGACCTGCTTGAACTGGTCCAGGTTGCTGACGGTACCATTCAGCGACTCCGCGCGTGAGCTGGCGGTGGTGGCCGTCGACTGAGCCGAGTTAGCACGGTTGGCTGCGTCGGCAGCATGCTGATCGGCAGTGTTCGCCGCCATCATGGCCTTGTTGATGCCAGCCTGAGCGCGCTCATCGACGTCCTTGATGTCCTTGGCATTCTTCGCCTGGAGCTGATCCAGCTCGTTGGTACGATCGCGGATCGGATCGACCTGGCGACGTACCCACTTCTTGCGGGCGAACGGGTTCATGTGGCCCCAGAAACCCTCGTTCGACTGGCCAGCCAGCGGCTTACCTGTCGCGTAGGTGGTGCTATCGTTCGGGCTTGAGGCATCAGCGGAGGGCGCGGCAGACGCGGACTGCGCCGCCGGAGCATTCTGCTGATCGGCGGGCGCCTGCGCAAACACCGCGGTGCCCATCGCTCCTCCCAAAACCAGAGTGGAAATACCGAGACTCTTTGCTAAGTTCTTCATGTTTGCATCTCCTGAGCCGAATGCATGTAACCGCTGTTTTACCGACACGGCGCGGTTGCCAAGCCATAGTGCAAGCTGCGTGCCAAACCGCCGAAGAACCAGAAGCCATTCCAAATGTGTTGTTTGCGTCGAGTGCCGGGGGTTAGTTCGGTACGGCCGTGACAGGGGATTTTTGCCGGGGTGCGGAAGAAATTACGTTTGAAGCTGTTGAAGATGGTGGTCGTGGGAAGGCTCGCAACGCCCGCGAACAGACTTCCGCGGGAAAATCCGGGCTGAATGGCGATCTAGACGGTCTTACTGGAAGTCGGCGTGGATGATGCGGACCGTAGGCATCTGCTGATTCCAGCTCTCGGGAACGCCTTCGAAAATAAGGCGGAACTCCCGATCCTCACCGGGCTTGATGGGAGCGGCACTCACCGGCTGGGTGTCGATGTACGGCTCCTTCATGCGGATAAGGGTGAGAGGTACAGTTTCGATCGAAGGCGGCATCTGCATGTCATTGGCAAAGACAACCTGGACCGTGATGCCGTTCACAGTTCGATCGCCCGTGTTCCGTACATGGCCATCAAGGTAGGTGAGCTTGCCCCCGGAGAGGCTCTCGGACTCGCTCATTGCGAGTTGGCTAAGCGGCAAGTTAGCGGCATACGCGTCGGCGGGCTGCAGGGTGCGCGGTGCCGGAGCCGCCTTGTGCCGGCCGGCAAACGCGAACACCGCCAGGAGGATCACCACCACCAGCGCTGCCGCGCCCCAGACAGCCGGCGGAACACCGCCCTTTTCCTCGCGTGGTGCACCAAAGATGGGCGCTTGGTTCCCCGTGTCTCCCGTGGATTGCTGCAGATCAGCCATCAGGCGAATTCTATACCGCGGCTGATAACTGCTGAGTTAGCTCCACCTCCGAGTGATAACGACCCACGAAAGCGGGATTTCCACACTGCTCGGGGGTTATTACCGTGATTTCCACACGACTCGCTAGGCAGCCGGCATTGACTGCCTGGGTATTTGGGGAACTACGCCATGAACGCCGATTCCGCAACCTGCCTGCAATCCTCCGTCCTTGAGCCTGCGCATTGCCGCCGGCCTGACCTGGTACCCTCCCGCGTTGCCTACCATCACCCGCTCACCGAATACGAGAAGCAGCAAGCCGAACTCGCCGCGGAACAAGAGGCGGGCCGCAGCCCACGCAGCCGGTTTACGCTTCCCCCGGTCCCTGAAACGCAGACCACCACTGAGCTGAGCACAACCGGAAGCCAAGGCCTGCTGAGCCGAGCCCATCCCAGCGACGTGATGTATTGGGTGGCCTGCCTGGGCGGCGCCGGCCTGCTGCTGCTCTCCGCCACACGGTAGATAGCCGGTTCAGCCGGAACTCTCCGCGGTGCGGCGCGATCAGGCGAAGCTTGCGCGAGCCACGCTTTGGCGGAAATCTTTGCCGTGGACCTCGACCGCGACGCACATCTCCTGCAGCCGTGAAAGCATGCGCTCACCGATCCGGTCGCCGAGGGTTTCGTCACGCATAGCACGCCGTGCGGCAGTCTCTCCGGAACTTGCTGCGGCAACCAGACTCGGAGCGTTCGCGTAATTCGTGGTGATGATCGTGGTGCGGCGCTCGTTGTAGCGAGAGTTGAGGATTTGCGCGACCGTATCCCACACCCAGTCGGTCGGCTTGGCGGCTCCAAGTTCATCGAGTACAAGAACTTCTGCCTCAAAGACTGGCTTTAAAATGCCGAGTTCCGTGGCTGCAACCTCGCGGTTGTAGGTGTTCTGCACTTCTTTCAGCAGCTCGCGGTAGTCGTAGAACAGCCCGACGACTCCACGCTTGACGATCAACTCCTTCAGGATGCCAACCGCAAGATGAGTCTTGCCGACGCCGATATCGCCCGTCAGCAGGAGACCCTTGCCGTCAGTTTCGACCGGATACCCTTCTACAAACCGCTGTGCCAGCAGGCGACCAGTCTTCAGGCTCTTATCGGCTCCGCGATAGCCGGTCTCATAGTTATCCAATGTGCAGTGCTCGTACCGCTTCGGAACTCTGGCCCGCTCGAGCATGCGCGCGACCCGTCGCTGCACCCGGCACTCGCAGGACCTGGCTACCTGGCGGCCGCCCTCCTGCACGATGCGCAGCCCCGATCCATCGCACAGATTGCAGACCTCAACCATTTCAGGCAAACCATCCCTCTCGTGCTTTGCCCTTTAGTATCGCAGCCCCTGGGACCTATGAATCGAATTGCCGCATGTGGGAATCCAAGCTAAACTGAGGATACTGAGCCATTGTGCTGCTGCGGTGACCGTTGCAGCTCTGTGGGCTTCCGCGACAGGCAAATCGATGTGACGGTGAAGAGCGGGCTTCGGGCCCGCCGGTGCTCCCGTCGCAAGCGAACCGCGAGCCGGCAGGCCACATCCGACGGAAAAGAGAGATCAATGCCAAAAGAGGGAATTCATCCTAAATACGAAGCCATCCATGTGAAGTGCGCCTGCGGGAACACCTTCGAGACGCGCTCCACCAATAAGGGCGACATCGTGGTCGAAATTTGCGCAAAGTGCCACCCGTTCTTCACCGGCAAGCAAAAGCTGGTGGACACGGCAGGACGCGTGGACCGCTTCCGCCGCAAGGTCGCCAACGCGGACGCCGCCAAGGCGGCCGCCAAGGGTACGAAGTAAACTCAACAGCTATACCTGCGAAGGCCTCCGCCCGGCGGGGGCCTTTTCGCTTTCACCTCGCTAGCTGGATGTCACACAGGCCATGAAGAAGCGGTACACACTCGAGCAGAAGAAGTGGGACGCGCCCTTAGAGCACACGATGCCCGCTCATGCCCGCGTACCTGCGAACTTCACGGTTGGCACGGTTCGTGTCGCGCCGGCCACTGTCCTGGCTCCTATGGCAGGCGTCACCGACACTGTCTTCCGCCGCTTCATCAAGAATGCCAGCCAGTTCACCTCGGCCTCGGCGGACGTGGATGTGGAGACGGTGCGGACCAATCAGCAGTCAGGCTGCGGCCTGATCATGACGGAGTTCACATCTGCCGATGGACTCTCCCGCATGCGCGAGACCAAGCGCAAGCGCTATTTGACCTACTATGACGACGAGCATCCGATCTCGGCTCAGCTCTTCGGGTCAAACCCGGATACGCTGGCCGACTCGGCGCGAATCGTCGAAGACGCGGGCTTTGATCTGGTCGATCTGAACCTCGGCTGCCCGGCCAAGCGGGTGGTCGCTTGCAACGGCGGCTCCGGCCTGCTGCGGGACCTTCCACAGATCGAGCGCATCTTCCGGGCGGTTCGCGCGGCCGTGACGATTCCTTTCACTGTCAAATTCCGCCTGGGCTGGAACGATAGGGACATCGTCTGCGTCGACCTGGCCCGCATGGCCGAAGACTGCGGGTTGAACGCCGTCGCCCTGCACGCACGGACGCGCGAGGACGGTTACACCGGCCAGGCTCGCTGGGAGTTCATCGCCGCCGTAAAAGATGCCGTAACGATTCCCGTGATCGGCAACGGCGACATCCGAACGCCCGAGGATGCTGCAGCCATGGTGGAGAAGACCGGCTGCGACGCGGTGATGATCGGCCGCGCAGCCCCAGCGAATCCGTGGATCTTCCGGCAGATCGCGCAGTACACGGCCACCAAGGAGACCACGGGCGTTGGAACGTACGACATCCCCAGCGACCAGGACCGTTATCGCATGATCCGCACCTACTTCCAGATGCTGGTCGACGAGATCGCGCTGGAGGAGACCGCGGAGGCTGCCCGGGCAGCAGCGATCATCGCCTCCGGCCAGATCGCCCGCGAGCAACGGCATCGCGATGCTGTCGGCAAGATGAAGCAGTTCGCCGCGTGGTTCACGCACGGTGTTCCGGGCGGCTCCGGATTGCGCAAGGCCATCTTCGAAGCGAAGTCCGGGCAGGCGGTGCTGGGTGAAGTCGAACGCTTCTTCGATTCGCGAGCCAACGCACCCGAACCAGAAAGCTTCACGCTGGAGCACGACCCGGAGTTGGAATCGGCGCCAGCGGCGTGGGGTTGACGTTCGTTCTACCGCACGACCAGCACGCCGTGCATGTTGGGATGAGGCGTGCAACTGTAGCTGAACTTTCCAGCATTCTTCGTGGTATAGCTCCACGTCTTTCCCGGCGCGATCTTCCCGGATCGAAAGCTTCCATTCTCAGACGTGACCGTGTGTGGCACGATGTCTTGGTTTTCCCACTCGACCGTATCGCCTGAGTCCACCGTCAGTTCGGCCGGCTCATACTGGAAGCTCTTAATAATCACGGTGTGATGCTGCGCGCGCGGCTTATCGACTCCCGCCGCATGCGACTGAGGCGCTGCCACGACAAACAGCATGGCAAGCGCACTCAGTCGTGCCCTCCGCAAACAGGTTTCCGCTTTCACTACATACCGCCCATGCTGCTCTGCAGATGCTGCGCATGTTCCAGATGTCCCTGGAAGAGCGGTGCCGCGCCCGTGAGCGCGGACTTCAACTCCGCATTTTGGGCATTCGGTATCAGCACCGTGCTGACTTCCTTGATGACCGCCTGGTGATAGCCGACCTCATTATCGATGTACGCCTTGTCAAATGCGCTCCCTTGCAACGTCTTCAAGTGCGCGTTCGTCTCGGCAGCCTGCTTTTTCAGTGCGGCGCTGGTGTCGCTATCAGCGGGTGTAACGTGCAGTTTTGCACCTAACTGACCGACAGATTTCTGCAACGCCGAGTGGTCGGTAACCATCTGCTGGGCAAACTCTTTCACTTGCTGATTGTGCGTCTTCGAGAGCGCAAGCTTCGCACAATCGATATCGATCTGGTTGGCCGCTACCACGATTCCGACGATCTGCGGATCGCTCGGCGTGGCCTGCGCTGCACCTGAAGCCGCAAAAAACATGGGCGCAGCCAGCGCAAATGCAACTTGGAATAGTGCCTTCATGGGATTCTCCCTGTGTGCGGAATGACTTCCTGACCACTAGAGTGGCACCGAGGCGAAAGGTTACAGCCCTGGGAAGAATTCTTCGGCTGACACCTGCAAATAGACTTTGACTCTTCGTTATCACTACGGAAGAAAATTGGCCCTGCTCTTCTCACGCAGGCGTGCTCCGCTTGCGCCAGACGACACGTGCCCGCTCGCGCCAGCGCTCATCCAGCGCAACGAGCTGCCACTCTACCAGTGGCGAGAGGTAACGGAGCACCGTCTCTGTCGCGGGATGCACACGGAGCGCCGGAGCTACCAGATACAGCCGCGGAGCCTCTGCCGAGAGCCTCACCCCACGAAAGTACCCGTAGCGCTGGAACTCGCCCAGCCCGTGTCCTGCATCGACGGCCTGCATGTGGTGCCAGCGTACGCGAATCCAGTAGTCCAGCCCCTGCATTGCCAGCTGCAGGTCTTCGTCGGCCTTCAGCTCAATGACCGCAAGCCGTCCATCGCGAGTCACGCCGAGCAGATCGAGCATGCCGCGGTCGGAAGCTGCAAATGCCGGCACCTGGGTGTACACGTGCGTAGGATCCAACCGCTCGTCGACAACCGTCAGCTCACGGCGGAGCACACTTTCCAGCCAGCGCTCCGGCTGCATGCGGTAGAGCGGATCGTTGGCGAGCGCCGCGTCTTCGGCAGGCCGGGTACGGTTGGCTCCAACGCCCTCTCCTGCCGCGCGGACTGCTCGGCGGCGATCGAACAGATGGGCGACCAACTCACGAAGCGTTACCGCATTGCGACTGTCCAGTACGGTCTCGTTTGCGCCGGTGCCGAATGTAATCTCTTCCGCTCGATTGAAGCTCTGTCCGCTGTACCCGGCACGTATTCGTGCAAACTCAAGCCCGTGTAATAGGAACGCAATCTCGGCCGCGCCGCGGACGCGTTGCTCTACCAACTCGCGGTCATCCTCAGGGACCAAAGCCATGACACGACTAATCCCCTCCCGGAAGCGCTCGCGTATGCCCGCCTCGTTGGCCGCCTGCACCAGTCGCGTCGTGAGGTTGCCATGGTCGGCCGCATCGCGCTGCTCCAAATCCTCCGTGCGTTCATCCAGTTCCCACAGCTCCCACTGCGCAGCTTGTGAGTTCATCCATGCCAGACGCGCAGCTGTCAGTGTGCCAATTCCCCGTGGAACCACGATCCGCAGCCCCCGATAGAGCCTCCGGCCGGCTGCATGCTGACGGCACTCATCCAGCCACAGCACACCGAGCGTCAGAATGCCATCGACAATGGAGGTCGCTTCTTCGCGGTTCACACCGATCACTGCCCACGCTTGCTGTCCCTGCACCAGCGCCCCGCGCGCGTATGCGGGCCCAAAGCTCTTTTCCAGGTCCATAGCGGTACGGAAGCCCTCCGGCTTCCACTCGCCCCAGCCGGGCGCGTTACCACGAGTCATCACTCGTTCCAACAGCTTGAGGTAGCGGTTACGAGTGGTTTCGCGGCCCAGCGGCGCGCGTGGCTCGCGGTCCTTCAGCAGCTCCAGCGACCCCGGCCGGCTCTGCCCGAAGCGGTGCGTGGTCAGCAGCAGCCCGGACGCGCGCATCACGGCCGCACTCACGGTTCTGACGATGTTGCGCTCCTCGTCCCAGAGGTGCAGCGTGCAGCGCCCATGCGACTCGGCAATAGAGTAGCGAGCCCGCGTCATATCGAACAGAACGCTGCCTTCTTCCACCACCGCGGTCCTCGGACATTCGGCGAGGAAAGCTTCGAACACCCTGACGATCTGGTCTGGAGTCTGTTTTGCGATCTGGCGGGCACTCTGCCGCGGCCCACCGGCGGTGCTGCCGGATTCTTCTCTGCTCGACTTCATAGGCGGCAGGCAAAGTCTAGCACTCGACTACCTGGGACGCTTTCACACAATCCGATGCTCACGTGTTGAGTTTTCGAAAGGCCCGAAGGAACATTGACCTCGGTGCAATCCTCCCGCCGGTACGGTCGAATAGCGGCCGCTCCCGTAGCTGCGGCGGACGTGCTTGAAAGCGTGCGGGCAAGGATCTCGGTCTTCAGCGCCCCTTTCGTGGCGCCACCGGCACCCTGCTCAACGGTTAGCAGCGCGACTATCGGGAAAAGTCCATCCAGACACAATGCTTTCGCCAACTATCCTTTCAGTAACTAAACGGTAAATACGCGGGTTACCGGATGGCGGCAGTGGAGCTCTCTATGTGCAGTGCGGCATCTCCGGCAGAGTCCCTGTCGGAAACGAGACGGACGAAACAGAATTACAGATTAGAAAGCTGAGCTGCTCAAATTAGAAACGATCTAGAAAGGCGTCGACGACCCCGCCAGCCTGATTCCAAATCGTTCTAATCCTCTTCAGAACACAGTGACTTCTCTCATCCTTTAGTGCCACGGGGAAATATTCCGGCTGAACTGCTGCTGTGCTACCCTTTCATTAGTTGCATCTAATTTTGCTGCGGAACCGATTGGAGCCGGACCTCAGGGAAGCCA
>Ga0070658_10004445_pt1 | contig 11419 bp, 8 predicted proteins | sample KBSC13metaG_FD_64664 | JGI IMG/M metagenome (GOLD analysis project Ga0070658, IMG submission 64664) | Corn rhizosphere microbial communities from Kellogg Biological Station, Michigan, USA - KBS C1-3 metaG | ecosystem: Host-associated > Plants > Roots > Rhizosphere > Soil ... | reverse complement strand
GTGAATGCTCACAAAGAAGTCGGCTCCCACGGCGATACCCATCTTAGGCCGAGCATTGACACTCGGCTTGATGTCATCCTCACGCGTCATGTAGACGGTGGCCCCTGCCCTCGCCAGCGTGTCTCGCACCTTCTTGGCGATCGAAAGATTAAAATCCTTCTCGCGATAGCCGTTGACGGTATCGAGCGCACCGGCATCGTCGGCGCCGTGCCCCGGGTCGACCATGACGACCTTCCCGTGCAGTTGACCATTGATGTTGACCGGCGCAGGCAACATCGGCTTCTGCAGGCTGATGGTGTAGACCATGCCATCGTCGGCCTGCTCAGCGGTCACGCTGAAGTCGACCGCTTGCGACAGATCGATAACCACTCGCCCGAACTGAGTAGTTCCCGCCGTGACGGATCCGGCGCGGACATCTTTGACGATGGACGACGCTACCTGCTGCGACTGCGTGAGCGACGGGTCGAGGCCGGCGCCGGCGAGGTCGAAGGCGAGGCGGTAGGGGGCGTCGAGGGTCAGCCATCGGTACTTGGTAGCACTCGTCGTCTTTACCGTGACCTCGGTCACCTCGGGCGAAACGACATTGGAGCCGATGCTGACAATCCTGGTCCCGGTCGACTCCGTTGGCGTACCGGCGGCCGGGGTGACGTCACCGGTTGTGGTGGCCGTTTGGCTCGGTGGAACGGTTACCGGAAGCGGAGCGATGGGTGTTGTCTGAACGGGGACAACGGGCGGCGTCTGCCCCCCTGCCCCCAATACTGGGGGTGTCTGCGGCCTGTGCGCCTCGTTGCGATTGGGGCGTGTCGGCGGCGGCGGCGCGACATGCGGCGGAGGGGCGGTCTCGTCGAGGCCGGCCATGGCCACGCGGACGTTGCTTGTCGACGCGGCGCTGTCGACCTTGAAGTCGAGCTTGCGCTTCAGGTCGACGACAATGCGCGCGACTCCGCCGCCGACATAGCCGGTGCGAATGAAGGCGATGCCCGGTTCGGTCGACGGGATCGACGTGGGCGAGGCGGCGAGGTCAACACCGGTGAGGTCGACGTAGATCCGGCGAATGGGGTCCTGCTTCGTCTCCTTGTCGAGCTTGTTGACTTTGTAGTAGACGGGATAGGACGTGGTGACCGTGAGACCGCTGTCGTCGGCGTGCACCATGACCAGCTTGGCTCGAAACGTCAAGGTGTGCGACCGATCGTCCCACTTTGCGGTCGCTCCGAGTTGGCTCGCGTAGCTCAGCAAGGGCACGCAGAAGCGGGAGCGAACAAACTGGAACGGCACGTCAAACGAGGCGCCAGAACCTGGCGTGATCTTGACCGTTTTGCCGTCGGGATTGGGCGCATAGGTGGCGCCCATCAGGTGGACGACATCGACGGGGACGTAGACCAGGCCATTGTCGACATAGGGAGAGACGACGAATGGGACAGGTTTTTCACCGACGACGACGGTCGCGGGAGTTGTATCGGCCACAGCGGCTGTGAGGCCGCCGGCAAGAAGACAGAGTGAGAGTAGGATTGAGGGGAATTGCCTTACAGCATTTAGTTTGACTCGGATCATAGGCCACCTTCCCGAAGGCCAATGTGCCACATTCCGCACAGTCGCCCGTTGGGTTATATAATGGGCGGTCCAACCGGCGGAGGGGTTCCGGTGACCGACCAGCCATGTCGCGTAATCGACTCAGAGTCCCGCATCGAAGGATGCGGGTGGAGTGAATGGTGGAGGCGGAGGGAGTTGAACCCTCGTCCCAAGTAGCGAAAGCTCAGGCGTCTACAAGCATAGCCAACAAATTATTTTAACGTTTCGGCCGCCTATTGGCGGGCTGCCAGCCACGCGGTCTTTCCTTTAATGTTCGCTTAAGCCGGAAAGCGATGCTTAAGCGTAAGCCCACGATTTTAACGCTCAGTCCGCCTCGGTAGGCTGGAGACGGAGGAACGGATCGCTAAAAAGCGACACGGTCGCTACTTAAAGTTAATTAAGCGGCGAGCGCGTACGAAGTACGCGCGGTGTTGAACTTAGTGTTCGCGTTTGTTTTTTTGCCGCTTTTAACGAGGCCAGCGGCGCCTCGGCTCGCAACCTGAGGGATCAGTCTCTCGGTCGAAACCTATCGCCCCCATGATCTTTATATTATACCCGTATATTGTCGAACTTAGTTCCGTTCGCCTGTTAAAACATATTTTTATCCACTGATGAGTATCAATAGATGGGAGATCCCTCTTCTCTTCTTTGACGAAGGGGAAGTGGACGGAGTTCAGATTTTGTTCAATCGGGATATCGAGAGTGGGTCGTGTGAAGGCAGGTAGAGAGTCGGCGTACTCTTGACGAAGTTGCGAACGGCGGACAGCGTCGACCATTCCAGTTTCGCTTCGAACGAGACGCCAGAGACCTGCAGGTTCATCATTGCCTGACTTGTGTAGGAGGTGTCGCCGGCCAGGAAATAGTTTTGCAAACCGTCCTGAACGATCACTGATACATGCCCCGCCGTGTGCCCTGGTGTCGGCGCGATCCAGACGTCGCGGGCGTCAGTCAATGGCAGGGCGCTCGGAAACGGGGCGTCGGAATGCGTATGGTCGAAGTCGACGAGCCGCGGCTTGAACCAGGCCGGCCAATGCTGCGTGAGATAGCCGGTGAGTTTGCCGAGTCGACCGGTGGCGTCAACGTATTCGCGGCGGGAGACGAGGATCTCGGCGTTGGGAAAATGCTTGAGGCCCCCGGCATGATCGCTGTGCAGATGGGTGAGTACGACCCAGCGGACATCGGAAGCGGACAGGCCAATGTCGGCGAGGCGGCGATCGATCTCGTCGGCGCGGTCGACGGTCAGTTTGATTCCTATCCGGTAGAAGGGGTGCCACCAGGGGAGGTAGCCGGGCGTCATCACATCCGAGGATTCGCCGGTGTCGACAATGATCAAGCCTTCATGGTGCTCGATGGCCCAGGCTAGGATCGGCTGCGGCTCGGTCCATAGACGGTCGAGAAGGCTGTTGACGAGGCGGATCTTCCCAACGCCTTGCCCTATCTGCTGGCTCGGGTGAAGGCGGACGGAGCCGCATTGAAGGGCGTGGATACGCATGTGGAAAAAGGCGTGTCGAAGGCCGAGCCCTGTAGACCAGGGATCGTGTCCCGGTTGTTTGCACATTTCACGAGCCGGGCTTGGGACAGCATGCCTGCCCAGAGCTGCAGGCATGGCACCCAGAACCGGTCGGCGTTATTAGGAGACGTCGATATCCGGCTCGGCGATCTTTTCGCTCGCCTTGATGTCGGCGAGGATGTCGGCGAGGACCTCGACAGGTGACTGACCGGTGTCGATCCGGCGGACCTTCTCTTTCGGGTAGTAGTTCAAAACCGGCGCCGTCTCCGCTTCGTAGACGTAGAGGCGGTTCTGAATGACGGTGTCGCTTGCGTCGTCGAGGCGATTCTCATGCAGCGCGCGGCGCTTGAGGCGCATGAACATCTTTTCCTTGTCTTCGCAGTCCAGGTAGTAGAGACGGTGGACGTCGATCATGTCGTCCATCAGTCGGGCCTGCGCGACATTGCGGGGGATGCCGTCGAGGATCAGCATGTCCGACTGGGGGTCGAACTGGTTGAGGCTGATGAGGCCCTCGATGTGTTCTCGCCAGAGCTGCACGGTGAAGTCATCGGGCACGAGCGAGCCGCGGCTGCTGTAGTCGAGGAAGATGCGCCCCAGCGGCGAGCCGACCCGCAGGTTGCGGTAGACATCGCCACAGGCCACGTGCTTAAAGCCGGGGATGCTCCCCAAAATCGCGCCCTGGGTCCCCTTCCCGCTTCCGGGAGCGCCAAACAACAAAAACGTATTGAACCGCATACCAATCCCTCTACTGCCGGCCACTCACCAAGCGACGTTGCCTGTAGCCCGCGCACATTTTGACGCGCCGCTGGCGCTTATAGTAGATTGTAGCATGTGGTTCTGACGACGTCAATAGCTCTATAGAGATGTCGTATTAATATTCGAAGATGGAAATGTGGCGAAGCGCCTCCGGCAGGAGCGCGGGAGGCGCTTCGCAAGATCGGGCTACATATTGCTGTCGTCAACGCTGGTGTCCGCTCCGGGCATGCCGGTGGACGACATCGGACGCTTTGAATTGCCGGAGTTCATGCTATTGTCGACGTCGCCGGTCGACTGCGACGTCGTTCCGCCCTGCTGCGCCCCGTCATGGATGTAGAAATACTTCGTCGTATTCTTGACGATGACCTTGGGCGGAGCCGCCGCGGTCTTGATGCCGCCCGTGGGCACGATCTGGATCTTGTCGATGACTGATGTCGTGCCCGGCTCGTTCTTGGCAGTCTTCGCGGCAAGCGCTCTCTGCTGTTGATTCTGCGCACGACCGGTGAGGCGCACGGTGCCGTCGACAGTCGACACGGCGGTAATGCGCGACCCGGTCATCTGCGCGTTTGTGTGAATCTCGCGCGTGATGCGGTCGCCAAGTTCCGTTCCGGTCGGTCCGCCAGGACCGGCGTTGGTGTTGTTGGTCTGCGGGACAGCGGTCGGGTTGACCTGGCCGGCCATCGGCGGTGTGGTCGGTCCGACGTAGGTCGTCGACGGCGGCGGCGCGGGCGCGGTCGTTGTCACTACTGTCGGCGGGGTCTGGTCTCGGTCGCTATTGCAGCCGGCTGTCAGCCAACCGGCGGCGGCCACGCATATTGCTGTCCCAAGTCGTATCTTCCTGATTTCCATCTTGAGCACTCCCTTGCTCACGCGCGCTGGCGGAGCGAATAACGTTATTCATGAGAGAGTTACCCGCGTGAATCAGGTAGGGAAACACGGTCAGCTACTGGCGCTGGCGTAGGATCGACAGGCGTACTGCCAGAAGAGCGTGCTGAGGATGAAAAAGACTACCGACAGGCCGACGGCTGCCGCCATAATCGACGGGTCGGTCAGTCGGCCGAAGAGTCCCTTCACGGGCATGGCGGCGAAGAAGGCGATCGGGATGATGTAGGTGAGTAAAAACTGCGGGCCCCGACCGAAGGCGCGGAAGACGTCGATGGGGGTGCGCGCCATGGAATAGAACGTGTCCAGGAGGATGAACAGGTTCTCCAGCTTGATCAGCCAGAACGAGAGCGTCATCACGAGGAGGCTGACCGAGTAGAAGATCATCACCGCGCAGATCATTAGAAAGACGTATGCTCCCAGACCCGATGGCGTGACATGCACGTGGTTTTGGGTGAGGCCGTAGACCAGGACGCCGACCGCGCCGACGAGCTGGCCCAGATTGTCGAGGCCGACGTACCTCAGCGACATGAAGAACTGGCTGTTGACCGGACGCAGCAGCACAAAGTCCATCGTACCCAGCCGCATTTGCTCGGGTAACTGCGAGAGGTTGTTGTAGAAGATCGTGTCCGTGATCCCGCGCAGCACCGAGTAAGTGCCCACGAGGATGAACATCTCCGGCTCCGTCCACCCCGCGACCGCCTGCGTGTTGCGATAGATGAGCTTAAGGAACAGGATAAGGGTGAACAGCCAGCCGAAGTTGGTGGCGACATTCGAGAAGAAATTCGCCCGGTACTCCACCACCTGACGTATGCAATTACGCCAGAAGGCCGCGTATAGTCGAAGGTGCCTGCGCATAGGTTGGTTGCTACGAGAGCAGGATTTCGTCTTCCTCGTATCCAATTATTGTAGCGTTGTTCGACTTCAATTTAGGCGATATCCATGACCTGCTCAAAGTGCAAGACGGAAAATCCCGACGACAATAAGTTCTGCGGCTCATGCGGCGGGGAGATGTCGACCACGCCGGCTCCGGCGGCTGTCGCCGTTCCAGGCGAGGATGGCGTCTACTACTGCAATCGACACAAGAAGGTCACCACCCGTGTCCGCTGCGGTCGATGCGAAGGGGCGGTCTGTCCGAAGTGCATGGTCTACACCCCCGCCGGCGTCCGCTGTCGAGACTGCGCCCGCAACAAAGTGGCCGTGCGGCCGATGGGCGTTCTCAACGAAGCCGGTCGCGTCCTCGACAATGTGTCGTCGTCATCGTGCGGTCGACGGATCTGGTACATCGCCATCATCGAGATGATCATGGCCTGGATCTCGCGCCTTGGCGGGTAGCTCTCGTTGCGATTGCTGGAGTTGATATGCATTGTGTTACGCCGACCGACGCCGCGATCTTGCAGCTTCCGCGATACAGCGGCCGCTCGTTCCGCATCCGTATCCGTATCCGCAACGAATTCAACAGAGCTTTTCCCTCGCCTAGCTACCTCCAGTGATTGCAACACAACAGAAATTGATCCCCATGATGATTAAGAGCACTCCGCATAAGATGGTCCAGCCCCGGATCATCTTAACGAAACAGCCATCGTAAGAGCTAGTCGAGTTCGTATATTCGCGCACCTTTTCAGCCTGCTCCACAAACCTAACTGCGACTCGGCGACTTCTGGCGATCATGAAGCAGCCAAGTAGTATGAGGCCGATCCCAGATATACCGTATGCCATTACCTACCCCAACTCTTCTTGCACCTTGACGGCATTCTCCCATGCCGACAGCGCCGTCATGAGGTCGTCCTGCAATCTCGTGTGCTCGGCGGCTAGCGTCACCATGTCCTGGGCGGACTCGCTGGGCATGGCGAGCTTGGCCTCGACGTCGACGATCCTCTGCTCGACGTGGGCGACGGCGGCTTCCGTGCGGTCGACGGCTTCTTTGGCCTTGACGCGGGCTTTGCTCAGGTCGCGGGCATTGAGGGCCGGCGGTGCGGGCTTGGGAGGTGCGACGGTTGCAGTGGGAGCGGATGGCGTCTTGGGCCTGGGGGCGTGGGCGGCTTTGGGCCGATGCACGCGGGTGTCGGATTTCGAGCCGGACAACATGGCGTCCCGCCAGGATTGGTAGTTGCGATCGTGGACGGCGTAGCCGCTGTCACCCAGGAGCGCGAAGGTCTTGTTGGTGACGGCGTTGAGCAGGTAGCGGTCGTGCGAGATCAGCAGTAGCGTGCCGGCGTAGTTCGAGAGCATCTGACCGAGGACTTCGCAGCTGCTGATGTCCAGGTGGTTGGTGGGCTCGTCGAGGATCAGCAGGTTGCAGGGCTCGAGGATCATCTTCGCGAGCGCGAGTTTGTTCTTCTCGCCGCCGCTCAGCATGTTGACGGTCTTGAAGACATCGTCGCCGACGAAGAGGTAGCGCGCGAGGTAGTTGCGGGCCTCGGTACTGGTCATATCGGCGGCGTCGAGGATGGTGTCCAGGACGCTGCTCGTCAGATCCAGGCATTCGGCGGCGTGCTGCGAGAAGTAGGCGAGACGGACGTTGTGGCCGAAGTAAAGTAGCCCGTTGGTGGGCTGTTCCTGGCCGAGCAGGATCTTGACCATGGTGGTCTTGCCGCTGCCGTTCGGGCCGACCAGTCCCACCCGCTCGCCGCGCTCGATGAGAAGGTCGACTTCGCCAAAGAGCGTGCGCTCGCCGTAGGATTTGGTGAGGCCGTCGAAGCGGACCACCTCGCGCCCTACCCGTCCGGCGGCTTCCGAATCGATGCGCGTGTGCATGGCGCTCGTGTCGGACTGCGGTCGGTCGACGAGGTCCATGCGCTCGATCCGGCCTTGCGTCTTTATCCGCAGCTTGGCCTGCGTCGCGTTGGCGGCGAGATTGCGCTTGACGATGTCCTGGAGCCGGGCCACCTCGGCCTGCTGCTGCTCGTACATCTGCTGCTGACGGATGTACTGCTCCTGCTTCTGCTTCCAGTAGTGACTGTAGTTGCCCTTGTAGACGGTGAGACGCTGGTTCTCCATGTCGCCGATGGTATCCGTGACGGCGTCGAGGAAGTAGCGGTCGTGGCTGACGAGCAGGACGGCCCCGTCGTAGGTGCGCAGGAAGCCTTCGAGCCATTCCGTGGCGGCAATGTCGAGGTGGTTGGTGGGTTCGTCGAGGATCAGGAGGTCGGGCTTCGACAGGACGATTTTCGCCAACGCGACCCGCGTCTGCTCGCCGCCGGAGCAGGAGCCGATCTGCTTGTCGTAGTCCTTCGTCGAAAAGCCAAGACGCTCCAGCACCTGCTCGACGTCGCCGCCCATGTGATACCCGCCCGCCGCCTCGAACTTGTCGCGCAGCTCCGAATATTCGTGCATCAAGCGCTCGATCTCGTCGTCCGTGGTCGCGTCCGTCATCGCGTGTTCGGCCGCCTCCACCTTCGCCGCCATCTCCTGGAGGGGCTTGAAGACGAGACGGACTTCCTCGATGATGGAGTTGTCCGGATGCACCGGCGCTTCCTGACGCAGGTACCCTAGCCGACGCCCCGACGCCAGGGAGATCTTCCCCTTGTCGGCGGTCTCGAGGCCCATCAGGATGCGGAGGAGGGTCGTCTTGCCACAGCCGTTGCGGCCGACCAGGCCCATCTTCTGACCGGCGGTGATGCTAAAGGTGACTTCGGAGAAGAGAAGTTCGACGCCGAAGCCTTTTTCTAAATCGGATACAGTGAGGATGCTCATAATTACGCCCTATAGTGTACCTTGCGAGGGTACGTGGCTATATCGACGTTTGGGTGCGGAAGAGTAAAGACTGGGGCAAAGCGGTGCATTTGAAGTGTGTAACACAATTTCTCAGATGGCGATGGCTCTGGACCAGCTATCGAGGTGGTTGATGGTGGTCTTTGGCGAGTTTGGTTTTTTTATACTAAAATACAAACGTTAGATCGTTTGTTTTGGAAAGTGGGGGGTGAGATGTGGAGACGGCGTTACTGCAACGGACGGGCAGAGCAAGAGGAGGTTGAGACTGGGTCGGTCACTCGTGGGACAGTTTGTAGTTCGCCACATATTCCGCCGTTGACGCCACAGCGCGTTGTTCGTAGATCACAGCTTCGTCAACGCGGCCAACTTTGCGGAGGAGGACTGCGAGGCTTTCGAGGGCAGATACCATCTCACTCCTGGCGAATGCACGGCGATAGAGCGATTCGGCTTCGACATAATTCCCTTGGAGATCAAGTATGTCAGCGAGATAGCAGAGGCTTACCTCGGTATCGGGATGCCCAGGACCGAGAACTTTCTCACGGATCCCGAGTGCGCGGCGATAAAGAGGTTCGGCATTGGTGTATTCATTCAACGAGGCAAACTCGGATGCGAGATCATTGAGGGCCGATGCTGTTTCAGGATGTTCAGGCCCGTAGACCTTCTCGCAGGCGGCGAGACGAAGCATAATACTTGACTTGCCCGGCGAATTACTGCCCGGTGACGAAAACTTTAGACGTAGTATACCGTCATTATGAGGCGTCTTGAAGCGTCCGAAGATGAGGTGGCTTCTTACTGGGTAGCCGCGAAAATGCTTGCCAGTCATATCTAGAAGATGACGGCCTGAAGTAAGTGACGAAAGCAGATCGTCTCCGATGATGTGTTCAAAACAGACAAGCACGTGCGGGAATACGGCATCGCTACTATCCTCGGAAAACGCCGCGTCAGTGGCATCAACTGTTCGCTTTCGCCAAATCCGTATCTCTTCTACCGACATTGCCTCCTTAACAACGTCCTGCACAACCCGATGTAGGATGATAGTATCTGTGTGGCGATCACGTTGCAGTAGGGACCACTTGTAAGCGGCGGCGATCGTTTCGTTTCGAGTGAGGGGGTCAGACATCGCCGCTCCGAGGAGATCGCCCAGATATGGAGCGCCTTTGGTCAGTATAGCCATCGGAATCGGCTCTGGAGCGAGGTTGGCACATAAACGAATCAGGTCACCTGCAGCAGGGTTGATCTTCTCCACTTTTTCCAAGGCCAGCCCGTATGTGACGGCGACATTATTATGATCAGTTGCACTCATGTCCAGGTTTCGCGCCAACAATCTACCACGGTTGCGAATATAGAGATCGAGATAAGTGCGGGGCGACGTACCAGTCTCTTCGATGTAGGCGCCCGCTTGGTCGAGTGCGAGCGGAAGGCCGTCCATTTCGATTGCGACCTCTCGCGCGGCGGCTCGATCATCATCAGTTGCATTGATATTAGCGCGTTGGAGGAGGAGGGAGGCGCCGTCATCCTGGTCGAGTTTTGGGATCTCGATCGGCTGTGCGATACCCGACATAGCGACTGCGCGTGTCGTGACGATGACATGGCCGCCTGGACGCATAGGCAGGAGTGTCGGGACGATCTTGATGTCGTCGGCGTTGTCGAGGATCAGTAGGTAACCGCTGTTCGCAGCGAGCCAGCGCTTCACAACCGCGTGGCCCCGATCATCAGAGTTGGCTTCCAGGCCAAGGATTCGGGCTATTTCCGCCATGCTAGATGTGGCAACTTCCGATGTGTCGGCGTTGATCCAGAGCACGTGCGTGTAGTCGTGCTCGTGTCGATAGGCGTACTCGATGGCGGTTTGCGTCTTGCCGATGCCGCCGAGGCCGCGGATGGCCTGGGTGAGTGCGGTGGTGACGCCGGAGGTGAGATTGGCGCGCAGCTGCGTCAGGATGTCGTCGCGGCCGGTGAAGTTGACGTTGCGCGCGTGGGGCACCAGAAACCGCCTCTCCGGCGCGGGCTCGATACCCGGAGAGGCGTTTAAGGGCGCGATTTTGGTGGCAGGCTTTGGATAGGCCCAATCTCGGGTTTAACTATCTCAGGCTGCTTTGTAAGGTGCCTGTACAGACCGGCGTAGCCGGCATCATCGAGGTTTGCTATCTCGATCTTGTAACGGGTGAAGTTTCTGACGGGAAGCGGAATGTCCTCTACCGCAAATCCGGGAAGAAGGATCGGAATGTACTTGTCGGCCTGAGCAAGGTTTTCGTAGAGCCGGCTGTAAATCAGATTTCCTTCCCATCGAACGCCGAGTCCCTTCCCTGCCGCATCCCGCTGCTCAACCCGCCGAATATAAGCCGGGGAACAGACGAGCAAGACGTAGTCGGCTTCTCGAAGGTTCGTCTCCATCCACGTCGTCCATGACACGTTGGGATGAGGATCATACTGGTCCAGCCGGACATCCAAGCCATTACGTGTCAATTGATCCGCCAGGGCAAGTACCTTCTCACCATGCTCTTCATTTTCATGAGCATAGCTAACAAATACGACGGGACTCTCAGCCATTCTTGACCTCCGTAAGTTTAGGTATGTTTGCTTTGAAGATTACAAACTCCTTCTATTGCTTGGTCAATTTCAGAATGCATTTGAGCTGTCTACCACGCCGATGTTAGACACTGCTTTGTCAAGTTCCGACTATCCGTCGTCGTTGCCGCGAGTATTGGGTATAATACGTTACGATCATCCGTTCTTAAGACTTCTTAGATACAGACATTATTTGCAAAATACACATAGCGGCTTGAAAAAGTGACGTGCAAAAAATGACGATAAATCAAGTGCCCCATCGAAGACCGGAGGGTTTTCAAGAAATCAAGCGGATGCGCCTTCGTTAAATCCACCTTGATAGGATTTGATCGGGCCTACCAGATCTTGCGGATGAGGATGCCGCCGGCGATTCCGCCGAGGATGGCGAGGACGATGACGAGGATGAAGAGACCGAGGACGACG
>Ga0070658_10004444_pt1 | contig 11420 bp, 8 predicted proteins | sample KBSC13metaG_FD_64664 | JGI IMG/M metagenome (GOLD analysis project Ga0070658, IMG submission 64664) | Corn rhizosphere microbial communities from Kellogg Biological Station, Michigan, USA - KBS C1-3 metaG | ecosystem: Host-associated > Plants > Roots > Rhizosphere > Soil ... | reverse complement strand
TTTCCACGCGCCTGCGCGAACTGCTGGGCGACCGCCATCGCATGCTGTCGATGGCCCAGGCGGCGCGCTCGCTGGCCAAGCCTGATGCTGCCGCGGCCATCGCCCGCGCCTGCCTGGAGGTAGCGGCATGACGCCCGTTCGCCTCGGGGCGACCGATGACTTCATGTCGTCCTTCCGTGCCGTGCACTTCATCGGCATCGGCGGCGTCGGCATGAGCGGCATCGCCGAAGTGCTACGCAACCTCGGCTACACCGTGTCCGGTTCGGACCGCGCCGCCAGCGCCACTACGCGCCGCCTGGAGTCGTTGGGCATCACCGTGCACGTGGGCCACCGGCCTGAGAACGTGCAGGGCGCCGATGTGGTGGTGACCTCCAGCGCGATCGCCTGGGACAACGCGGAGTTGATCGCTGCCCACGAAGCGCGCACCGCGGTGATCCCGCGTGCCGAGATGCTCGGTGAGCTGATGCGCTTCCGCCGCGGCATCGCCATCGCCGGTACCCACGGCAAGACCACAACGACCAGCCTCACGGCCAGCGTGCTGGCCGAGGCGGGCTACGACCCGACGTTCGTGATCGGCGGACAGCTCAATGCCGCCGGCGCCAATGCACGGCTCGGCGCCGGCCAGTACCTGGTGGCCGAGGCGGACGAGTCCGACGGTTCGTTCCTGTTGCTGTCGCCGGTGATGGCGGTGGTGACCAACATCGACGCCGATCACCTGGAGAACTACGGCGGCGACTTCGCCAGGGTGAAGAAGGCCTTCGCCGATTTCCTGCACCGCCTGCCGTTCTACGGCCTGGCTGTGCTGTGCGTGGACGATCCGGAAGTGGCGGAACTGGCCAACACCACGGTGCGCCGCGCGATGACCTACGGCATCGACAACCCAGATGCCGATGTCCGCGCCACCAACGTGCGCCAGGACGGCTTCCACATGCATTTCGACCTGCACCTGCCCGGGCTACCCGAGCCGCTGCCGGTGGTGTTGAACCTGCCTGGCCGGCACAACGTGCTCAACGCCATGGCCGCCGCTACCGTCGGCTGGCAGCTGGGCGTGGAAGCCGAAGCCATCGCGCGCGCGCTTGCCGAATTCCAGGGTGTCGGCCGCCGCTTCCATGCCCGCGGCGAGATCGCGCTGGACAACGGCACCGCATTGCTGGTGGACGACTACGGCCATCACCCGCGCGAACTGGCAGCGGTGTTCGCCGCCGCCCGCGGCGGCTGGCCCAACCGGCGCCTGGTGGTGGCTTTCCAGCCACATCGCTACAGCCGCACGCGCGACCTCATGGACGACTTCGCCAAGGTACTGACCGAGCCCGACGTCTTGCTGCTGACAGAAGTGTATCCGGCAGGCGAAGCGCCGATCGCCGGCGCCGATGGCCGTGCGCTCGCCCGTGCGGTGCGTGCGCGCGGCAAGGTCGATCCGGTGCTGGTGGACCACCCGCGTGACCTCGCCGCCACCTTGCCGGCGCTGCTGCGCGACGGCGACATCCTGCTGATGCTCGGCGCCGGCGACATCGGCCACGCCGCGCTTGAACTTGGCAACACCGCTTCCCTGAGGACCCATAAGGCATGACCACGCCGTCGCCCATCGCCTTCACCGTGACGGATCCCGCGCAGTTCGGCCGCGTCGCCGTGGTCATGGGCGGCAGCTCCGCCGAGCGCGAGGTTTCGCTCGACTCGGGCCGCAACGTGCTCGACGCCTTGCGTCAGCGGGGCGTCGACGCTCATGGCATCGACGGCATTCCCGCGTTGCTGGACGCGTTGCGCGCCGGCCATTTCGCGCGCGTGTTCAATATTCTCCACGGCCAGCATGGCGGCGGCGAAGACGGCGTGCTGCAGGGCGCGCTGGAGTCGCTCAATATCCCATACACCGGTTCGGGCGTGCTGGGCTCGGCGCTGTCGATGGACAAGGTGCGTTCGAAGATGGTGTGGCAAGCCCTTGGGTTGCCGACACCGGCGTACATCGCGCTGAAGAAAGGCGATGACATCCACGCTGCCGCGGCGAAGCTCGGCTTCCCCCTGATCGTCAAGCCCGCCAGCGAAGGTTCAAGCGTGGGCATCACCCGCGTGTTCACCGATGCCGACCTCGACGCCGCGGTGGAACTGGCCGCGCGCTATCCGGGCGACCTGCTGATGGAAACGCTGATCGAAGGCGACGAGCTCACCGTCGCCGTGCTCGGCCGCGAAGTGATGCCCTCGATCCACATTGTGCCCAAGGGCGCGTTCTACGATTACAACGCCAAGTACATCGCCGACGACACCCTCTACCTGTGCCCAGGCCTCAAGGGCGAGGCCGAGACCGAACTCCGCGCGCTGGCCCTGCGTGCCTTCGACGCCCTGGGCTGCGCAGGCTGGGGCCGCGTCGACGTGATGCGCGACCGTGAGGGCCGCAACTGGCTGCTGGAAGTGAACACCGCGCCGGGCATGACCACCCACTCGCTGGTACCCAAGGCGGCGGCGCAGGCCGGCATCGATTTCGCCAGTGTCTGCTGGCGCGTGCTGGAGACGTCGCTGCGCGATGCCGACGGCAACACTTTCGCGGAGGTCACCCCGTGAGGGCCGGCGCCACCACGCGTGTCGTTGCCTGGGGCATCGCCATCACGCTGGTGGCGCTGCCGATCGTGGGCGTGCTCGAGGGTTGGTTCGCCGCCAGTCGCTGGCCGGTGAAGCAGCTGAAGGTGGAAGCTGAGTTCGTGCATGTCACCGACGGCCAGATCAAGGGCGCGGTGATGCCGCAGCTGGGAAGGGGTTTCTTCGCCGCCGATCTCGACGAAGTGCGCAAGTCCATCGCTGCGTTGCCGTGGGTGGAATCGGTCGAGGCACGCAAGCACTGGCCCGACACGATCCTGCTGCGTATCTACGAGCGCCAGCCGTTCGCACGCTGGAACGACAACGACCTGATCAGCCGCCAGGGCAAGGTCTTCCCCGCACGCGAGGCCGAGCATATGGACGGCCTGCCGCAGTTGCGCGGCCCCGACGCGCGCCTGGCTGAAGTGGTGAGCTTCTACGCACAGGCGCAGAAGCAGTTCGCCGGCTCCCACCTGCAGGTAGCAGGTGTCACCTTGAGCAATCGCGGAAGCTGGAGCGTGGTCACCGCCGGCGGCGCGGAAGTGGTGATCGGCGACGGCGATCAGGTGGACCGGCGGCTGCGCCGGTTCCTCGATGTCTACCCGCAACTGGCTTCAACCCATCCCGGCGGCTTCGCCTCGGTGGACCTTCGTTACACCAATGGATTCGCCGTCAGCTGGCCGCAGGCCCAGGCCCCCGCTGCCACCGACACCCGGAGCGCACCGCGCACATGAAGAATAAAAACGACAAGCAGCTCGTGGTGGGACTCGACATCGGCACGTCCAAGGTCGTCGCCATCGTCGGCGAGTACGAGCCGGGCGAACCGATCGAGGTGATCGGCATCGGCTCGCACGTGTCGCGCGGCATGAAGCGGGGCTCGGTGGTGGATATCGAATCCACCGTGCATTCGATCCAGCGTGCGGTGGAAGAAGCCGAGTTGATGGCCGGTTGCGACATCCGCTCGGTGTTCGCCTCGATCTCAGGCTCGCACTTGGAGACGAAGAACTCGCACGGCACGGCTGCCATCCGCGACCGCGAAGTCACCGCGGGGGACCTCGAGCAGGTACTCGAGGCGGCCAGCGCCGTGGCCATCCCTGCCGACCGCAAGGTGCTCTACAAGGAATCGCAGGAGTACCGCATCGATGGCCAGGACGGCATCCGCCATCCGGTGGGCATGAGCGGCGTGCGCCTGGAGGCCAGCGTGCATCTGGTGACCGGCGCCGCCAGCGCGGTGTCCAACATCTCCAAGTGCATCCAGCGCTGCGGGTTGTCGGTGGACGAACTGGTGCCGGCCGCGGTGGCCAGCGCCAAGGCCGTGCTGACCGAAGACGAGCTCGAGCTTGGCGTGTGCCTGGTGGACATCGGCGCGGGCACCACCGACATCGCCATCTACACCCAGGGCGCGATCCGCTACACCAAGTCGCTGCCCGTCGGCGGCGACCAGGTCACCAACGACATCGCCTACGGCGTGCACACGCCCACCGCGCATGCCGAGGAAATCAAGATCAAGTACGCCTGCGCACTGGCGCAACTGGCGCATGCGGAGGAAACCATCCAGGTGCCTTCGGTCGGTGATCGTCCGCCCCGCCGCCTGGCCCGCCAGTCGCTGGCGCAGTCGGTACAGGCGCGCTACGAGGAGATCTTCGAGATGGTCCAGGACGAGCTGCGCCGCTCCGGCTACGAAAGCCTGGTGGCCGCGGGCATCGTGCTTACCGGCGGTGCCTCGAAGATGGAAGGCGCCCTGGAACTGGCCGAGGAAATCTTCCACAAGATGGTGCGCGTTGGCGTGCCGCAGCACATCTCGGGCCTGGGCGACGTGATCTCCAACGAATTGCATGCCACGGGCGTGGGCCTGCTGCTGCACGGCTCGCGTTCGTCGGGCGTGCGTGCCGGTGGGCCGGTGGGCGGATCGGTCGGCGACATGGTCGGCAAGTTGCGCGGCTGGATAAGCAAGAACTTCTAAGGATCGACGGGGCCGGCAGGATGACGGCCCCGGGGCGAGGGAAAGCCCGACACCCTGGCGCGGCAGGAGCCGCGACAGGGCAACAAAAGCAACACAAAACTATAAAAACTATCGGAGACGGGAAATGTTTGAACTAGTCGAAAAACTCGCACCCAATGCAGTCATCAAGGTCATCGGCGTGGGCGGTGGCGGCGGCAACGCCGTGGCCCACATGGTCAATGCCAACATCGAAGGCGTGGAGTTCGTCGTCGCCAATACCGACGCGCAGGCGATGAAGAGCTGCAACTCGCGCACCCACCTGCAGTTGGGTGGCAATGTCACCAAGGGCCTTGGCGCCGGCGCCAATCCCGAAGTCGGCCGCCAGGCCGCGCTGGAAGACCGTGAGCGCATCGAGGAAATGCTTGAGGGCGCCGACATGGTGTTCATCACCGCCGGCATGGGCGGTGGTACCGGAACCGGTGCGGCCCCCGTGGTGGCCCAGCTGGCCAAGGAAAAGGGCATCCTTACCGTGGCGGTGGTCACCAAGCCGTTCCCCTTCGAGGGCCGTCGCCGCATGCAAGTGGCGCTCAAGGGCATCGAGGACCTCTCCCAGCACGTCGACTCGCTGATCACCGTGCCCAACGAGAAGCTGCTTTCGGTGCTGGGCCGTGAAGTGACCCTGCTCAACGCCTTCAAGGCCGCCAACGACGTACTCCAGGGCGCCGTCCAGGGCATCGCCGACCTGATCACCGCCCCGGGCCTGATCAACGTCGACTTCGCCGACGTCCGTACCGTCATGAGCGAGATGGGCATGGCCATGATGGGTTCGGGCACCGCCCGCGGCGACGATCGCGCCCAGGCGGCTGCCGAGTCGGCCATCAACAACCCCCTGCTCGAGGACGTCAACCTCCACGGTGCCTGCGGCATCCTGGTCAACGTCACGGCGGGCCCGAACCTCACCATGCGCGAGTTCGACGAGATCGGTCGGGTGATCCACGATTTCGCCTCCGAAGACGCCACCGTGGTGATCGGCACCTCGCTCGATCCCGACATGCAGGACGATGTCCGGGTGACCGTGGTCGCCACCGGCCTGAACCGGGCCAACGCCGCCCGCCAGCCGGCCCGCCAGGCCGCGCCCCAGCAGGTGGAGATGCGCCAGCGCCCGCGCCCGGTGGTGCTGCGCACCGGTACCGGCAACGAAGTGATCGACTACACCCAGGCCGAGGCCAGCCCCCGTGTGGAGCCGACCAAGGCGGAACCGGCGATCGATTACCTGGATATCCCGGCGTTCCTGCGCCGCCAGGCCGACTGATCGCGCCGGCACGTTAAAAAACCAGCGTCACGGACGACGCGCGGCGGCAGGCAGGAGCCCGCCGCCCCGATGCCCCGACCCCGGCTCCCGTCCCAGGGCGGGGCGTCGACCCTTGTGAAAGGAAATATGAACTTTCAGTGATTTCGTGGGTCTAGCCCACCTTGCACGAGTGAAATTTGCTGAAGGGAGGGTGAAGGGATGCAGAACTGGCCAGTACGGTTTTTCTTGCCTGAGGTTAAGACTGTGTTAGGATACCCGCTACTTAGGCGTCTGCCGCGCAGGTTTAACCACTCATGATCAAGCAGCGCACCCTCAAGAACACCATCCGCGCCACTGGCGTAGGCCTGCATACCGGCGACAAGGTGTACATGACCCTTCGCCCGGCCGCGCCCAACACCGGCATCGTGTTCCGCCGCACCGATTTGAACCCGCCGGTGGATCTGAAATCGCGTCCCTTCAATGTTGGTGACACGCGCCTGTCCACGACGCTGGTCAACGGCGACGTACGTGTTTCCACCGTTGAGCACCTGCTTTCGGCCATGGCTGGATTAGGCATCGACAACGCTTACGTCGACCTTTCCGCCCCGGAAGTCCCGATCATGGACGGCAGCGCCGGTCCCTTCGTTTTCCTGCTGCAGTCCGCGGGTATCGAGGAACAGGACGTTGCCAAGCGCTTCATCCGCATAAAGAAGTCGGTGAAGGTGCAGGACGGCGACAAGTGGGCCCGTTTCGAGCCGTTCGACGGCTTCAAGGTGGGTTTCTCGGTCGAGTTCAACCATCCGATGTTCAACAAGCGCAACTCGCGCGCCGAGATGGATTTCTCCACCACCTCCTTCGTCAAGGAAGTCAGCCGCGCCCGTACCTTCGGCTTCATGCGCGACATCGAAATGCTGCGCGAGCGCAACCTCACCCTCGGTGGTTCGATGGACAACGCCGTGGTGCTCGACGACTACCGCGTGCTCAATGAAGACGGCCTCCGTTACGAGGACGAGTTCGTCAAGCACAAGATCCTGGACGCCATCGGCGACCTGTATCTCCTGGGCCACAGCCTGATTGGCGCCTACCACGCCCACAAGTCGGGCCACGAGCTCAACAACAAGCTGCTGCGCACCCTGATCTCCGATGCCGAGGCGTGGGAGGAAGTGAGTTTCCAGGACGCCGCCAAGGCGCCGATCTCCTACGCCCATCCGGCGCAGGCGATCTAAAAGCCGCACGCCAGTCTGTTCGAGAAGCCGCCCACCAGGGCGGCTTCTTCGTTTTCGGGGTCAGAGTCATGACTCTGACCCCACCCGGCTCCGGCTAAAGAAAAATCCCCACCGGGGCCGAAAGCCTTCATGTGGACCATCCGCGTGCGGCAGGTCTCAGTTTGCCCACGCCGTGAAGACGAGGTGAACTTTTTCTTTACGGGACCGTGATATAAAAAACCCCCGCCCGACCCTCGAGGTCTGCGGACGGAAGCAGGCACAGGGGTGTTTTCTTTCGAGCAATCAGGCACATAGCCACGAGTTTAGCCTTGCGGCTCATCGTCATGCGCACCGCGTGCGGCGACTGAGGCAAGGCGCAGGAACATGGCCCGAAGTTCCGGGTCAGACATGGATGCCGCGGCTGCCTGGAGGTGGCCCGCGGCACCCACGGAAAGCGGTTTGGCTGGCGGTAGCTCGGGTAACCCCGGGGGCAGCGAGGCCACTTTCACGGTTACCGAACTTGCCCGCGTGCCCATGGCCCGCGCCGCTTCGAGGATCTGGGCCTGATGCAGGCGCAGGCGCGAGGCCCAGGCAGGGGAGGGCGCCAGGAAGACAAGTCGTCCCTCGCGAAGGTCAGCAAATCTCACCTGATCGCGCAGCGGGTTCGGCAATGTCTGGCGCAGCTGCCGGTCCAGGTCGTCCAGTTGCTTCGCTCGCCGTGCAAGCGAGGCAATCGGGCCGACATCGATCGCGGACTTCAATCCGCGGGTCGGTCGGCGAGGCGACGGGGTCGAACGCTGCATGGGACCGTTTTTGACCAATATGCGGTAGGCAATGCAAATCATACTCGTGTCTCGGGACCGCAAGGCTCCCACCCGGCTGGACCTCACCTGCCCGCGCTTGCGCGGCAAGGCGATCGGAGCCGCCCTCGCGGTGGTACTGGGACTTGCCGGCATCGGTGCCGGTGTCGCGCTGGCCCTGGCCAGCCCCCAGCGCCGGGCCATGAACGAACTGGACGCCCTGCACCAGCAGGTCGCCGCCCAGAAGGCTCAGCTGGCCACGGTTCGCCAAGATGCCCAGCGCGACCTGGACGCTCTCGCCGTGAAGCTCGGTCAGTTGCAGGCCCAGTCCACCCGCATCAACGCCCTCGGCGAACGCCTTACGGAAGTCGGCAAGCTCGGCGACGGTGAGTTCAATTTCGACGAAGCCCCGCCCATGGGCGGTCCGGAAGTTTCCAGCACCGACAGTGCCTACAACCTGCCTGCCACGCTCGATGCCAGCATCAGCCAGCTCTCGGCCACCTTCGACAGCCAGCAGTCGCAGTTGCAGGCGCTCGAGCGCCTCCTGCTCGACCGCAACATCGATTCCAGCCTGAAACCCACCGGCATGCCGGTCGATGGCTACATTTCCTCGTATTTCGGCGGCCGTCCCGACCCTTTCAGCGGCCACGCCGCGCGCCATACGGGCCTGGACATCGCCGCTCCCCTGGGCACCAGCGTCCATGCCGTGGCCGAGGGCATGGTCACCTTTGCCGGCGTCCGCAGCGGTTATGGCGATGTGGTCGAGATCGACCACGGCAACGGCTACATGACCCGCTACGCCCACAACAGCGCCATCCTGGTCCACGCCGGCCAGCACGTGCACGTGGGCGACACCATCTCCCGCGCCGGCTCCACGGGCCGTTCCACGGGCTCGCACGTGCACTTCGAGGTCTGGCTGAACGGACGCGTGGTCAATCCGCTGGCCTACGTCAAATCCGTCCGCGGCGCCGTGACCGGTACTTGAAAGCGCGGCCTCGCGCCGCCACCCGGGTTGGGGTCGGGGCGTAGTATCATCGTCCCCTTTGGCTCCGGGCCCTTTGGCGCCCGGGGACTTTTGTCTCCTGATCCGGATGATCGATGTTCAATCGCGCCCTGACGAGCATTTTCGGCAGCCGTAACGAGCGTGTCCTGCGCCAGCTGTCCAAGACCGTAAATCGTATCAACGCCCTGGAGGCGGAGTACGAGAAGCTTTCCGACGCCCAGCTGCAGGCCAAGACGCCCCAGTTCAAGGAGCGTCTGGCGGCCGGCGAGACGCTGGACAAGATCCTGCCCGAAGCCTTCGCCGTGGTCCGGGAAGGCGCCAAGCGCACCCTGGGCATGCGTCACTATGACGTGCAGCTGATCGGTGGCATGGTGCTCCATGGCGGCCGCATCGCCGAGATGCGTACCGGCGAGGGCAAGACGCTGGTGGGTACGCTGCCGGTGTACCTGAACGCGCTGGAAGGCAAGGGCGTCCATGTCGTTACCGTCAACGACTATCTGGCCCGCCGCGACTCGGCCCAGATGGGCAAGCTTTACGGGTTCCTTGGTCTTTCCGTGGGCGTTGTCTACCCGGGCATGGACCACGGCGATAAAGCCGCGGCCTACAACGCGGACATCACGTACGGCACCAACAACGAATTCGGTTTCGACTACCTTCGCGACAACATGGCGCTCAGCCGCGAACAGCGCTACCAGCGCGGGCTGAACTACGCCATCGTCGACGAAGTCGATTCGATCCTGATCGACGAGGCCCGTACCCCGCTGATCATCTCCGGCCCCGCCGAAGATTCCCCACAGCTCTACATCGCCGTCAACCGCATCGTGCCGCGGATGAACCGGCAGGAGAAGGAAGACGCCACCGGCGACTACTTCGTCGACGAAAAGCAGAAGCAGGTGCACATGTCCGAAGAGGGCATGGAGCACGCCGAGCAGCTGCTGCAGGAAGCGGGCGTGATCGACGCCGACACCGGCCTGTACGATTCGAAGAACCTGGCCGTGGTGCATCACCTCAACGCCGCGTTGCGCGCCAACGCGCTGTACCAGCGAGATGTCGATTACATCGTGCGCGACGGCGAAGTGATCATCGTGGATGAGTTCACCGGCCGTACGCTCGCCGGCCGCCGCTGGTCCGATGGCCTGCACCAGGCAGTGGAAGCGAAGGAAGGCGTGCCGATCCAGCGCGAGAACCAGACGCTCGCCACGATCACGTTCCAGAACCTCTTCCGCATGTACACCAAGCTCGCCGGCATGACGGGCACGGCCGATACGGAAGCCTACGAATTCCAGTCGGTCTACGGCCTGGAAGTGGTGGTGATCCCCACCCACAAGCCGATGATCCGCAAGGACAACGCCGATCTCGTATTCCTGGGTGCCGAGTCGAAGTTCAAGGCCGTTGTGCAGGACATCAAGGATTGCCACGAGCGCGGCCAGCCGGTGCTGGTGGGTACGGCTTCCATCGATGTCTCCGAGCTTGTCTCGGGATTGCTGAAGAAGGAAGGCGTACGCCACGAGGTGCTCAACGCCAAGCAGCATGAGCGCGAGGCGCACATCGTCGCCCAGGCCGGCGCACCCGGTTCAGTCACCATCGCCACCAACATGGCCGGCCGCGGCACCGACATCGTGCTAGGCGGCAGCCTCGAGGCCGATTTTGCGGCGCTGGGCGAGGACGCTACCGACGCGCAGAAGGCCAAGGTGCGCGAGGAATGGCAGAAGCGTCATGCCGCGGTGATCGAGGCCGGCGGCTTGCACATCGTGGGCACCGAACGCCATGAGTCGCGACGCATCGACAACCAGCTGCGTGGCCGCTCCGGTCGCCAGGGCGACCCGGGTTCCTCGCGCTTCTACCTGTCGCTGCACGACAACCTGATGCGCATCTTCGGTGGCGAACGCATCGAGCGCTGGATGCGCATGTTCGGCATGACCGACGACCAGCCGCTGGAAGATCGCATGATCACCCGGCAGATCGAGAAGGTGCAGCGCAAGGTCGAGCAGCACAACTTCGACATCCGCAAGAACCTCCTGGAGTTCGACGACGTCGCCAACGACCAGCGCAAGGTGATCTACGCCCAGCGCGACGAACTGATGGAATCCACCGACGTCTCGGACACCATCAAGGACATCCGCGACGATGTCGTCGCCGCCGTGGCGCGCCGCTTCGTGCCCGCCGAGAGCATCGACGAACAGTGGGACCTGGCCGGCCTAGACCGCGAGCTGGAGAACGAATTCGGCCTGAAGTTCGACGTCAAGGGCTGGGTCGAGCATCAGGCGTCCGACGTGGACGACCACGCCATCGTGGCCTACGTGCGCGACGAGACCGCCAACTACTTCATCAACAAGGAAGCCGAGGTTGGACCCGAGGTGATGCGCCAGCTGGAGAAGCACATCATGCTCTCGGTGGTGGACAACGCCTGGAAGGAACACCTGGCCAGCATGGATTACCTGCGCCAGGGCATCTACCTGCGCGGCTATGCGCAGAAGCAGCCCAAGCAGGAATTCAAGCGCGAGTCGTTTGAGCTCTTCTCCACCATGCTTGACCGCATCAAGCTCGAAGTGATCCAGATGCTTGCCCGCGTACGCGTGCGCAGCGAAGAAGAAGTCGCCGCGATGGAAGCCGA
>Ga0070658_10004442_pt1 | contig 11422 bp, 11 predicted proteins | sample KBSC13metaG_FD_64664 | JGI IMG/M metagenome (GOLD analysis project Ga0070658, IMG submission 64664) | Corn rhizosphere microbial communities from Kellogg Biological Station, Michigan, USA - KBS C1-3 metaG | ecosystem: Host-associated > Plants > Roots > Rhizosphere > Soil ... | reverse complement strand
CAAAGGAGGAACGCTATTTCTTCCCGGCGGCGCCACCATCACCGACGGCTTCCTCAATAGCTCCATCGCGTTGAATCGCCACTGGACGGTGCAGACCTTCGCGCAATATGAGCGCTTCCTCATCCCGTCCTATATGGCCGGCTCTCAGCATAATGTAAGCGGATGGTTCCAGATAACCTGGACACCTAATCTTAGCTTTCCGCACTAGCCCGCATTCATATCGGCACAGCGCGTTCGTCTCTTCCCAATCTTTAGCCCACAAATTCGAGTACAGTCGTATCATTAGCGCCGAAGTGATAGAGCATTTTTCCTGGAGGTTAGGTGTAGTGCAGGGTCACGACTTCCACAGCGTTTTCCGCTATGAAAACGCCTGAACGCCCTCTCGGGATTCCCATCCAGGAAAAATGCTCTAAACAGCACATGCTTTGGTTCTTTGGTTAAGGATAGTTCAGTTCGAACAAAATAAATTTCTTGCCTTCCCCTCCAGCATATCCGCAATCATCTAGTGTCCGCGCTATGTAACACCGCCTGAACTCCTTTCTCCATCTATATCGATGAAAATGGTTGAGTTCAACCTTCGCTATAATCGACTCTTCCAGTGATGAGTGCGATCTCTCCTTTAAAAGTAAAGCGGCTGCCTGTTAGACTACTGATGGAAATGGGAGAAACAAGAGCATCGACAAATCGCGATACGATATAATGGGAAGAGATTTTCTCATTTCGATCTCAGCAGAATACCTAGAGCTTGAAAGATTCTTCCGTAGTATTAGATGAGCGATCAGCAGAACCTAGTCTTGGAAGACAGCGTGCTCGATGAGCATGCAAAGAGCCGTCGCCGATACACCCTGGCGGGTCTGTCGACGTTTGCCAATGTCGGCAGCAAGGGTTTGTCGCTTCTGGTGCTTTATATAAGCGTTCCCCTGACTATTTCTTATCTTGGGCCAGCGCGGTTCGGCGTATGGATGACGCTTGCCAGCCTGATCAGCTTTCTGGGATTCCTCGATTTCGGCATTGGCAGTAGTCTCCTGAATGAAGTTGCCCACCATGGCGCCGAGGAAGATAAAGAGAAGCTTAAGCAAGTCATTACTCATGGTTTACTGCTGCTTACTTTTCTTGGTTTGGTCCTCGGGGCTGTGCTTTATAGCTCCGCACGTTATCTGCCGTTGCAGGCCCTGTTTGATTCCAAGGCTCACATCGACAAGGTAGAGCTGCGCAATGCTGCCCAAGCCTTAGCATTGATGATCGGTTTCAGCTTGCCGCTGGTGGGTATACAGCGCGTGTTCGCGGGATTGCAGCGCGCCTTTTTCTATCACATCATGTTTGGGATCGGCTCCCTTATTTCACTGGGCCTTCTGATAATGTTGTCGCGCCAGCATGCCCCCATTGACGAACTGTTGCTCGCTACATTCGGTGTGCAGCTATTGGCTACCATGCCACTTTTGGGCGTTCTGGCTTATCGAGGTTTAATCGGTGGGTTTGAACGCATCTCATTTGAATTCGATGCGCGAGCGCTCTTGGGACAGGGCGGACTGTTCTTCATCCTCGCGGTCGGTGGTGCGATCGCCTGGGACAGCGATTTCATCATTTTGTCAAAGACCGCGGGTGCAGCCGAGGTGGCGATGTATGCGGTGGCTGTGCGCATGTTCCAACTCGTCGAAATACCGTTGCAAATGGCCAACCAGCCGCTTTGGTCAGCCTACGCCGACGCCAAGGTCTGTGGCAGCTCACGCTTTCTACGCGTTACGCTTTTTCGCGCTTTCTCAGCAACATTAGTTGTGGGGGGGGTGGGTGTGGTTTTGCTGACGATTTTACGGAATCCGATCCTCAAAATATGGATTCATCAATCAGTGGCGATCCCGCTTGGATTGGCTGTTGTGATGGCAATCTGGACGGTAGTGCGTGCCTCAGGGAATTCCTTTGCCATGTACCTGAATGGAGTGCGAGTGGTGAGACCACAGGTGATGGTGGTTATCGCCTTCTGCATTCTTGCATTGCCCCTCAAGATTTGGGCGGCAGAGCGTTATTCAGCTGTCGGCCTTGTCCTCGCTTCGCTCGGCTGTTTCCTGCTCACCGTATGGGGACCCTATCTAACCTTCTATCGTCGTGAATGGACCCGCTATTTACGTGACGTTCTTCCAGAAGAAACAAAACACCTTGGGACTATGCAACATGAGGAGGTTAATGTGCCTCATGGGGAAATTAAGTTATAACGAGCACGCGGTAATTACACTACTAACCTAGCAAGTCGATCACAGTTGGGCTGCGTTACACGAAACTGAAGGTAGAGTCTAGAAGGGAAACATGGATTACGGGTCTTATTTCGAATATCGACAAGTCGATCCGACTGATTATTGCGACTTTATATTGCCAGACTTCCTCAAGAAATCTTTGGGGCGAGATCTCAATGTCCGCATTCTCGATTTCGGAGGCGGCTTCGGTCAGATGTCAAACGCGATGCGCGCAGCGGGCTATAAAAATGTCGAATTGCTCGATATTTCTCCACCTGCTCTTGCTCATAGCCGATCCATCGGGCTTATCTGCTATGACGGAAATGAGCCGGGCTTTTATGAAGCTCATCAAGAAACCTATGATTTCGTAATTCTTAGCCATGTGGTGGAGCATTTCCCCAAGGATGATGCGATCTCAATTCTTTCAAAGATTCGAGGCGTGTTGAAGCCCGGCGGCGGCATTATCGTGATGGTTCCTAACGCACAATCCAATACCGGCGCCTATTGGGCATATGAGGATTTCACCCACTACACAATGTTCACCTCGGGCTCGCTCTATTATGTACTACGCGCAGCTGGTTTCAAAGATGTGGTTTTTCTTGATCCTGATTGCCTGGAAGGAAGTGCCTGGCACAAGAAGTTCTTCCGCAAGATCTTGCTCAAGTTTTACCGAGCCAACTACATCTTCTGGAATAAGGTGACCGGTAGCAGCACACATATCGCGAGTCCCTTGATCTTCAGTTATGAGGTTAAGGCTCTTGGAAGGCGTTAAGTTCCATAAGCGGATTCTCCGGTTCATCAAGGTATCTGTTTTCATGATGATTACAAAAGCCGTCCGCCTGTTCGTGCCACGTGGCAGGAATGGTGGCAGCCTGGTGCTGAAGATTGATGCACTTGGAGATTTGTTTATATGGATGTCGTCGGGCATGGCCGATGTAGCCCAATTTGCGCGTAGGGGAGGACCCGCTACGTTGGTGGCGCGCCATGAACTCGCGGACTTCATTTATAGTTTTGGTCTTTTTGATGAAGTTTTGCCTCTGGACATAAAAAGATTCGATAGAGATCTCTGTTATCGGTGGAAATTTCTCACCTCTATCAGGCGGCGTGGCTACGACCAGGTGCTGCAGATGCGCATTGCCCGGCAATTCACCCTAGAAGATTCGATCGTTCACGCGGTGGGTGCTCCAGCAATTGGGCCAATTGGCGATCGCAGCAATCTGTTCGATTGGGAAGCAGCGATTGGCGATCGTTACTATACGCCGCTTATCATTTTCACGAAGCAAGAGCATGAAATGCTGCGCAACCGAAAAGTTACGAAAGCGTTGACGGGAAAATCTCCTAACCGATTCGAAATTGACATCTCCAAAGCCAAGCGCACTGAGGCAGTTTCCGCCAGCTACTATATTCTTGCGCCCGGAGCGGGTTGGCCGGGGCGTAAGTGGCCTGTTGAAAATTTTATTGCCGTAGCCAAAAGCATTTCTGGACTGCAATGCGTAGTGACCGGGACTGCCTCTGAGGAGGTAGAAGGCAACGCAATCGCTTCTGCGGTTGATGGACTTAATCTTTGCGGCAAGATTGAACTCACCGATCTTATTGCGCTTGTGAAAGGAGCCAAATTCATCCTCGCCAACGAAAGCGGCTTGTCGCATGTGGCCGGATATTGCAACACTCCCTCCGTATCAATTTTGGGTGGAGGACATTACGGTTGGTTTATGCCTTATCCAGAGGAATGTGGACTGAGATTCCCACCTCAATCGGCAAGTCATCTCATGCCATGCTACAACTGCAATTGGTCTTGCCGCTTACCACACCGCACTGGAGGTCCAGTACCATGTATTGAAGCCGTCAGTGTAGATTCCGTTCGCACGGCAATTGCGTCAATCCTGTCTAGTCCTGCACAACTCAAACTGAACCAGACAGATTGAATCTCATTCTCGCCAAATCGTCTCGCTCTTTTCAATCCTTCTTTGACGTCATCCGAGATCGCTCGATTCATGGCAAGAAAACTATAGAGATCACTCATCTTGGTGTGGCTGAGTGCACATTCTAATGTCTACTCAGACATATATCCCCCATCGAGCGCTGACTATCAAAAATCTCAAGCCGTTGAGTAGGATTTCATAAAGATTTGGACTTGGTTCTCGGCCATTGATACTTCTAATATCTTTCCGACCATCTACCCAAGATGTCCGCTAAAATTGCGATTTAAGTGCCAGCACGCCAGTTGTAGCGATGAATTAAGATAAACGAGAGATGCGAGACGGGAGACAGGTTGACGCTGATGAGAGATAAATTGCCGTCGAATCACCTGCAAAGAATTTTGATTAGTCGAAGAACACTCTTCGAGCTGGCCCTTAGAGCCGGTCTGATTATTTCTCTACTCTCGATCGTATTCCTGCCGGGAGATTTGGAAGCACGAATCCCTCTCGCCGTTACGCTGGTGCTCTTTTATATTGGCGTTGTCAAGCGATTCGATTATCTTGATCCCTTGGTGGGATATCTTTTTCCTTGGCTGTTGATACTGTTTTTTTCTGTTACCAAGCTGAGTCGGTTTGCAATTTCAATTCATCGTTCGACATATAGCCTGGTACTCCTTTCGATAGGATGTGCCGTTCTTGTAGGAGGTGGAGCAAGGCATTTAAAAATCCCTAAAGAGCGGAAATGGCTGCCTCCGAAAAAAACTCGCTGGAACGTTCGATTATTCTTCGGAATAATCGACCTATTTTTTATGATTTTCACGATCTTCAATGTAGTCCAGGCAGGGTACGTCCCTTTGATCAAGGGGATTGCCACGGGCGACACGGGATATCTTGACTTCGGAATTCACGGCATCTTTGGCTTTTACCTTGCGATGGCCAATGCTCTCGCAATCATATATTTGGTCGTGTACTTGCGGACAGGCAAGCGCCGGTATCTTTATCGGTATATTGGAATATTCTGCATCTTCATCCTATTCGTCTCCAGACAGAATGTAATATCAAGCGGAATAGAGAGTATTATTGCGTATTCACTCGTGAGGAAGAAAGCTCCCCTAAAGAAAATCGCTATAGGGCTCGCGATGGGAGGAATTCTCTTCTCAATTGTCGGTAATTTCCGATCCGGAAGTATTCGTGAGATTGCCGGAATCGACGAAGATTGGGTGCCCGATCCAATAGTGTGGCTTTACTCGTATTCCTACTTCAATATTGCAAACGTAGACAATCTAATTACTCGCTCCAATGCCCCGTATTACGATGGCTCCTCTTTCAATCAACTTCTTCCTTCTTTCCTGCGGCCTGAAAATGACATGGATAAATACTATGATTATCTACTGCTGGTTAATTTCACGGTAGCCTCATATATGTTCCCTGTATATACCGATCTCGGACGAACAGGAGTTCTGGCACTTACACTTATCGCAATTTATATGACTTCAAAGAGATATGCAGCGATTTACCGACGATCTTCGATTTCCCAAGTCGGCATCTATAGTGTTCTGTACTTTTGTGCTACTTTTTCTTTCTTTTTTAATTTCTGGTTTTATCTTCCTGTTATTTTTCAGATTTTTTTCTTCTATTCGTTTGGGAATCTGAGCGAACTCCTTTGCTTCACCGAACAGAAGGAATACTCAGTCGATCGTCGTCTGCAAATTCTTGCCTAACCGCGAGCTTTGAGAGGTTTTGAAAACGTGTCGAGTGGTTCACGACGAAGGGTTTCGGTATGTATGGCCACCTACAATGGCGCCATCTTCATCGCACGGCAACTTTCTTCCATTCTCCCCCAACTCGGTTCGGAGGATGAAGTCGTTATCTCTGACGATTCATCGAGCGATGACACGCTGTCAATTATCGAAGCTTTTGCTGACCCTCGTATTCGGATACTGAGAGATAACTGTTTTCGATCTCCCACTTACAATTTCGAAAACGCCCTATCTTACGCACAGGGTGAGATCATTTTCCTTTCGGACCAGGACGATGAGTGGGAGGGTAGCTGGGTGGAAACAGCGTTGCGCGAATTGGAAACGGTTGATCTCGTTGTTTGTAATGCCCTTATGATTGATGCTCAGGGCGAAATCTGGTCTGGTTCAGATGCCATTTTCGAAGGCGAGCGAAAGCCCGGAGTTTTTCGAAATTTTTACCGAAATCGATATATTGGATGCTGCTGTGCATTCAACCGTCAGGTTTTGGACGCTGCACTTCCCTTTCCGAAAAACTTACCCTGGCATGACTGGTGGATCGGACTGATTGCTGACTCCTGTTTTAGGACACGATTTCTTCACGACAAGACAATTCGCTATCGGAGACATGGCGGAAATGCTTCACCGACCGGCGGCAAGAGTCCATACAGCTTAAGAAAAAAGATTGCAATGCGATGGAACCTAGGCGTGCCTTTGGCAGCCCGATACATTAAGATGAAACTGAGGATCTTGGGTTAGATGTTCTCAGCGATTTGGTGGCCTTCGCACCAGTCAATTTTCCAAAACTGATAATTGCAGCTATTTTCTCGAATCGGCGATCACTCGCGGTAAATACCGTAATACCCGAAACTGAAAGAGAAGATACTGCAGAAAAGGGTTTTCTCCGGTTTCGCGCTGTACGAGCCAGTATTCGCAGAGAATGCGAACGAAATTGTTAGTGTTGTTAGAAAACCCTTCCATCGCGAATTCACCGGAAAGGAAATTTCCCGCAACTACTTTGACGTCGGGCGACAGACATAACCGCTTCACATAAAAAATGTCCGCCAAAAGCGGAAAGCGCCAACTGTAGGAGCCGAACTTATCGTGCAGGCTTGTGCGCATATAGGTGCCAACGCTGTGCGAGGTTATCATCCGCGCCGGTCCAAGCCAGCGACGTTTTGGATAATAGCCTCGCCGGACTTTGTTCCCGGCCTTGACATCCGCTATCACCACATCTGCACCTTCTCTCTCTGCCACTGCCTTGAAATTCGCAATAGCATCGAACTCTAGCAGGTCGTCGGCGCCCATAACAACATAGAAATCCGTCTTAACTGCTCGGATCGCTTTGTTCAGAGCGTCGAAGAATCCCCGATCCGGCTCACTGATTGTATAGGTGACAATATCGCTTGCTGATGCAATGATGTCTTGCGTACCATCCTTCGATGCGCCGTCGATAACCACATACTCGAAATTTGTCTCTGTCTGATTGCGTAGCGAAGCGATCAGGCCGGGGAGACTCTTGGCGGCGTTCAGCGTAACTGTAACAACTGATATGCTGGGCTTCATTAATGCTTGGCCTCAAAATAGGCGATCGCTCTGCGAATGCCTTTTTCTAGCGAAATCTTTGCTGTAAATCCAATCTCGCGCTGTCTGGCCACATCGCCACCGCGTGCAAACACACCTTCAGGTTTGCCGCTCATCCCGCTTACTGCGATAGAAAGCTCAAGCTCTTTTGCCACCATGCTCATCAGCGTGAGAAACGAAGTCAGCTTGCCTGTCGATATGTTAATTGCGGAAGAGTCTGAAATTTTTTCAGAAGCAAGCAGAATAAGATCGATACAATCTTCGATGTGAATAAAATCACGCATCTGTTGGCCCGATCCCCAGACTTGCAATTCCTTCGCATTACGGTTGTTCACCACGCGCTTAATGATTGATGGGAACGGATACGCCAAATCCTGATCTTCGCCATAGCCAGAAAATGGCCGGAAGGTACACGACTTCAATCCGTGTTTCTCATATGCGATCTTGGCCAGGAATTCGCAGGTCAGCTTCGCCCAGCCGTACGTTAGATCCGGATGACCTATGTCTCTACCGAATTCGATGTCGCTTTCGACCAGAAGGCGATACTGCTCGCGCGTCTGCAGACGTATTGGGTATGCAGCCGACGAACTGAAGCAGCCAATCCAGCCTGGCTTTGCCTCCTTGGCCCAACGCCAGAAAGTCGCATCAATAGCCAAATCTTGAGCGACGGCCAGGGGGTCATGTTCGATAACCTCGCGCCCACCCACAAGAGCTGCGAGATGATAGGCTTGGTCGAATGCTTCATGAAGGTTCTCTGAGAACCAATCACGACAGTCAGCTTGTACAAAATGAAATCCGGAGAAGTCACGTGGATCAAATAATGGCCAACCATCATTCGGATGACGCCCACCCGTGCGCAGCGCGATCTGATCGATACAAAATACTTCGTCGCCGCGTTCCAATAGGCGACGTACAAGATGGCGGCCTACAAAACCGGCACCGCCGGTGACAAGAGATTTCATTCAAATACTCCAGTATTTCTCCAAGTCCGCACCCGAATCCTTAGTTTCCAATACGGCCTTCTTGAGCAATAGCCCTAGTATACAAGGGCATATGTATAACAAAACGGGCAAGAAATAGCGCATCCATTCCGATGCAGGTGAGTTAAGATTGAAAATGCTGATTTAGATGTTCTCGGCAATTTGGCTGAGACAGGCGCTTACCATCTTAATAGTTTGAAATTGGATGGTAATTCAGGTGTTTTTTTCCCATTCCGCACGATGAAGTATTTATTTCCTACCAGAGAGAACAACGGCAAGTCTGTTAGTTCGTCCGAATAGACCGAGGATCCCTGCCAATTGACGTCGCACCCTGCAAAGAGTTCCTGAACGTATAAGCTCTTCTCCTCAGCTATATGCTCCGAGCCTTCCAGAAAGCCAGTGCAGCGATCGAGTTCGTAACGGAGTCGGGTGGAGCGCCAGGAATCTATACCCTGATCGGCGCAGAATGGCCCCAGCAGGAAGTCGAATGCACCGGACAGGACCAGAATTGTGCAACCCTCGTCCCGCTTCGCCCTGATTTCCGATAACCCGGCCTCCACGATATAAGGCTTCAATGCTGAATCATATAACTCCCGGCCGATGGCTTCAACGTCAGTTCGTGTCTTCCCTTTGATGGCGTGTAGAGCGAGCCCCATCAGAGTTGGTCTGCTGATAATTCTTAATTTTCTGAGCACAAGGCCGACCAGAATAAGAAAACCCTTGATACGGAACTTCTTTACTCCCCACCAAAGAAACACATGGTACGAATTGATTCCGCAAAGAGTCCCATCGAAATCAAAGATCGCCAATCGCAAGTTCGTTCGGATCGATCTGTTCATATAAGGAAACATACTCCTGCCGCTCTCCTGAATCCGAAGACCATGGGAATCTGCACAATTGTGGATAGATCCAATAGGAGACCAATTCGCGTGCTCTGGCCTGAGTTACTGAGATAGTTGCGAATTTGATATCGCATTCGGCAGCGCCTCTCTCTACGGCCCAGCGCCGAGCGAGTAAAAGACTCTCTCCCGAATCAGCAGCGTCGTCCAGTATAAGAATACGTTTATATGTGAAATCAGCATCGGGTGCAGACTCTATGTGGCGAATGTTCTGAGCGGATGACGAACGTCGCCTCTCTAATTTTCTGAGAAGATCGAGGACGGAAAGCGGGATTAACCGAAGAAGGAATGAGTAGCGAGCTTTAGTCGCGCTACCCGCACGCCGAATAATAATGGACAACGTAGGAATTCGCCTTTTCCCATGTAGCGATGCTGCTAGAAGTCGCGCTCCCGTTTCTATGTAGAGAATCTGATCGGGAGCAAACGCCGACTGATCGATGCTTTCCAGGAGTTTCTGGACCAAAGAATTGATATCGGCCAGACGAATCGTCTTCACACCCGCAACAGATAAATTCTTGACCTCTCCAATCATTCGATCTATCCCAATACCTTAGCCAAACCGTCACCAAAGCGATCGCACGTCCAAAGCGCTACTAAGGCCATGCTGTGCTAGCTTGTTTTAAAGCGTTAAGCTTTTCCCTGCTGCTGGGCATTTCACGTAACCTCGCAAGAAATGCCACTGAAAGGACCCATGCGGATCCGAGAAGAATCCCCAAAAAGCACCCTATTATTACTAGTAGGACTCTTGGAACTCCGGATTTTTTGTCCGGGATTCTGGAAGGATCAACAACCTGCAGCAACGGCGCATCCTGAGCTTCGTCTAGTCTTGCGGTCTCATATTGTTTTGCGATCAATTCAAATAGCGTTTCATGATACTTGACCTCTCGTTGCTTGCGCACATACTCCAATGCGAGCGCAGGCATCTTGGCCGTTGGCAATTGCATATTTCCTGGCTGGCGTCTCTCAGTCCCACTCTCGAACTTTTTCTGCTGTGCTTGTAGTCCCGCAATTTCCGTTTGCAACCGAATCACTGAGGGATTTTGGTCAGTCGCAGACTGCTTCAATGCAGCCAGTTCTATTTGTCGGCTTACGATCTGTGCGCGTATATCGGAGCTGGCTTGAATTTCTGCAAAAGTCTGACCGCCCGGGGCAATCAGCCCCGTTTTTTCCTGAGTTTTTTTAAGGTCAACTTCGGCATCTTCCAACGCATCCTTCTCTCGCTCAAGCTGCTGCTGAAAAAAGAGCCTCCGTTGAGCCGAGTCGGTAAGGGCGAGCTTCCCATTCTGATCATGAAGAGCATCAAGGTAGCCGTTTGCAATATCCGCAGCACGTCTAGGATCGTGATCTTCGACCTTTATGGTGATCAAAGTATCTTTTCCATCGACAAACTTACTACGGTCCTTTAATTCCTTTTCGGTATCGCTTAATCTCTTCTTTTTATAAACGCGTTGAAGATCAAACCGTTTGATAAGCGTATCTGCAATGGTTCGGCTGCCAAGTATCCCGATGTATATTTGCCCAGGGCTTTTCACCCCGCCCAATCCGCTGGCTACACCAAGCACCCCAAGCTGACTCGCAAGTTGGGCCATCCCTCGGCCTGGTGTATTTTGAGGAGGCAAAAAAACCGCTTCTGCTGTATACATTGGTTTCATTACCAGATACACAACAATTACCGTAAGTACAGTTGTCGCTAACATAAAGCGAGCAATCGTTCTCTTGCCTCGCATGAGAAGAATTGCTACATCCATCAAATCGACTTCCTGTTCGGGCGAATGCCGGTCAGTATCCATGTCAGCCTCAGACTGAATTGAATGCGCGGAGTCGCTCGAAGCAGCCTCTTCTGGCATAACGTATCTCACCTAGAAAATCACGTTGGCGGCGGCGATCGCGATTCCGAACTGGCCGACGATTTGCGCTATATCGACAACAAGCCGCAACTTCTTGCCCTTATCCAGATTCAACGGGATCACAACCGTATCTCCAGGATAGAGGCGAATGGAATCGAAGCTATGCCCGCGCAGGGCAGAGCTGTATTGTTTGCTGATAACCGCTCCGCTGGCGCGAATGACGTAGCCT
>Ga0070658_10004441_pt1 | contig 11423 bp, 12 predicted proteins | sample KBSC13metaG_FD_64664 | JGI IMG/M metagenome (GOLD analysis project Ga0070658, IMG submission 64664) | Corn rhizosphere microbial communities from Kellogg Biological Station, Michigan, USA - KBS C1-3 metaG | ecosystem: Host-associated > Plants > Roots > Rhizosphere > Soil ... | reverse complement strand
AACGTGCCAGTCGCCGGGTCGAACAACTCCGTCGACGACAAGTAGCCGGTGCCGTCGTAGCCACCAGCGATCAACACCTTGCCGTCCGGCAACCGCGTGCCAGTCGCGCCATAACGCGCCGAGTTCATCGACCCCGTCGAGCTGAATGTGTCAGGTGCGGTAGCCCAGGCGGGTGTGGACGAAATCGCGAGAAGAGCCCCCGCCGCCAACGCCATTACGGTCGCCGTCGCCCCGAAGCGCCGCCGAACCGAAACCCAACCCCGTGAGACAGCCAACTGACGCAGCACTGCGCACCCGTTCCATAATTGCCGACCCGACCCAGACGCAACACCTATCGAAGCGACACGCCGGAGTCCTGAGGGAATCAGGCCATCTTCCCGTTCCGGGTCTTCGTCGGGTGTTGGCCTTGGCCACCTCGTCGCAAGGCGCACGGTCCTCGCAACGGACGTTCGACGACCGCACCGAACGCCGACGGCTCAGACATGTCGCCCAACCCGGACCAGAGTCGATCCGCGCGTCATCTCTCACAGGTCCCTACAGCGCATCGTCAGGTAACGAGTCTCGTAGCCCGGTACCGCCTCAAGGGTCTCTTGCAGACGTGCCAAGGACGTAAAGAACGGTTGCACCGGCGTTCCGTCAGCGCCAAGCAACGGCGAGAGGGTCACGGAGGCGAAGCGCCCCTCGCCACTAACCGGGTCGGAGTGGAGCTCACCGGCAACGAGAGCCTGCGCCTCAAGCAGCGCAGTGATGAAATCAGGGGCCAGCCCCGGATCAGTCGCCGCAGCGGCGAGGCGCGTTTCCAAGTCGAACACAAGCCGATTGTCCCGACTCTCGTCAAATCCGCGCACCCGCCTGGTAGCTCGGGCTCTTCAGCCGACGGTGCGTTTCCGGTAACGGATATGAGTAGTGAGCGGTGAGTGCAGCACCTCAACGGGCTCGAAGTCGAAAGTGTCGACGCCGTCGAACATACGCTCGCCGCTGCCGAGCAATACGGGTGCGATATCGAGCGTCAGTTCATCGACCACACCGGCGTTGAGTGCCTGTCGAACTGTCGAAGCGCCGCCGGCAATATCGACACCGCGGTCTCCAGCGGTCTCGAGTGCTTGTGAGTACGCCGCGTCGAAACCCTCGGTGACGAAGTAGAAAGTCGTGCCGCCGTCCATCTCGATCGGTTCGTGGGCGTAGTGAGTGAGCACGAAAACCGGTGCGTGGTAGGGCGGCTCGGGTCCCCACCAACCGTCCCACGGCTCGTCCCACTCACTGCGGATCGGCCCGAACATGTTTCGGCCCATAACGTAGGCGTCACGTGGGCGCATGAGCCATCCGGTCGCGGTTTTATCGGCTTCGGTTGCTCGCGGATCGCCGATATGCCAGCCGTGCAACTCGACGCCGCGATTGCCCAGCGGATTGTCGCGGCTCTGCTCGGCTCCGGCGACGAAGCCGTCAAGCGAGATCGACATGTGGCAGGTGGTGTCGGACATCAGCATCTCCCAGGACGTCGTCGCGGGGCTGCGCGTGGTGGCCGTCACCGTAGCAAGTGGCGGCCGATGGCCGGAGAGCGCGATGAGTTCGGCGGCGCACCGTCGTCCATCTGATTGTGAATGCTCTCGAAGGACGCCGAGCCTGCAGCGGAAGGGATAAGCGATGAATGCGATGGCCCGCCGGATGTTCGAACTCGTCGAACCGATTGGCGCCCTCCCTTACACCGCCGACGAACCCAACGAGACGATGTTCGCCTTGGGATTCACCAACTATTGGGACACCTACTTCGCCGGCCGCGCCGCTCCGTTGGGCTTTGTCAATGCGGACGTGGTGGACGCGCTTTTCTATAACTTCGCGCCCGGCGAGGTAGCGCGCCACATTCCGAAAGTGTGGCGCACCACCACACCCGAAGCCGCGATCGCCGCTCGACAAGCCGGCTGCACAAATGCGCTGCGCCGCATTCTCGGCGACCGCGTCGATTCTTCCGCGTTCGCACGTGCCACGGATTTGTTAGTGAAAGCGGCGACGAGTGCACCAACGCAGGGCCGGCCGATGTACGCCGCGTTGCGCGCAATCCCAATCCCGGACGACGTAGTAGCCCGCTTCTTTCATGCCGGCGCATTGCTGCGCGAACACCGCGGTGACGGGCATATCGCCGCCCTGATGACCGAGAGCGTCGGCGGCGCTGGCTAAGCGAACACGGTCACGCCGTCAAACAACGAGTCGAAGCACTCACCGACGACCTCGCGGCCCTACGAGACCCTTGAGCCGGACGAACTGAACGAGCTCATCGCCATCCTCGATCCACTCGCCACGCGATTACTAGCAGCGCAGGACTAGAACGGCCAGCGAGCATGCGCGATCGCCATCCACCACTTGAAAGGGCTGGGGCGGAAGCCTCGTTATGAGCCGAACAAGCTACTAAAGGAGCGCTAGATCATGCGGAACGTCATCTTGTACATGTCGATGTCAGTGGATGGATTCGTTGACAGCGACCGTAAGCACGCCGGGACGGCGATCCCCGAGGACGCCGAACTCAAGCAGTGGAAGCTCGACCGCATCAGCAAGGCCGGCGCCCACCTCATGGGCCGCGTCACCTACCAGCAGATGTCGTCGCACTGGCCGAAATCCGACGACCCATATGCGGCCCCGATGAACGACATCCCCAAGGTCGTGTTCTCCAAGACGCTCAGCGACACCGAGGCAACGTGGCCCGACACCCACGTCGCTCGGGGTGACCTCGCGACCGAGATCGCCGCGATCAAGGCCGAGCCCGGTTCGGACGTGATCGTGTGGGGCGGCGGACGATTCGCCGGCGCGCTGGCTGCAGGAGACCTGATCGACGAGTACCGCCTACTGATCCAGCCATTAGTGCTGGGCCAAGGACGCGCCTTGTTCGACCAGCTGCCGGACTCGCGGCGCCTGAACCTCGTCGAGGCCTTGTCGTTCCCCAGCGGCATCGTCGTGCAGATCTACCAACCGCGACACAACTGAGGAGGGCGAAACATCATGGGCAAGGTGGTGGCGCAGGCGATCATGTCGCTCGACGGTTACGTCGCCAAGCACGACAACACCATCGGCCGGTTATTCGACTGGCTGCAAAATGGTGAGGTCGAAATCCCAACGCCCGCTGGCGACTTCGCCGTCCATCTGACTCCGTCCAGCTCGCAACACTGGCGGTCGTCGGTGTCGTCAATCGGCGCACTGATCTGCGGCCGAACGCTGTTCGATGTGGCCGAGGGCTGGCACGACCCACACACACTCGACGTTCCCGTCGTCGTTGTGACGCACCGGGTGCCTACCGACTGGGTCGACGCGCACCCCAAGGCGCCGTGCAAGCTCGCGGCTGACGACCTGCTGGTCGGCAACGTATCGGTCTGCAATTCAGCGCGATCGGGTCACCGATCTGGTGTTCCCAGTGATGCGCTGACATTCGACAAGCTCAAGTCCACGCCAGTGCGATGAAACTGGTCGACGTACAAAGCCCGCGAGTGCTGTCGGCTCGCGATCCTCGACAGTCGTCTGGTCATCGATCTGAAACGCTGACGCCTCACGAAGATCGCGGACTTGCGCAGGCGGCCATTCCCATGATGGGCCGCCGTACCACTCCTGACGCGAGCGGCCTATTGTTCGAGCCGGAAGCGGTTACCTCGGCGTTTGTCGCTTCGCTGCAGCGGGTTGGCCTCCGGCTCGCGAGCGGCGACGCCTCGCGCGCGTAACCGAATGGTGGGGGCAGAAGGGGGTTTCACCTGCGTGCATGCTGATGGGACACGCGAGCGACGGTCTTGGCATGCACTGTCCTAGTCGGAGGACGTAACGGAAGGTAGTCGCATGGGTTTCTACTGGAAATCGGCTGTGGTAGGAGGGATCGCAGCGTCATCAACAGTGCTCGGGCTTGTCGCGGCAGGTCCCGCGCAGGCGACACCGGCAACGACGCCGGCACACACGTGCACGCAGAACGTCGACGGTTCGGGCCTGAGTGCCGCCGTCGTCGCCAAGTCGCATCAAAGGATCGCGAACCAGACGATCAATGCGACCGGTTGCGATATCGGCATCTACATCGGGCCGCGTGCCTCGCACGTGAGCATTGACCACGTGACGGTCGAAAACGCAAACTTTCAAGGCATCTTGGCGCAGAAGACCTCACACATCTTGATCGAAAACTCCACGATCACCGAGAACGGCTGGCACACCATTGACCCGACCATTCCGGTTCCGACGCCGATGCCTCCTGGATGGGTCCAGTCCCACGTCAGTCAATCCTTTGGTGTCAGCCTGTTCGGCGTCTCGCATTCGCGGGTGGAGAACAACCAGGTAAGCAACAACGGGCGCGGCGGCATCGGCGTCATGGACAACGGTCCGAACGATCCCGGCACAATCACGCAGAACGCCAACGCGCCATTGACTACCTCATCGCATGACGTGCTTGTCGGCAACTTCGTCACCGAGAACTACAGCGGCTGCGGGATCGTGGTAGCCACCCAAAACGTCGGCGGAGCGCTGTCCAACCTACGGATCGTCGGCAACACCGTGAAGGGCACCGGATTCTCGTCGCCCGCCAGCCAGGCTCACGGCGCCCCAGACATCGGCGGGATCGTTGTGGCGGCCGACCCGCCCGGATCCTCCGTGCGTCAGGTTGTCGTGCGACAAAACCGGGTGACCGACTCCTTTGAGGGCGGGATCATCGTCAACGCCGAGGCGCCGAACTCCTTCACCCAGCGCGTCACGATCACCGGCAACGTCGTGTCCGGCAACAACATTGGTCATTTGGAGGCGCCGAATACCGCCGGTGTGATCGTGTTCGCCGCACCAGCGCCGGGGGCACAAAACCGCGACACGGTGGTCTCGAGCAACTGGATCAGCGGCCAGTTCTACGGCATCTGGTCAATGGGTGACTTTGCGCCGACCACGCGCCACAACCACATCACCGTCACGTCAGGCGGCAGCCCGATCTCTCACAGCTAAAACACTGCGATCCGCCCCTCCCAGGTCTTTGCATATATCGGCCCTGGGAGGGGCGCTTACCGCATTGGCACCGGGAGCACGGCTGTCGTCATGGGCCAAGTTAGTGGTCGCCAGATGCACACATCTGTCGCAGGATTAGCAGCAAACGCGGACCCACTCGAGCCAAACAGTGGCAGCCGATGTGAGAACGACGAGCCGGGCGCCTAGACCGAGCCTTGCCAGGCACCGGTCATAGGGCAAGTGAACAAGTAGCCGATGTGCGCGCGTGTACGTACTCCCGCGGGTGGCGGTGATGAGGGCACAATCTTGCTCAACGGTCTTTGCTTGCTCGACGGTCTTTGCGTTTCCGTCATGAGCGCACCGAGGCGACGGACGGAGGGTTGTGAGCTTCAGCGCTTGCGCGAAGCACGTCCGTGACCGCGACCGGTCGATGAATGACCGTGTGCACAACTTCCGGTCGTGCTTGTCGCTGTTCAACCTGTTCGGTTTCACCGCCACCGAGAACAGGCTGTACTTCATGGTCGGCGGGAGGCTAGAGACGGGCGGCTTGTCATGATGGGACGAGCCCGAGTTGATGGCTGCGTTCGACCACCTGGAATCGGCCAAACGATCTTTTGCCGCGTTCGCCACCGAGCAGGTCAACCTGGTCGAGCACTGAAACACGAGAACCCGGCCACGAAAAGACCCTCGCAGCGCGATCAGTTCAGCGAGTGCTAGCGAGTTACATCGACGGCGGCCACGCGGCGGAGTGGTACGTCGATCACCTTGGCCTGTGCGATCAATCTCGACCGCTACGGCATCCGCTGGATGATCAACCACACCGTCGAACGCGGACGTTGATAGAGGAGAAAAGCCTTAACCATAGGGAAAATGGAGGTGCTGCTCGACGGCTGGGCGGGGGGAGGCGGATTTCAACGCCCGTTGGTACGGAAGAAGCCCAGCACTACGTCGTGGCCGCACGTCGAGGCAGGCCGCCTACGGCGACCCAGCCGTCCGGCGCCTGACCTGAACCGCAGGCGTCCATCGTTGCCGACGCAGGCGGGCGAATCCGTCCAGAAGAAGATCGAGGACGAACTCGAACTCGAACTGCTCGTCGCAGCGGGTCGAGGAAGCGGATGCCCCGTCGTGGCTCACCGTCATGGCGATCTCGGCGATGTGCGGATACAACCCGCCCATCTCCCGGCGGGTAGCCTCGTGTGCCTCGGCGTCGAGGCTCGGCGAGTCGTCGAACAGCTCCCAGGAAAAACCCCACATGCGGCGGCCCAGAGCGTGCATCACATGGTGGGTCAGATCGACGGAGAAACCACCTGCCCGGAACATGCCGATGATCGAGTCGGTGAAGCCGAGCACGGCCGGTGTCGGGCTGGTTCGTGACGCGATCACCTGAAACGCCCAGGGGTGGCGCAGCAGCGCTTGTCGCGCCGAGATGATCCGCTGCCGGACCCCGCTCTGCCAGTCGGTGTCGGGGACCGGCGGGTCAATCTCCCCGACCACGACGTCGACCATGCCGTCGATCAACTCGTCCTTGTTGGCCACGTGCTTGTAGATGGCCATCGGGACCACGCCGAGTTCTTGGGCCAGGTTGCGCATGCTCACCGCATCGACGCCAGCCTCGTCGGCGAGGGTGACCGCGGCGTGCAGCACGCGATCCCTGTTCAGCAGCGCTCGGCGGCGAGCGTGCTCCGGCTGGGCCATTCGGACCTCCGTTCCGTGGCCGCTCACCAGGCGCCCAAGAGCCCTTGACAGGTATACGGCGTACACCCTACTGTCCTATACACAGCGGCAGTGTACGCCGTACACCCTCCGGTCAGTGGATCGGTCGCCGAGCCGGGACCGCCCGTCAGCGGGCGCCACTGACGAGGCCCGAACTGGGCCACGGAGGAACCAGCCATGGCCATCGGCAGTTGGACCAGCCCACCCTCGGAGACCGCCGGCGCGCGGACCATGACCGCGATCGTGCAGGACAGGTACGGCCCCGCGCCTGAAGACGTTCTACGGCTCGCCCGGGTCGGAGCAGTCAGCATCGGCGACGGCGAGGTCCTGGTGCGGGTGCACGCGGCGAGCGTGGACCGGGGCACTTGGCACGTCATGTCCGGGCTGCCGTATCCGATCCGGCTGGCGGGATTCGGACTGCACCGCCCCAAGTACGCCAACCCGGGTCGCGGTCTGGCTGGCACCGTCGAGGCCGTCGGCGACGCCGTACGCGGGTTCGTCCGGGGCGACGAGGTATTCGGGTTCGGCAACGCCGCCTTCGCCGAGTACGCCGCCGCGCCGGTCGGCAAGCTAGCCGCGAAACCGGCGAACCTAACCTTCGAGCAGGCAGCTGCCGTTCCCGTCTCCGGGCTCACCGCGCTCCAGGCCGTGCGCGACCACGGGCGGATCGGGGTCGGGCAGCGAGTCCTGGTCATCGGCGCCTCCGGCGGCGTGGGCAGCTTCGCCGTCCAAATCGCGAAAGCGTGCGGCGCCGAGGTCACCGGCGTGGCCAGCGGCGCCAAGCTCGACCTGGTGCGCGCCTTGGGCGCCGACTCCGTCGTCGACTACAACCGGGAGGACTTCGCCGATGGCCGCTACCGCTACGACGTCGTCCTCGACATCGGCGGCAATACCCGTCTGTCACGGCTGCGCCGAGCGCTCACCCCGCGCGGGCGGCTGGTCATCGTCGGCGGGGAGACCGACGGCCGTCTGCTTGGCGGTAGCAGCCGCCAGGTCCGAGCCCAAATGCTCTCCCTTTTCGTCGGAGAGCAGCTCGGCACCTTCATCGCCAAGGAGAACGCCGACGATTTGATCGCCCTTCGCGAGCTCATCGAGGCCGGCGCGGTGACGCCGGCCATCGACCGGACCTACCCGCTGGCCGAGGCGTCCGCGGCCATCCGCCATCTGATGAACGGGCGAGCCCGCGGCAAGGTCGTCGTCATCACCCCCGCAACCACGCGCAACCACAACTCGAGGAGCACGACGTGACCGACAACCGCACCCCCTATCCGGTTCGGGTCGACGCGGCGCTCGACCCGTCGCTGTCGCGCGGGCTGTGGCTGGTCAAGTGGCTGCTGCTGGTCCCGCACTTCGTCGTGCTGTTCTTCTTGTGGGTGGCCTTCCTGGCCGTGAGCGTCGTCGCGTTCTTCGCCATCCTGATCACCGCCCGCTATCCGCGTGCGCTGTTCGACTTCAACGTCGGCGTCTTGCGCTGGACCTGGCGGGTGCACTACTACGGCTACGGCGCCCTGGGCACCGACCGGTACCCACCGTTCACGCTGGCCGACGTCCCCGACTACCCCGCCCACCTCGAGATCAGCTACCCCGAGCGACTGTCCCGAGGACTGGTCTTGATCAAGTGGTGGCTGCTAGCGATCCCGCAGTACCTCGTCGTGTCGATCCTTGTCGGCGGCGGCGTCTACGCCGGGTCCCACGCCACTGGCGACAACGGCTGGAACGGCGGCTGGGACGCCGGAGGACTGGCCGGCCTGCTCGTGCTAATCGCCGCAGTCGCGCTGCTGTTCACCGCCCGCTATCCGCGGCCGCTCTACGACCTGGTGCTTGGCATAAACAGGTGGGCGTTACGGGTCGGCGCCTACGCCGCGTTGATGACCGACCGCTATCCGCCGTTCCGGCTCGACCAGGGCGGCACCGACCCCGGCTCCCAGCCTGCCGACCCCATCCCACCGTCGCCCTCCGACACGCCGGTCGCAGCGACACCGGCTCCGCCTGCCCCGGTGAGTTGAGCCACTGCCTCCAGCTCCCCGCGGCTCCGCCAGCCGAACTGCACGGGTGACGAGATCATCCCGGCGGCCCAAACCCGCTCGCTTTCCCCGCAGCCGAGATCGCCGCCTGCACCCGGACACCACCCATACAGAAGGCCGAACCCATGGGCGCCACCCCGCACACGCTCCCAGCCCCGACCATGGCCCCGAACCCGATGCGACGCAGGGCCCGCCTCGCGGGCGTGCTGTACGTCATCACGTTCGTGTCCATCCCTACCCTCTGGCTGTACAAGCCGGCAAAGGACCATGCCGACTTCGTGCTGGGCGCCGGCAGCACCAGCGGCGTGATGGCCGGCGCGTTCTCCGAGGTGATCGTCGGACTGGCCGGCACTGCCACCGCCGTCGTGCTCTTCCCGGTGCTGAAACGGCAGAGCGAGAGCGCCGCGCTCGGCGTGGTCACCGCACGGGTCATCGAGACCGCTCTCATCTTCACCGGCGTGGTCAGCCTGCTCACGCTCATCACCCTGCGCAACGACGTCGCCGGCAGCGCCGGGGTAGACCGGGCCTCGCTCATCACTGCAGGCCACACCCAGGTCGCTGTCTACAACTCGACGTTCCTGCTCTCCCAGGCCCTGATGCCGGTCATCGTCGACGCTCTCCTGGGCTACCTGCTCTACAGATCCCGCCTGGTGCCGCGCATCCTCCCCATTGTCGCCCTCGCCGGCGCCCCACTGCTCCTCGCCAACGACATCGCTATCTTCTTCGGCGCATACGCGAAGGGGTCGGCGCTCGACGGCGTGGCCGCGTTACCGATCGGTGCGTTCGAACTCGCCTTCGGCGTCTGGCTGATCGTGAAAGGCTTCAACCCTTCATCCCCCGTGTTCGCACAGCCGGACGCCTACACCGGCGTCCACGGCTCGATATCCCCTCAAAGGACCAGCGGGCAACTCGACGGACGAGGCGCGAAGGTCGGCTGACAACGGCCTCCGACTCCGTGGGCGCTTCGTCCAACCGCCCCGGCTCGCTACACGGGGCCGCGTACTGATGGAACCTCGGCGCAGTTCGTATGCCGGCGGTCCGTCGACTCGACGTGCTCCCGACCACCCAAGGTCGAGGCGCGGCCAACGGCTTCACCTCGTCGATTAGCCAGCTTGCCCCGCACCGTACTCAGCAATGTCGTCGTGACCAAATCTGGGACATTGCTGACCGATTCGAGACATTGCTGACCGCGTGAGTACGGACATCATTTGACCGACGACATCAGCCGTCGTCGGTCATCCAATGTCCATCCAACGGCCGCGAGGACATTCCACAGGCGCGCTATTCGCTCTTTGGGAGACTGCCCACGACGCAGGACAGCTGCCGCTCGGCGCGATGGGTGTCGACACCGGTGTGGAGCTCGATTAGCCCTGCCAACATCGACGTTTTGCGGTTTCCCGCTGGCGGGGCGGATGGGTCGGCGCCAACCTGGGTGCGGTCACCGTGCGGCAGGACGGTCGTGAGGCATGACCGGTCGGCGGAGTGAACTCAAGACGCTGCGGCACCACGCGCGGGCGTAGCACCAGGGTCAGTGCGTCAGAGATTGACCCTGGCCTGTTTTGCTTCGTGCGTTACAGACCGAGTGCGATGCCGACCGCGGCTGAGACCTCCGCCGAGATCCTTGATGCTCCGCCGAAGATGTTCGCCGTCATGATGCTGTTCTTGTTGCTCGTGAGGTATGAACTCGTCGGGGTAGGCAACGTGGTCGGTGCCGTCAGCAGAAGCGGCCCCCCGGCGAGTGCTTGCGCGGCGCCGCCGGTTAGCGCGTCGGGGAACACCAATCCGGTGGCGATACCGACGTTGCTCGGCGAAACGAATAACGTCGCGGCCACGGTTGCCCCAGTGGCGTACCGGTCGGCACCGACCAGCGCGATGGCGCTGGGGTCAGCCTGCGCCGCCGGCCCGCCTACCGCATACACGGTTCCTTTGTGCGCGCTGAGGTAGGCAGCAACCGCTGCGGGCAGCGCGGAGTTGTCGGTGAGCAGGATGGCGCCGTTCACATGCGCCGCGGCCGGCCCGGCGGTCAACGCGTCGGCGAAGTTGCGGCCGGTGACCAACAACACCGTGCCCGGGTCACCGAGTGCGTCCGCTACCGCCAACGCAGTGCCGTAACGGTCGGCACCGTAGTACCGCTGGACGGTGAAACCGAGCCCACTCAGCGTCGAAGCGACGCTTGCCGGAACAGCCGCGGTACCACCCACGATGTACACGGTGGCGCCGGCGGGCAGCACCCGCACGATCTCGGCCTGGGTAGCGGCAGTGAGTGTGCCGCCGTCAGCGAGCAGCATTGGCCCGTGCTTCGCCGCCGCCAGCGGCACACCGACCATGGCGTCGGCGTAGTCATCCGCGCGGGTGATGACGACCGCGCCGGCGGTGCGCGCGGTCGGGAATTCCGACTGCGAAATCGCGACCGCGGTGCCGAACCGGTCGATGCCGTTCACGCGCGTCACCGTCGACGGCGGCCGCGCAGGCACCGGTGCCCTGACGTTCACAACGACGCCGTTGGCGTCGGAGGACGTCGCGTAGCTGCCGTCGCCGCTGTAGGTAGCGGTGATCGTGTGACTGCCCACGGTGGTGAAGGTGACGTCGCAACTCGCGGTCTTGGCATCGTTGCCGACGTCAGGAGTCACAGTCAACCCGTCGCAGCCGACCGAACTGCCGCTGTCTGAGAACGTCACCGTGCCGCCGAAGTCGGTGTCCCCGGCGGCGTCGGTCACAATCGCGGTGTAGATCACGCTG
>Ga0070658_10004439_pt1 | contig 11425 bp, 9 predicted proteins | sample KBSC13metaG_FD_64664 | JGI IMG/M metagenome (GOLD analysis project Ga0070658, IMG submission 64664) | Corn rhizosphere microbial communities from Kellogg Biological Station, Michigan, USA - KBS C1-3 metaG | ecosystem: Host-associated > Plants > Roots > Rhizosphere > Soil ... | reverse complement strand
GGGACCGTGCATGCACCGGAGGCGATCTATGCGCTGCTGCAATCGGCCGCGAGCGCCGCCGAGGCAGACTCCGAGGAGGCGGATCTTTCTGCCCCGGAACCGGCGCTCCACGGGGGCTCGCTTCCTGGCGCTGAAGTGCTGGATTCCGATCTGGCCAATCTGATGGGAGCCGTCGCGGGCGACCCCAATCGGCCCGATCCGAACGCGTCCGTCGCGCCGTATCCCGCTGATCTGGCGGGGGTCCATTTCGACGTGGTCGTCGTCGATAAAGGCCTCGGACTATTGCGCGTGATCGACCTCCTGCAGAAGTTGGCCGCTGCCGCCTGTCCCGTACCGGTAATTGTGTGGGGCTCGACAGTTGCGGAAGGCGAAGCGCTGCGGCTCCTGCAATTCGGCGCGCGCGGCATTCTGCTCCGAACCTCGGAAGCCAGCACCCTGCTCAACTGCCTTCGCGCGGTAACGTCCGGCGGCGCGTGGATGGAAGACGGCATCTTCGGAGCTTCAGGCAAGCTGCTCACGCCGCGGCGTCCTCAACTCACCAGCCGGGAGCGCCAGATTGCCGCCCTGGTGGAGCGCGGACTCCGCAATCGTGATATCGCGGGAATGCTCGGCATTCAGCCGGGGACCGTCAAGATCCACGTCAAGCACATCTTCGAAAAAACCGGCGTGCGCGGCCGGTATGGTCTGGCGCTCTCCGGCCTCCAGCGAAAAGGCCTGATCCCGACGCCCGCAACTCCGCCGTTCAGCGTCTGACCGCTACTCGGTCCACCCCGCGCTCGCAGCCGCAAAACGGGATTGCGCCAGTATGATGCGCCATAATGGCGGTACGGGCGCGTAGCTCAACTGGATAGAGCATCAGCCTTCGAAGCTGAGGGTTGCAGGTTCGAGCCCTGCCGCGCCCACCACCCCCAGGTCAGGTTTCGCAGGCTTTTCCGGCAGAAAACCGCCGTTCGGCCCGCGGATTGTGTAATATGACCTTAACGAGCCTCGTGGCGGATTCCAATGAATAAGCTGAAGGTGCTGCTGGCGGAAGATAACCGCGGGGACGTTCTGTTGGTGCGCGAAGCCCTTGCCGAGCACGGCATCCCCGTCGAACTGTTTGTGATGCGAGACGGCGGCGAAGCGCTCGACTACATTGCCGGCATCGGAGAGCCGGACCGCCCGCCCTGTCCGGATCTCGTCCTCCTCGACCTGAATCTGCCCAAGGTGGATGGCCTCGATATCCTGGCCGAATTTCGCAAGCACCCCCAGTGCACCCACACGCCGGTAATCGTGATCAGTTCCTCGGACGCCCCGAAGGACCGCGAGCGCGCCGGCGCGCTCGGCGTCACCCGTTACTTCCGCAAGCCCTCCGACCTCGATGAGTTCCTGAAGCTGGGCGGTGTGGTTCGCGAAGTGATGGAAGCCGTCCCCGCGGCGTAGCCAACCTCCCGCACCGGACTAATGATAGTTTGCGACCACCAGTTTTGAAATCCCGGCAATAGACGCGGCGCGCTCGGCAGAGCTCGCGGGCGAATCCGCAAGGAGCGCGGCGATGGAGATCAGACTTCCGTCCGGAGTCCGGACGATACCGACATCGTTCGTCGCGGCGGTAATCCCTTTCCACGTATTACTCGTACCCGTCTTGTGGGACATTTCCCAGTCCGCGGGCACGCCGGCTTTCAGGCGGTCCGGGAAAGTGACGCATTCTTTCATAGCCTGAAGCAGGAACGCGGTGGAACTCTTCGACAGCAATTTACTCTGCGCGAGTCGTAACAGGAAAGTTGCCATTCCGGAAGGCGTTGCCCGATCGCGCGGGTCTTTCCGGTAGCGCGCGAATGCTTCGTTTCTGCGCTGCTCGGGCACAGCCGCAATGTCCCGTTCGAGAATCGCCGCATCGACATATTCCGGCCGCCAGACAACACCCATAATTTCCGTTTGGAGGCGCCGTTCGTCGCGGTCGATGCGGATTCCGCCAACGCCGTGGCGATTCAGCGACGCGCGTACCGCCGCCGGTCCGCCCATCCGCGCAATGAGAACGTCGGTTGCGGCGCTGTCGCTATTGATGATGGCCCGTCGCACCAGATCACCGATCGTGGTTCGATATCCGGCAGGGCTCACCAGCTTTGCAACCGGTTGAACATTGAGACTCAGGTCAGCGGGGTAGAGAGTAACCGGCTCATCCAGATGCCATCGGTTTGCGTCCACCTCCGTCAGGACGGCAAACCCCACCAGGAGTTTTATAACGCTTTGCAAAGGAAATCCATCCTGAGCATGGACGCAGGCGATCCCTTTTTCGGCCCGCACGCAGACGCCGAGCCGTCCCGGAGTTCGCGCCGCGAGCGAAGTCAGATCGCGTTGCAGCCCCACGACGTCCAGCGTGGCCCCGGCGAGTGCCGAGGTAAGCAGGAAAATCATTGCCCATGCGCGCATAGAAAGCAGCGTAGCAGGGCGATGCAAGGCGACCGGCTCTCACACGAGGCTCATTCGGCGATCGCTTCTCCCATGATCGACAACCGGAATTTCGTTTGGCGCTTTCGTGGAATCCGGACCACTTCGCATGCCCATCGCAGCCGACGCGAGAGTGATATCAAACGAGTCCGCCATGCCTGTTCGGTCGAGTACCGGACCGTCAGTCAGTACAAATCATGAGCGGATCTCCGTCCGGGTTTACTCGGTCCTTGATGCCGCTGAGCAGAGACTTAAGCAGCTCAGGGCGATAGCGAATCGTCTGCTTCAAGCGCTTAAACGCTTCCGCAAGATCGAGCATACGGTTTTGCCGCGGCTCGTACAGGAATGCCGAGGCCGTTCTGGTGACCTGAAACCCCTTGCTCGCGGCGGCCGCAACTCCCCGGCGCTCATCTGGAATGATGTCAGCGTGGAGGGCTTCGCCGAGACTCATAGTAGCTCTTTCGCCGCGATCCAGTTTTGCAAGCCAGGAAGCCCTCAAACGCTCGGCAACATCATCCGGGATCTGGACGGTCAACTCCATCATCAAACCTGCTCGCATGGTATATTTATACATTAGTCTGAATATTTAATCATCATGAGATACCCCGTTGGTATTGTTGGATTTAGCGGCTATAGCGGCGCCGAAGCCGTCCGCCTCCTCTCGCGGCATCCCCATTTCGAGCCGGTCCTGCTCTCGCACCGCGCCGATGCCGGCGATGGCCCAAAGCTCGTCCGCAAATCCCCCATCCGCCGCGCGCTCTCGAGCCCCGATTCCGTCGCTTCCGAAGGGCTGAAAGCCGTCCTGCTGGCGACTCCGCACGACGTCTCCATGGAACTCGCCCCGCAGTTTCTCAACGCGGGCGCGACGGTCATCGACCTCGCCGCGGCCTTCCGGCTCCCCACCGCAGCCGAGTACAAAACCTGGTATAAAGAGGACCACACCGCCGCGCATCTGCTGCCCGGCGCCGTCTATTCCATCCCCGAATTTCATCGCGAAAAAGCGCGCGGCGCTAAGTTGATCGCCAATCCCGGCTGCTACCCGACCGCCGCGAATCTCGCCATCCGTCCCCTCATCGAAGCCGGCATCGTCGACCGCAATGCGGGCATCGTTTGCGACGCCAAGAGCGGCGTCAGCGGCGCCGGACGCAAAGCAACGCTGAAGAACAGCTTCTGCGAAGTCACCGAAAACTTTTCGGCGTATTCGATCCTGAAGCACCGCCACGTACCCGAAGTCCTTATGGTCAGCGGTCTCCAGGAATCCGAATTCAGCTTCACCGCGCAGCTTATTCCGATCGAGCGCGGTATTCTCGAAACCATCTACTTCCGCCTCGCGAAGCCGCTGACTTCCGCCGAAATCATCGAGATTTATCAGAAGCAGTACGGCAACGAGCCGTTCATTCGACTGCACGAAGCCGGCACAGCGCCTGACCTCCATGGCGTCGCCCACACCAACTTCTGCGACCTCGGCGTCGTTTCCGACCCCGCCTCCGGACGCTGCGTTATCGTCAGCGCCATCGATAATCTGGTAAAGGGCGCGGCGGGACAGGCCATCCAGAATCTGAATCTCGCGCTCGGCGTCGAAGAAACCGCGGGTCTTCTGTGAAAGCACTGATCAAAATCGGCGGCAGCCTGCTCGATGACGCAACATCGCGGCACGATCTCGCGCGTCAGATCGCAGCCATCGCCGCATCCGGCATCCACGTCACCGTCGTTCACGGCGGCGGCAAACAGATGACGCGCTTCCTCGAAGAGCGCGGCATCAAAAGCAATTTCGTTCGTGGCCTGCGCGTTACTACCGAAGAAACCATCGACGCTGTTCTCAAAGTCCTGGCCGGCAGCGTGAACACGCAGCTCTCGGCCGCGCTCGGAGCCGCAGGCGCGCGCACCGTAGGCCTCACCGGCATTGATTCCGGCGTGGCAATCGCCGGCCAGCTCGATCCCGAACTCGGCTTCGTCGGACGGGTCACGTCTTCCGACCCCGCGCTGCTCAACACGCTCACCACCGCTGGATACATGCCGGTGGTCGCCTGCGTCGCCGGCGGCGCAAACGGCCAGGTCTATAACGTGAACGGCGATTCCATGGCCGTGGCCGTTGCTTCGGCATGGAAAGCCGACCGTCTCGTTTTCCTCACCGATGTCCCCGGCGTTCTCGACGCGTCGAAGACGATCCTGCCGCAGCTCACCATCGAAGACTGCCGCAAGCTGATCGCCGATGGCGTCGCGACCGGCGGTATGCAGGCCAAGCTCGATGCCGCGACAACCGCGGTCTCGCAAGGCGTCGCCGAAGTCCGCATCGTGCGGGGCTCAGACGCCGATATCGTGACGCGCGTCTTCGCCGGCGAAGACGCGGGTACCAGAATCATCGCCCGAGCGTAGAAACAGGCAGCAGGAACCCACAGCAGTAAAAAAATGATCAGCGCCCTCAGACCAGACCTCATCGAGCACGCCACGGTTTCGAACAAAGACATCGAAATCCGCAAGGCGTCCATGCAGGACATCCCTGCCCTGCTCGATCTCATCAACGGCTTCGCCGCGAAGGGAATCATGCTCTCGCGCACCGAATTCGAGCTCTCGGAAAACATGCGCGACTTCATGGTCGCCTATGACGGAAATACCCTCGCCGGCTGCGGCGCGCTGCATTTTTATTCGCCCACCATGGGAGAGATTCGCTCGCTCGCCGTCGCGGAATCGCACAGGAAACACGGCATTGGCCGCATGATCGTGGACGCGCTGGTTTACGAAGCCAAGCTCTATGGTCTCGATGCGGTGTTCGCGTTCACGTACGTGGAAGGCTTCTTCGCCAAAGCCGGGTTCCACGTCGTGGAGCGCGGCGAGCTCCCGTTGAAAGCCTGGAAGGACTGCCTGCGCTGCCCGAAATTCCAGGCCTGCGACGAAATCGCCGTCATCCGCATTCTGCGCCCGCAGCGCTGGGAGCAGAAGCAGCATCCGCCCGTGCTCGGCGTGGAAGACGGCAGCGTCGTCCTGCTGCCCATCATCCGCGGTTAGACGTAATCTATAGAGGTATGCGAAGCAAAGTCGCTATCGCGCTTCTCTCCCTGCTGTCTGCCCTGCCCTTGTGCGCCGCAGAGGGTCCGCGCTTCGAGGCAGCCAGCATACATCCATCACCGGACAACGCCCAATTTTTCGCGCGGCCGCCATCGAACGGCAAGTTCTCCGGAACGGGAATTGTTGTGCGGCTCATGGTGATGCTCGCCTACAACGTTCAGGAATCCCAGATCGCTGACGGTCCAGCCTGGATCGGGACAGAGAGATGGAATGTGGACGCAAGGAGCGAAGCAGGCGCAATCCACAACACCGAAGAGACTCAGCAGATGCTTCAAAATCTCCTGCACGACCGCTTTGGCCTTCAGGTTCATCGCGAAACGCGCGAGCAATCGGCGTATGTCCTCAAGGTTGCGAAGGACGGCCCGAAGCTGAAGGCAGATGAGACCGGCGCAACAAACGTCAGGATCAGCGGCAACGCCATCGGTCTCGAACATGGCGAGATATCCCGCTTCACGCAGCTTCTGTCCAGCGCGTTGGGTAAACCCGTCGTTGATCAGACTGGGCTGACTGGCCACTACAACATTTCGCTGCAATGGAATGACGCGCCTGTCGCCGATGGCGGCGTCATCGGACTGGATGCTCACGCCACAGCTGACCCCAACCGTGAATCCATCTTCAGCGCGATTCAGAATCAGTTAGGCCTGCAACTCGTGTCGCAACACGTGCCCGTTGAGATGATCGTCATCGACAAAATCGAACGCCCCTCAGCAAACTAACCTCGCCCTCGTCTAGACTATCCCTCAGGAGGAAACCCCCATGTTCAGGACCACAGCGTCGCTCTGCACGGTCGCCCTCGCCGCGACTCTCACGGCACATGCCGATTTCAGCTTTTCGAAAACTCAGAAAGTGACTGGAGGCTCGATGGCCGCGATGGCCGGCAACGCGGCGAATCGCGAAAGCAAGAGCTACTTCAAAGGCCAGAAGGTAGCGGAAGTCGCGAGCGACTCCACAATCCTCATCGACTTCGCCGCCCAGACCGTCACCATTATCAACAAAGTCCAGAAGACCTATAAGGTTCAGAAGTTCGGCGACGCCGCTGCCGCGGCGGGCGCGAACGCCGACGTCTCCGTCAATATCCAGGACACAGGCAAGACGAAAACCATCAACGGGTATAACGCGAAGGAATCGCTCGTCACGCTGGATCTCGATTTCGCCACCGGCCGCGGCCCCGCCATGAAGATGGCCGCCGAGATCGAAGTCTGGCGCTCCACCGACGTTCCCGGCTCCGCCCAAATGCGCGAGTTCTACCAGAAGAACGCCGCCAACTTCCCCTGGGCGGCCATGATGGGCGCAGGTGGCAATCAGAGCATCCAGCAAGCGATCACCCAGGTGCAGAAGAAACTCGCCGAGTCGGACGGCATGGTCGTCGAAGAAGTCATCCGCATGAAGCCCGCGGGCGGCGCCGGACCCCAAATGGCGCAGATGCCGCAAATGCCCCAGATGACGCCCGAGCAGCAGGCGAAAATGCAGGCCGCCATGGCGCAGATGCAGACGATGTCGAAGCAGGGTGGCGCTCAGGCCGCCGCGGCGCAGCAGGCGATGGCAGCTATGGCCGCCATGGGCCGCGGACCGGCGGCCTCTGGCGCGGCCGGCGGCTCCAGCAGCGCCCTGATCGAGATCACAGTTGATAACACAGGGTTTTCCACGGAACCGGTTCCAGACTCGGAATTTGTTGTCCCCTCGGACTATAAACAGATCCCCTGAAAACGGTACCGGGAAGAACAGGCAACGCTTGTTTCTGACATGTTACGCCTGTATAATCAGACGCGTACAACCCCATGTCGCGTCGTTCAATCCCTGTAGCTTTCGGCCTCGCTTCCGGCGTCCTCGCGCTGTTCACGGTTCCCTCCGCGGAACCCGCCAGCACCCCGGCAGTCTCGCTCGATTCGCAATTTAAAACGGTCGTCCGTCCGTTCGTCGAGCAGTACTGCGTCGCCTGCCACAGCGGCGCGCAGCCGGCGGCGCAGTTCGACCTTTCGTCTTACACCAGCATGGACATGGTCCTTCGCGACCATCCCCGCTGGGCGCTTGTCATCGATAAGCTCGGCAGCAAACAGATGCCGCCCGCCGGCATGCCCGCGCCGACTGACGCGGAGCGTCAGAAGATCATCGGCTGGGTGAAGGCCATGCGCAACGAGGAAGCCCGCAAGCATGCGGGCGATCCCGGTCCCGTGCTCGCGCGCCGTCTCAGCAATGCCGAATATAACTACACCATTCGCGACCTGACCGGTCGGGACATCCAGCCCACGAAAGAGTTCCCCATCGATCCTGCCAATCAGGCCGGCTTCGATAATTCCGGCGAATCTCTCGATATGTCGCCCGCGCTGCTGAACAAATACCTGCAGGCCGCGCGCGACGTCGCCAATCACGTGGTGTTCACGCCGGACGGCCTCGATTTCGCGCCCAACCCGATGCTGGTCGAAACCGATAAAGATAAGTACACGATCCAGCGCATCATCGATTTCTATAAGAGCCAGGACACTGATTTCGCCGACTACTTTGCCGCCGCGTGGCGTTACAAGAACCGCGTAGCGCTCGGTCATCCGACGGCCACGCTGGCCTCCACGGCCGCCAGTTCGAAGGTGAGCCCGAAATATCTGCCGCTCGTCTGGAAGCTTCTCGAAGAAACTCCGGCGCAGCGCGCGAAGGAAGTCGGTCCCATCAAAAAGCTCCAGACGATGTGGCTGGCTCTCCCGGCTGCAGGCAAGTCGAAGGAAGAGCCGGCGCGTGAGAAGTTCACCGCCATGCGCGACTGGGTGGTCCGCCTCCGTCTCGATACGGGCATGCAATACGCCACCCCGGTCGTGAAAGGCCTGCCCGGCGCTTCCGAAGCCCTGATGGACTGGAAGCTCCAGATGTTCGCCGATCATCGCCGCGACAGCGATCCCAAGGCTCTTCGCAATGACGAAGACCCCGCGCCGGTCGTCGGCCCGATTCCGCGCTTCCCCGGACTCCATCAGGATGGCGCGCCGCACTGGGCTGCCGTCATGAATAAGTCGCGCGCCGAAGATCCTGATCTCGTCGTGCCGAAAGCGTCGCGCGCAAAGTACGAAGAGTCATTCGCCCGCTTCGCCAATGTTTTCCCGGATCAGTTCTTTGCCTCGGAACGCGGCCGCTATTTCCCCGATGACAGCGAGGATAAAGGCCGCCTGCTCAGCGCGGGCTATCACAATGTGATGGGCTACTATCGCGATGACACCGCGCTCCAGCAGCTCATCCTCAACGATGCCCAGACCAAAGAGCTCAATCGCCTCTGGACGGAATTCGACTTTATCGCCGAACACACCTCCCGCACTTTCGTGCAGTTCTATTTCAACCAGAGCGGCGAAGCGTACGGGCGCGGCGCGGAAGGCGGCTCTCCCCGCCCCGCCGATCATGCGGTGACCGACACCGAAGTCATCATGAAGCTGAAGGCGGACTACCTCGCGAAGGCCGCCGCGGACCCCAACAACAGCCCGCTCGCGCCGGCTGCGATCACCGAGCATTTCGATCGCGTCAACGCCACGCTCCGCAATCTGGAAAAGATGCACACCGACGCCGAGCCGAAGCATTTGGTTGCGCTTCAGAAGCTCGCGGCGAAGGCTTACCGGCGTCCGCTGACCCAGCATGAGAAAGACGACATCGTCGTGTTCTATCACCAGCTCCGCGATAAGGGCGGGCTCTCGCATGAGGATGCGGTCCGCGATTCCATCGTCTCTATCCTGATGTCGCCTGACTTCTCTTATCGCTTCGACCTCGCGCCCACCGCGACCTCAACGAAGCAGCTGAGCAAGCCCGGCTCCGCGAAGTTGGTCCCGGCGGCGATGACCATTCCCGCGTCCCCCTCCGGCGTCGCGCTGGGCAGCTACGAACTGGCCAGCCGCCTGAGCTACTTCCTCTGGAGCAGCATGCCGGATGATGAACTGCTCTCGCACGCGGCCAAAGGCGATCTCCAGAATCCCGTCGTGCTCCTTTCAGAGGTCCGCCGCATGATGAAGGACGACAAGGTCGCCGACTTCGCCACCGAGTTCGGCGGCAACTGGCTCGAGTTCCGCCATTTCGAAAACTACAACGGCGTGGATCGCAACCGCTTCCCGGCGTTCACGAATGACCTGCGCGAAGCGATGTTCGGGGAACCGGTTCACTTTATCGGCGACGTGATGCAGCACAACAAGTCGGTGCTCGACATGCTGTACGGCAACTACACGTTCGTGAATCCCGCGCTGGCGAAGTTCTACGGCATCAACGTTCCCGAATTCGCGCTGACGCCTCCCCCGCCCCCGGCTCCTCCCAAGGCAGGCGGCGGACGTGGCGTGCTGCCGGCGGAAGCGCCTGTTCTGCCGAAGTACCTGAACCCCACTACGACAGATAACACCTGGGTGAAGATCGACGACGCCGGCAAATACGAGCGCGGCGGTCTCATCCCGATGGCCGTGTTCCTGACACAGAACTCCCCGGGCCTGCGCACCAGCCCCGTGAAGCGCGGCCACTGGATGGTCTCTCGTCTGCTCGGCGAAGCCATTCCGCCACCCCCGCCCAATATTCCGGCATTGCCGAACGATGAGGCGACAACCAACGCACCGATCAAGGAACTGCTCTCGGAGCATCGCAAGAATCCGATGTGCGCCCAGTGCCACACGCGGTTCGACGTCTTCGGCCTGACCATGGAAGGCTACGGGCCGGTTGGCGAAGCCCGTACCAAAGACCTGGGGGGCCGCACGGTCGATCCCAGCGCCACATTGCCCGGCAATGTGGAGGAAGCCGGCTTTAAAGGCGTGCAGCAGTACATCAAAGAACATCGTCAGGCGGGCTTCATCGACGGCATGACGCGCAAGCTTCTGTCTTACGCGCTCGACCGCTCGCTGATCCTCTCCGACGAACCGCTCATCGCGAAGATGGAAGCGCGTCTCGCGGCGAACGGTTACCGTTTCAATACGCTGGTCGAGACCATCGTGACCAGCCCGCAGTTCCGCAACAAGCGTGGCGCCGAGCCCGCGGATGACTCCGCTCCCTCGCGCGCCGAAGAATCAAAACCCACAGGTCAGAAAATAGCTGAAGTTAAGAAAGGGATGTAGAAGATGACGAAGATTTCACGTCGTACCGTTCTGCGTGGCGCTGGAGTAACGATGGCGCTGCCGTTCCTCGATTCTCTGAACGCGTTCGCGGATCAGCCCACGGCGGCGAATTATCCGAAACGCTTCGCAGTGCTCTTCATGGGCAACGGCGTCAACGAGAATCACTGGAGCGCGTCCGGCCAGGGCAAGGACATGGTGCTCAGCAAATCGCTGTCGCCCCTCGAACCCCTGAAGGAAAAGATCAACGTCATCGACGGCCTCTACATCAAGGAAGCCACCGGCAAGGGTATCCATCCCGCCATGACCGGCGGCCTGCTCTCGGGCGCGCACATTTCGAAGGGCGCCATCATTCACTCCGGCGTGTCGATCGATCAGGTGATCGCGTCTCACGTCGGCGATTCCACGCCGCAGTCGAGCACAGTGCTGGCCTGCGAGGCTCCCATGACCGGCTATCACGAAACCAATTACTCGCTCGCCTACAGCTCGCACATTTCGTGGCAGAGCCCGGATTCGCCGATCCCGGTCGAGCTCTATCCGTCGCTCGCCTTCGATAGCCTGTTCGAAAACCGCGGCAGCCTCCGCAACCAGAGCATTCTCGACCGCGTGAGGGACCGCGCGCAGGCGCTCAGCACCGAAATCAGCTCCACCGACAAGGTGAAGCTCGACGAATATCTGAACAGCGTGCGCGAAGTCGAGAAGCGTGTCGAATCGATGCGCAAGTCGATGGAAGCCGCCAAGGATGCCGCGAAGACGGCCAACAAGCCGATGTTCACGATGGAACGCCCGGCGAACGGCCTGCCCGAAGATCTGCGCGACCATACGCGGCTGATGTGCGACATCATCGCCATGGCTTTCCAGACTGACAAGACCCGCGT